>Ga0272443_10006555_pt1 | contig 11470 bp, 11 predicted proteins | sample SSMAcet12_FD_193581 | JGI IMG/M metagenome (GOLD analysis project Ga0272443, IMG submission 193581) | Marine sediment archaeal communities from Little Sippewissett salt marsh, Falmouth, MA, United States - SSM-Acet-12 | ecosystem: Environmental > Aquatic > Marine > Wetlands > Sediment ... | reverse complement strand
GATAAATAGGTGATGCAACAAAAAGGAGGCAATAAAAAGAAAGGTTAATAAGGAGAAAAACAACAGAACAAAGTTTTTGCCTCTGTTTTCTGAATTCTCTCCAAGAAATGAGAGCGGATCTGCCGGGATTTGAACCCGAGTTAGAAGCTCCGGAGGCTTCTGTGATATCCAAGCTACACTACAGACCCAAGATCTACTACACTATATGAAATTACAATAAGATATTTTTCATCAAACAATCTTTTACCCTTGTTAATTTAAAAAAATATAGAATAGAATACCAATTTCTAGTATTTTACTAGACGATCAACAAGTAATCGTGGCGGAAAAAGCTTTGCACTTTTTCTTACTAAAATTTTAGGGTATGGAATTATTCCATATGGGTTTAATCTTGTCCTAAAAAAACGATTTAATCGACGACATGTCTTAATCTGTTTTACATCCCAGGATACATTGTAAGATCGGATTTTAAATTCATCAATGTTTTTCCCAATAAAATGAGTCATTTCGTGAATAGTCTTTTCAGGACTTTGTTTTAAATCTTCAAACTTGTAGATATGAACATTTTTTGAGTTAAACAAATCTTGCATTATTTTAATGTAGTTGTTAAATTTGAATCTATCCTGATGAATGACTTTAGATATGTAATCTTCATATCTATAGATTCCTCCCTCTTTTATATATTGACTGTATGCTGACCTAATTATTGCATTTTTATTCCTGATTCCAATAAGGATTTTTGAATGAGGAAATATAATTTTCAATCTTTGAGCAATTATTTTCCTATCCTCAATATTGGAAGAATAGATATCTCCCGAGAGACTTTCCAGTGAAATTAAGTCATATGGAGATAAAATGGTTTTAATAGCATCAGGATCAATTGGTTTGTAGACATTTCGAATTTTCAAAAGTGCATCTATTGCTTTTTTATCAGTTCCATCAAGTGGTAAAAATTTAATATTGTTTATTTTTGGAAATACCTCAGATTGAAGATAAGTGGTCGCAGTTTTTGGAAAACCGACATGTAGAATTTTCCCCATTATTTCACCAAATTATTATAAAGTTATATTAATTTTAAAAATATATAAATATATTGTTCAATCTTAAAATAAATTCTTCACAGTTAAAAGAACCGAACTTCACAAAAATCGATATTGAATAATAATATTTAGCGGAATTGAATATAATTTAGAAAAATAAAAAATTAGGCTTCAGTACCTTCTTGCTTTTCTGAAGGTTTTGATTTTTTTGTCATAAATTCAGTATATCCGCAGTTACCACAGCTATACCTATCTTTATGCTGAGCCAGAAAAACCCCGTCACCGCACTTTGGACAATGCCTACGTTGTCGAATTATTTTTCCACCCTCTTCCTTGAAAATGTCGACTTTCTTCATTGTTTTTCCTCCTTTTCCTCTTTTTTCTCCGGTTCTGGGGCAGTTGTTTCTTCAGCGGGTTTTTCTTGAGCCTTTGGCTTTTCTACAGTTGCCTCAGGTTGTTTTTCTTCCTTAGCACCGTCTTTCTTTTCTTTTTTAGAAATAACCTTATTTCTCTTTAAAATGTGTTTTCGCTCGATTTCTTCGGCAACTTTTGTAGGGGAATAAATCTTTGCATAACCTGAACTTTCTTGAATGCCAAATCCAGATTTAATATAATCAATTATGATGTTTTCCTTTTTTGCATTAATTTTTTCGGCAAGTTCACTTTTTATTATTTCTCTATTTGGTGTCTTTTCACCCTGGTGTTTGACTGTAAATCTTATTTCAGTACGATTAAGAAGAGGATTATTCTTTTTTGAATCAATTTCTATTTCCATATGACTCACATCATGTTAAGGACGGACCTTACCTTCCTTTTTGTTTCATCTGTAGGTTTAACTATTAAGACCCCCTTATTCGGCAATCCATATATTATAGTTACGTCTCTAGGGGCTAAATAAATTGCAGCAAGGGAAGCCAAATCTTCTTCACCATCAACCTCAATCCTGATTGTTTTTTTTGGAAAAAGTTTAAATGCATTTTCGATTGCATCCCAAAGCGCCTTGGTAATAGTACCTTTTGGATTCTTTATTCTAATGGACTCATCACCATAAGACTGGACAACCTTTACAAAATCTTCAGAAAATTTGTTACGTTGCACATAATAGTCAACAATACAAAAAATCGGTTGATGATTATTTGATAAAAGAGTATATGTAACTTGATCACCGATTGAGACAATATTATTTTCCTTAAGGAGTGATGGAATTACCTCATCTCCAGAAACAAGTTTGCCAATCGGTTCTTTCAATAAATCTCGCATATCATTAGGCAGAGTATACAGAATATCCTCCATTAACGGACCTTCAATGCATATCTTCCAGGTTTGCTGATGTTCATTTTTTGTGCAATAAGCGACTTTGCTGGGTCAATAACAATCACGTAACCTCTCCATCTTTTTGATGTAGGAACTGCACAATTTGGACATATATTGCCATCTGTTAGAACATGACAATTTTTGCATGCATTGAGTGTTTTCATAAAAATCACTTATCTTTCTTTTTGTCCTTTTTTACTTTTTTATCTTTTTTATCCTTTTTAATATCTTCATCAGTCTCATGTATCCAATCATGAGAACCCAATGAAGGTTGACGCATGGTCAACCCGATCTTACTTTCTCTAACAGACAGCTCGTTAAGACTTACAGCAACGATTCTTGCGCGAACAGGGTCGCCTTTTCTTAAAGTTTGTTTCTTTTCCTTACCCGTAATAATTTCGTTTTCGGCATCAACTTCAACATAATCATTCATTATTTGACTCATGTGGATTAGGGCATCAATCGGACCGATGTGACAAAAGGCACCAAACTCGACAATTTCACATACAATCCCATCTACTACTTCCTGTAAAGAAGGTTTAAACAGCAATGCATCAAATGCCACACGCTGGTACATTGCACCATCACCGTGTATGATAATTCCATCGCCAACCGGGCTTATGTTATCCGCAGCTACAATAATACCATAGTTTTTTCTCATTGTCCCTTCAAAGTTCTTTTGAACAATTTCCTCGACAACCTTGTCAAGATTTTCGCCAAAACGTTCTGGTAGTATTCGAATTGTATCTGCAAGTCTTGTCATTGAATACATAATTATCACTAATTTACACTAATTTATTCGTCTTGGAATAAACTCACTCCTTAAATGTTTTTTGAACAGTTTTAGAGACCAAATGCAATAATTATCGGCAAAAATACAAGTGAGACGATACTCATCAACTTAATAAGTATATTTAGCGACGGTCCAGAAGTATCTTTACATGGATCACCTACCGTATCGCCAATTATCGTTGCCTTATGTGATTCAGAGCCTTTTCCACCTAAATTTCCGGATTCAACATATTTTTTTGCATTATCCCAGGCCCCACCAGAATTTGCAAGAAACACGGCCAACAGAAAACCGGTTGCAATTGAACCCATCAACAATCCGCCAAGTCCTTCAAGTCTTAAGACAATTCCCACTACAATTGGTGAAACAACTGCCATGAGACTGGGAAGAATCATTTCTTTTAATGCTTGGTTGGTACTAATTCTTACGCATCTTTCGTAGTCCGGTTTATTTTTATCACTTTTTAAAAGATTCAATTCCTTGAATTGGTATCTTACTTCCTCGACCATTGCATACGCTGCTCTACCAACAGCACCCATTGTTAATGCCGCAAATACGAATGGAAGCATTGCACCAAGGAAAATTCCAGAAACTAAATACGGGTTGCTTAATGACAAGTCAACAGATACTCCTAAAGCTTCTGCAGTAACAATGTATGTAAAAATCAATGCAAGAGATGTAATTGCGGCCGAACCAATAGCAAACCCTTTTCCCATGGCTGCTGTGGTATTTCCCACTGCATCCAGTTGTTCAGTTCTTTCACGAACCTCTTGACCCATACCTGCCATTTCGGAAATACCTTGTGCATTGTCTGCAACTGGCCCATAACAATCTGTTGCTAGAGATACACCCAGAATGCTAAGCATTCCAACTGCTGAAATCGCAACACCATAAAAATCGGCAAGTTGATGAGCAACAATCATGGCAATAACAACTGCAATAATAGGAATAACAGTACTGATCATCCCAGTCATCATACCCTGTATAATAACCGTTGCAGGGCCAGTTTTTGAAGATTCGGCAATCAGTTTTGCGGGTTTTCTTTTTTCTGAAGTATAATATTCAGTGCTAAGACCAATAATAATGCCAGCAATCAATCCAGCGAGCATTGCATAAAATGGATTGAGATTTCCTATGGCAAACCAAGTAGCAATACCTCCAAAAATTGCTGTTAAAATTGTTGCTAAAAACAAAGAATTTCTCAACGCACCATAAACATTTTTTCCTTTTCCAATTAAAACAATAATTGTACCAATAATAGAAGCAATAATGCCCATGCCCGCAATTATTAATGGAAGAAGAATCGCATTTTCTCCATATTGAGTAATTGCAAATCCCCCTGCAAGAGCTCCAAGTGCCATTGTGGCAATTATCGAGTCAACATATGACTCGAAAAGATCAGCCCCCATTCCAGCAACATCTCCAACGTTGTCACCAACCTGATCTGCTATGACTGCAGGATTTCGAGGATCATCTTCTGGGATTCCAGCTTCAACCTTGCCAACAAGATCTGCACCAACATCAGCAGACTTTGTATAGATTCCTCCGCCAACACGAGCAAAAAGTGCAATTGAAGAAGCTCCAAATCCAAATCCAAATAAAATATTTGTAGTAGTGTTAACATCAAATCCAAAAAATTCCTTGAAAATTAAAAATAAACTCAATACTCCTAAAACACCAAGACCAACAACGCACATTCCCATTACTGCCCCACTAGAAAATGCAATGGAAAGTCCCTTACTAAGATGTTTTTTTGTTCCCTCAGCAGTTCTGGCATTTGCCATCGTTGCCATTCTCATACCAATGTTACCAGATACTCCCGAGAAAATTGCACCAACAATGAATGCTACAGACATTCCCCAGCTCATATTGGTACCCTCGATAAAGGATGCGCCAAAGAGTATCAGTGCAACAGCAATTACAAAGACAATAAGAACCTTATATTCACTCTTCAAAAAGGCCATAGCCCCTGCTCTAATTGCACTGCTTAGTTCTCTCATTTTTTCATTTCCGGGACTTTGCTTTTTTACAGAAAAATAAAGATATGCTGCAAAAATTAAAGCAAGAATGCCACCTATAGGTATCACGTAAGAGATGTCCATTTTAGATCATCACCGAGCGTGAGGTAGCTTAATTGGTTATTTAATTTTTATGATTTAAAAGAAAATCTATCAGTTAATTTAACTAAGAAAATTTAAGAAGAAATTTAAAAAAAGTTAGGCACAAATATTGTTCTAATCGTTTTTTATATTTGGTCTGTTTGGCCTATTCATCAATTCAATGAAATATTCTATCCATGCTTTTCTAACAGTAGGAATAGTTTCATCCTCGATTTTCTTCAGTACATCTTTTAATTCTTTTGTTGTTGCCATTTTCCTTAATTTAGGAATGCTGGGTGTTTCGGTGGCAATTGGTTCTGTTTTTTTCCGTCTAAATATTTTATTCAATCCTGGTTCCTCCAGCGATTTTCATATTTTTATTATCATTGTTCTATTTTTCTATTATCTATATCCATTATCATGTTAATAAAGGTTGTTTTAGCCAAGCCGATCGTGATTCATTTTTACAAACAGTTTTTTGATATCATTTCTCTAATCTACATAAATATTAAATGTCTTATTTCTAGATATATCATGTACCAAATATTTATGAGGGGGACCTGTATACCCACTACTTGCCCTGTCTTTCAAATCCAGCCCGTCACATATTATGTGTTGGGAATTCATCTTGGATCAAGGGTTAAAAAAATTAAATCTTCAAAAGGTGTAAATGATGAGCAACTCCAATAATAAAAATTTGAAATCTGTTGACGGAAACACCGCAGCTGCACATGTTGCATATGCTTTTAGTGATGTGGCAGCGATCTATCCAATCACGCCTTCATCACCAATGGGTGAGATGATTGATGCATGGTCGGCGCAGGGAAGAAAAAATATTTTTGGTCAACAAGTAAAAGTCGCTGAAATGCAATCGGAGGGGGGTGCTTCTGGAGCTGTTCATGGTTCATTATCCGCAGGTGGTTTTACTTCAACTTTTACCGCATCGCAGGGACTACTTCTAATGATACCAAATATGTATAAAATAGCAGGAGAGCTAATGCCCACAGTTTTTCATGTTTCTGCTCGTGCAATCGCGGGACAAGCACTTTCAATATTTGGTGATCATCAAGACGTAATGGCAGCTAGAGCAACGGGGTTTGCAATGATAGCATCCGGTTCTTTACAGGAAATAAATGATTTAGCAATAGTTGCTCACCTTTCAACCATCAAGGCAAGTGTTCCATTCATACACTTCTTCGATGGATTCAGATCATCTCATGAAATTCAAAAAATTGAGATGTTAGATTATAACGATATTCCGGATTTAGTTGACTGGGAAGGGATAAAAAATCACAGGAACAGAGCACTAAACCCTGAAAAACCACATCTTAGGGGAACTGCACAAAATCCTGATATTTATTTCCAAGTTAATGAAGCGGCAAACAAATATTATCAAGCGGTCCCTGAAATTGTTGCAGAGAAAATGAAAGTCGTAAGTGAACTTACTGGTCGGTCCTATCACTTGTTTGATTATATAGGAACACCAGATGCAGAAAATATAATTATTATGATGGGTTCAGGAGCTGAAGCAGCTGAGGAAACTGTAAATTATTTAAATAAGCAAGGGGAAAATGTTGGGCTTGTTAAAGTTAGACTTTTCAGACCATTTTCAACAAAACATTTGCTTGAAGTAATTCCAAAAACCGTAAAACGTATCGCTGTTCTTGATAGAACCAAGGAAAACGGTGCATTAGGAGAACCTTTGTATCTGGATATTTGTAATGTTTTTCAAAACCTGCATAAAGATATGTTAATAGTTGGAGGACGATATGGCCTAGGATCAAAAGATTTTAATCCGTCAATGGCAAAAGCAGTATTTGACAATCTTAAAATACAAGAGCCCAAAAACCAATTTACTGTTGGAATAGAAGATGATGTAACTTTTACTTCTCTCCCCATAAAACAACATATAGATGCCTCTCCAGAAGGATTGGTAAAATGTAAGTTCTGGGGACTGGGTGGAGATGGAACCGTCGGAGCGAATAAAGATGCCATTAAAATAATCGGGGACAACACTGATATGTATGTTCAGGGTTATTTTGCATATGATTCTAAAAAATCTGGAGGAATAACAGTTTCGCATCTTAGATTTGGAAAAGTACCAATAAAATCAACTTATTTAATTACCAGAAATGCCGATTATATCGCTTGTCATAACCCTTCTTATGTTGACAAATATGATCTTTTAGAGGGAATAAAAGAAGGGGGAACGTTCGTTCTTAATGCACCTTGGAAAATTGATGAAATGGAAACCTGTCTTCCAAATTCTCTTAAAAAGGCAATTGCCGAGAATCATTTGAATTTTTATACAATTGACGCCGTAAAAATCGCCGAGAGTGTCGGTCTCGGTGGACGTATTAATATGGTGATGCAAACAGCATTCTTCAAGCTTGCAAATGTAATTCCCGTCGACGAAGCAATAGCTTATCTTAAGAAAGCCATAGATAAAACATATGGTAAAAAAGGAAAAGAAATTGTTGAGATGAATTGGAAGGCCGTTGATGTTGCCTTAGAAAATATTAACGAGATTTCTTATCCGGAATCATGGGCTAATTTAACAGTTGAAAAACAAAAAGAAAATGAAGATGAGCCAGAATTTGTCAAAAAAGTAATGAGGCCAATGCTTGCACAGCAGGGAGACAAACTTCCAGTTAGTGCTTTTGCCCCAGCAGGAATTTTTCCAACTGCTACAACAAAGTATGAAAAACGCAGTGTTGCGATAAATGTTCCCGAATGGATAAAGGATAATTGTATACAATGTAACCAATGTGCAATGGTATGTCCTCATGCCGCAATTAGACCGGTATTAGTTTCAGATGAGGAAATCAAAAATGCCCCGGCGGGTTTCGAGGTAAAAAAAGCTGTGGGTAAAGATATGGATGAACTGTCTTTTAGAATTCAGGTTAATCCCGAGGATTGCGTGGGCTGCGGAAATTGTGCAGACATCTGTCCTTCCAAAGAAAAAGCACTAATCATGAAACCGCTCTATTCACAATTAGATAGACAGATACCTTTAAGAAAATATTCAGAAACGATTCCGATTCGTACAGGTAACTTTGAAAAATATTCAGTAAAAGGATCTCAGTTCAGGCAGCCATTGCTTGAGTTTTCTGGGGCTTGCGCTGGCTGTGGCGAGACTCCCTATTTAAAACTGATTACACAACTGTTCGGTGACCGCATGATAATCGCAAACGCAACCGGTTGTTCATCAATTTGGGGCGGTTCTGCGCCATCCGTACCATTTGCAGTAAACGAAAACGGTCACGGGCCAGCATGGGCAAATTCTCTTTTTGAGGACAATGCAGAGTACGGTTTTGGAATGGTTCTTGCTACTATTCAGCGACGTGCAAAATTGGCAGATATAATCAAACATTGCATTGAAGATGGAAAGGTCTCTGGAGGGGTTAAGGAGGCTTTCGAAAATTGGCTTAATGGAATGAATGATGCTGAAAAATCACGAGATTATGGCAATAAAATTAAATCATTTTTAAAAGACAACCATGATGACAATCTATTAAGGGAAATCTGGGAATCAAAAGAAATGTTGACCAAGAAATCTATTTGGTCTGTTGGCGGAGATGGATGGGCATACGACATTGGATACGGCGGACTTGACCACGTTCTTGCGATGGGAGAGGACATCAATATTTTAGTACTTGATACAGAAGTATACTCAAATACAGGCGGACAGTCATCAAAGGCAACACCCATTGGATCAGTTGCCAAATTTGCAGCATCAGGAAAGAAGACTAAGAAAAAAGACCTGGGTTTAATGGCGATGAGTTACGGTTATGTATATGTTACTTCTGTTGCAATGGGTGCAAATAAAAACCAGCTTATAAAAGCTCTAAAAGAGGCGGAGTCTTATCCGGGTCCTTCATTAATTATTGCCTACGCACCTTGTATCAATCACGGGATAAAAGCTGGAATGGGAAAATCCCAAAACGAAGAAAAATTAGCAGTAGAGTCTGGTTATTGGCCCCTTTACAGATATGACCCTCAATTAAAGCTGGAAGGAAAAAATCCATTCCAGATCGACTATAAAGAGCCAAATGGAACATTACACGATTTTATCATGGGAGAGGTAAGATACAATAGCTTGACTCGATCATTTCCAGATGAGGCAAAGAAATTGCACAAGAAACTCGAGGAAGATATTAACGATAGATACAGGAAATATAAATCAATGGCAGAGTTATAGGACTCTGCTTTTTTCCCACTTTTTTTAGATTTCAGAAATTAATTAGGCAGGTAATTAGGCAGGCTACTTGAAAAAAACTCAAACTTTTTAAAGTATAATATTTTGTATGGTTTATTCGTGGGGAGGCAGAAAAATGATCTGCAAAGTTTGGGAAATAAGATATTTGGACATCGTTGATTTAATATCAAGAAGATAAGTGGTAATGGACTTATTAGTTTATTTCATAATAGTCCGTTATCTATCCTATTTTTTTTAGCAGTGTTAAATTTTTCATCGGAAACTACTTAATTGATTTTTTACATTCAATTTTGTGGAAGATGGGGTTTCTTTTACCTTTATTCATAAATAGGTAACAGACATTTTTCATAACAATTTAACAAAATAACAGATGGTGCACTCATTGATAAATAGATCCAAGGAAATCGCTAAAATTATTAAACATTCAAATGAAATTCACATAGTTACTCACATAGATGCAGATGGAATTACTGCGGGTGCAATTGCACAACAAACAATAACTCGTCTTGGTAAGCAGGTTTCTATAGAATTTGTAAAACAATTAGACAACAGTGTAATTGAATCCCTAAAAAACAAAAATCATGAGCTTGTTTGGTTCACTGACTTAGGAAGTATTCTTGATGAAAATCACTCTGATATGAATAAAGTAATTACCGACCATCATTCCTGTAGTATTAATTCTGATGGCATCTACCATCTAAATCCCCATTTATTTGGCATGGATGGATCATATCAAATCAGCGGTGCTGGGGCAACGTATCTTGTTTCAAAATCAATTGGTAAGGCAAACATTGATTTATCTGCTCTTGCTCTTGTTGGGGCCTGTGGAGACCTACAGGACAGAAAATTTTGCAGATTAGAAGGATTGAATAGATCTATTCTCAAAGATGCAGAGGATGCAGGAGTTGCCAAATCAAAACTTGATATCAGATACTTTGGTCGTGAAACAAGGCCGTTATCAAAAATGATACAATATGCAAGTGATCCAATAATTCCAGGCGTAAGCGGACGGGAAAGTACAAGCACAAGTTTTCTTCAGAATCTGGGGATAAGATTAAAGGATGGAGATAACTGGAGACACTGGATTCACTTAAGTAAGGATGAAAGGCGATTGATTATTTCTGAAATTACGAAATTATTGCTGGAAAAGGGATTTGGCCATAAGATAGCCGGAAGGTTAATCGGAGAAGTGTATGAATTGGTCAATGAGCCCATCGAAACAGAACTTCATGACGCTAAAGAGTTTGCCACGCTGTTAAACTCGACTGCAAGATATGGCCAATGCGAGGTTGGATTACAGGTGTGCCTAGGCGACCGTGATGTCTGGTTGAAAAAAGCACGCTCACTTCTACAAGGCCACAGGCAAAATCTTGTAGAGGGGTTACAGTTTGCAAAAGAAGAAGGTATAGAAAAACGCCAATATCTCCAATTCTTCCATGCCAAATCGGGCATAAGAGATACAATAATAGGTATTGTAACAAACATGTTGCTTAATTCAGAGGAAATCTCCAGCGACTTGCCTCTTATCGGGTTTGCAAATAAAGGTGAAGATGAGGTAAAAGTCTCCGCAAGAGGTACCCAGATACTAATTGAAAGGGGATTGAATCTTTCTCAAGCATTGAAAAAATCAGCTGAACCATTAAACGGCATAGGTGGGGGACATAATATTGCTGCAGGTGCAACCATTCCAAAAGGAAAAGAGGAAGAGTTTTTAACTCTTCTAGAAAAGGAAATTAAAATTCAGCTTTCTTCCTGAGAACTTTTGTAGACTTTTACAATCTCTACTTCAAATATAAGGGATTCTCCAGCTAAAGGTGCCAGACTAAGATTGAAATTCTCAAGACTTTGCCTAAGTTGTGAAAGTAAAAATTGCTCAAGTGCATCTTTTGGTAAGCTAATTGTAATATTTCGTGTTTCATTTCTCTGGACAATTATTTGGCGATCAAATTCCATATAAGATACATCTTCTCCCTCCCCAGTAGATGTATTAATTTTATCTTCTGTAATG
>Ga0272443_10006554_pt1 | contig 11471 bp, 9 predicted proteins | sample SSMAcet12_FD_193581 | JGI IMG/M metagenome (GOLD analysis project Ga0272443, IMG submission 193581) | Marine sediment archaeal communities from Little Sippewissett salt marsh, Falmouth, MA, United States - SSM-Acet-12 | ecosystem: Environmental > Aquatic > Marine > Wetlands > Sediment ... | reverse complement strand
ATAAGACTGACTTTGTACTCAACTTATGTGACGAGGGCTTTAATAACGATCCTACGCGGGAATTGCACGTTCCCGCTCTGCTTGAAATGCTGGATATCCCATATTCTGGGGGTAACCCGCAATGTCTGGCATACTGTTACGACAAATCGCTGGTCCGGGGAGTGGCGCAGGAAATGGATATTCCCGTCCCACAAGCCTTTCTTATCAATCCAGAAGATACCAATTATTACGAACTGCCAATCAACTTTCCCGTGATTGTGAAGCCTAATTTTGGGGATTCAAGTTACGGGATCACCCAGGAAAATGTCTGTGGTGATATTCCATCTCTACAGGCTGCTATTTCCAATGTCCGGGTGCGCTTCGGCTACAGCAAGCCGATCCTTGTGGAACAGTTCCTGACCGGCAAGGACCTGAGCGTTGGCATCATCGGCAATCCTCCCGAAGCATATCAAATCCTGCCCATCATCGAAGAGGATTATTCATCGTTACCCCCTGATCTGCCACATGTTTGCGGCTACGAAGCAAAGTGGCTGCCAGATTCTCCCTACTGGGGGATTCAATCCATCCCGGCAAATCTTCCGGCCGAAACCGAGCGTTTCCTGGTAGCAAGCTGCATCAGTCTATTTGAGCGTTTAGGATGCCGGGATTATGCACGCTTCGATTGGCGAATGGATGAAAACATGACTCCGCGCTTGCTTGAGGTCAATCCAAACCCGGGGTGGTGTTGGGATGGGCACCTTGCCAAGATGGCGAAGTTGGCTGGCATAGAGTATCCCGAGATGCTGCACCAGATCTTGCTTGCAGCTGAGCGTCGAATTGCGGGGGAGCGTGTTGAGTTGGTCGGCATCAGACCTCCCGGAAACTCGAGCTGAACACGAGGATGGGGAGGGCTTTCCGGCAACCCTCCCCTTTTCTTGAGGCGGATGGGCGCCTCGAGACGGAGACGATTGCCTGTCCAACGCAATTGCTCCCATTTTGTAAGGTGAAATCACCGCCTGGTTCGAAAAGGCAATGCTATACTCACCCTGAAACGCCGGATCGAACGGAAATGCGCATAAAGTGGAGAAGAGGGGAGTATCGGTTTTCCTGACTGTATACCCATTTTCCCATGGCTTGAAAGTTGTTCTAGAACGTGTGTCGAAGACGTGACTTTACGCGTCTCTGGGCAGAAGACGCGTGCCGAATCTATTTCCCATGGAGGCCTTCCTTGAAAAAGATTGTTCTCAGTGCAACCCTTGTTGCTGTACTCTCCCTTCTCCTTATCACACCTGTACAGGCAATCGCCTATACGCCAGCCTCAGTTCGATTCATCAGCGCAACGACAGATAGCGTGACGGTTGAATTAAGTGCTCCGAACCCGTGGTGGGCCTGTTTTGAATACCGCACGGACGGTGATACAGGTCAGGCTACTGGTGCGAACTACAATCCTGCTTATCCTGATTTATACCCATTCTGGTGCATAAATAACCAAACGGTCCAGAGAACCATTCCGGCCAACGATTATGTGGAGATTCGAATGGTGTTTGGAGCGGAATCGGATGAGCGCTTTGACTGGGTGCGATTCGATGTGGCGGAGAGTGGATCGTCAGCAAGCGAGGGCAATCCATTGGTCAATATGTTTGTGTTCTATTCCGCGAGCGGTTTTTACGACTTTGCCGGCGGGACAGTGAACACCTGTACCGTTTTCCAATCGCCATCTCTCCCGGGATCGCCGAGTTTGGGAATTGTTGAACGACTATGCCAGAGCGTGCCGGCTGATATTTCCATGCCGTGTATTGCACCACTTTACGACGATGGTTATGAAGGTTCTTTCGCGTGTGATTCGTTTCTTGCCTCGGTAGGCGAGAGACGTGCGGGTTTGAGAGGCGATGGTGTGTTTGCCGATGCTCTCTTACCAAGGATCACGGCGTATCTCAGCATGCTGGCAGAATAGTGCCCGCGCGAACCCTGCGGATGTCTTTGAGGATGCCTCCAGAATTTCTGCCCCTGGGGGCATCTTTTCTTGTGGATGGCACTGTGCGGATAGGCTCAGTAAGCCCTGCCTTATGGCCGCACTGGTCCATGTTGTAGCCAGGACGGTCAGGAATTGCCCGGATTGGATGGAGGAGTTCATGCATTTGTACGGTCAAGTGCGGGTGGATTGATTCCTCCTTTCATTTGACAAACCTCCGGCAGTTCTGCCAAAATATGCCACTGGATTCTTCATTATCCCCAGAGACGGGTTGACGTTCTCCAGAAAGCAACACCCGGCAAACGAATACATCGTTCACGGGCTGTCAAGCCCCTGGATAGTGACCTGCAGTAGATCTGACCCACTTAAGGAGGGCGCCCGGCCAATGCAGGAACGTTTGAATACCCTTGTGGACTCACTGCTCCCTGTTCTAGCGACACTCGCCGCGCTGGCTATCGGGGCTGTGATGCTTTTCATCCTTGGTGCCAATCCCGTCGAGGCGTATGGTGCAATGTGGGAGGGAGCTTTTGGCAGCGCCAATGCTATCGCCGAGACGCTTGTAAAAGCCACGCCACTCTTGCTGGTAGGTCTGGGGATTTGTATTGCCTTCCGGGGGAGTGTGATCAATATCGGTGGTGAAGGCCAGATGGTGGTTGGCGCAATTATGGCCACGCTGGTCGGGCTTACTCTGGTTGACCTTCCGGGCTGGTTGGTGATCACGCTTTCCCTTCTGGCCGGCTTCATCGGCGGGGGTGTATGGGGTGCAATCCCCGGGTTTCTGAAAGCCTACTTCAATGTAAATGAAATTCTCAGCACCATCATGATGAATGCCATTGCTGTTCAGGGGATGAACTTCCTGCTGCGCGGGCCTATGATTGACCCGGCTCAAGCTGAGCTTGAATCCAAGATTCCGCAGACCGCACGCCTGCTCGACGCTTTTCGACTTCCACGGTTGGTGCCCACACGACTGCACCTCGGCGCCGCGATCGCTGTGGTTCTGGCTGTGCTCGTCTACATTCTCCTCTGGCGAACAACCCTAGGCTATCGCATCCGGGCTGTCGGACAGAACCCCCATGCTTCCCGTTATGCGGGGATTAACGTAAAGCAGCATATCGTCATCGCACTGCTGCTAAGTGGTGCCTTTGCAGGCCTGGCAGGTGCTACACAGGTGTTTGGCGTCAACTACCGCATGATCACCGATGGCTCGGCAACCGGGTTCACCGGAAGCGCGGGTTTTAACGGCATTGTTGCGGCACTCTTCGGCCAGCTCCATCCGCTTGGGACCATCCCGGCTTCGGTCTTTTTTGGCGCGATGCTTGTGGGTGCAAACAAGATGCAACGTGTGGTACAGGTGCCTTCGGCCCTTATTACCACCCTGAACGGTCTCGTGGTTGTTTTTGTGGTTTCAAGCGATATCTGGCGTCGGCGGCGGCAGCAGCGCAGGCTGCGGGAAGCGACTGCCGAAAACGAGATGCAACCGCCGGGTGAAGGGGATCAACCAGCGGCAGCAGGCGAGGTGGCCCGATGATTGGTGAATTGTTCTCGGCAACGGTACTCATTGGGATTCTGGCCTCGGGCATCCGTCTGGCGACACCTTATCTGTACGCCGCAGTTGGAGAAACCCTGGGACAGCGAAGTGGTGTCCTTAATCTCGGCGTTGAAGGGCAAATGCTGCTGGGTGCCTTTGCCTCCTTCTACCTGGTCTTTATGACCGGGAACCTCTGGCTTGGCGTTCTGGCTGCCATCATTGTTGGCGCGTTGATGGGGCTTGCCATGGCCTTCGTAACGGTGAATTTGCATGCCGAACAGGGCATATCTGGAATCGGCTTCTACCTTTTTGGTCTGGGATTGAGCGATTTGCTTTTCCAGAAAATGATGGGCACCGTTGAAACCGTGAGTGGTTTCTCCAAAATCTATATCCCGTTCCTCAGCGATATTCCTGTAATTGGTGAAATCTTTTTCCAGCAAAACTTGCTGGTGTATTTTGCATTTGCGCTGGTGCCACTCAGCGCTTTCCTCTTGAACAAAACGACATTGGGCTTGAAAATCCGCGCGGTCGGAGAGAACCCTGAAGCGGCCGACTCGCTCGGCGTGAGCGTTGCCCGTGTGCGTTATTTCACCGTCATTACCGGCGGCGTCCTCTCTGGCGTTGCGGGCGCTTCACTCTCGATCGCCCTGTTGAATGTCTTCCAGCAGAACATGACCAGCGGTCTCGGCTTCATTGCCGTTGCTTTGGTGTACTTTGGTGGCTGGCGACCATGGGGCGTCCTCGGTGGAGCTCTACTGTTCAGCATGGTGAACTCGCTGCAGTTGTGGGTGCAGGTGCTTGGTATTCCCATCCCGTCGGACATCGCCGTAATGATGCCGTACGTTCTTACAATTCTGGCGCTTGTGATCGCTGTGTCACGGGTGCGCGCTCCTTCCGCGCTTTCCAAGCCATTTGGGCGCGAGGAATGACTGAATCGATTATTCAGGGTAAACCTTTATGAAAGGGAGGTGGCAGGCACGCTTTTGCGGAGAGAAGAGAGAGCCCTTGCCTGGTTTGAATTGAAGAGCAAACCATGGCACACATTAACAATATCCTGTAGGGAGGCGAAGATGAAAAAGGCACGATGGATTGCAGTATTGATGCTCCTGGCGATGGTATTGGGAGCATGCGGCACAACGGCGGCCGAGCCGGAAGAGCAAGAGCTTTTCCGCGTGGCGGTTGTCATGCCCAGTGCGATCAATGACCTGGCGTTCAGCCAGAGCATGTATGACGCCCTGCTGAGCATTCAGGAATCCATGGGTGGTGAAGAGTACATGCAGTTTGTTTACTCTGACAATATGTTCGTGGTGGATGATGCAGCTGCTGCTATCCGCGACTACGCAGCTGAGGGCTATGATCTTATCATTGCCCATGGCTCGCAGTACGGAAGCTCGCTGCAAGAGATCGCCCCGGACTTCCCGGAGACCTCGTTTGCGCACGGCACCACGGTCAACACCTTCGTTGATGAAGGTATCACCAACGTATTTGCCTACGAAGCCGCGTCCGATGAAGGCGGCTATGTCAATGGCGTGATCGCGGCCAGCCTCTCTGAGAGCGGCGTGATCGGCGTGGTTGGACCGATTGAGACCGGCGATGCGAAGCTCTATGTCGACGGCTTCATTCTGGGCGCAGAGTCCGTGAACCCGGAGATTGACGTCAATGTGAACTACATTGGTTCCTTCTCCGACGTCGCGCTCGCGGCTGAGGCGGCCAACACGCATGTCTCCGCCGGCGCAGATTCACTCACCGGCACGGCCCAGATGGTTGTCGGTGCGATCGGTGTAGCGGAAGAAGCCGGTGCACTCTGGTTCGGCACACAGGCGAACCAGACGTCGCTTGCTCCTGACATCGTTGTTGCCAGCCAGGTGTATCACTGGGAAGTCATCCTGACGGATATGATTGACCAGATTACCTCCGGCACCTACGGCGGAACGGCGTACACAATCGATCTTGCCAATGGCGGCGAGGTGATTGAGTACAACCCCGATTTCGAACTGCCCGCAGATGTGATGGATCTCGCAACCGCGACCATCGATGGCATCATCGATGGCTCCATTGTTGTGGATACCACCGAGTAGGTTTATCCATGCGGGGATGCCCTCTTGAGGGCATCCCCGCCTTGAATGGTGTCAACCAAGTGCTGCTGATGCTGAAGGAATTGGAGTAGATATCCACGATGGCTGAACGTGAAATGCTACCATCAGGACAGCCCCGTATCGATACGCTGGAAATGTGTGGGATTGTGAAGCGCTTTCCCGGTGTGCTCGCCAATGACAACGTGTCGTTTGATGTGCACTCCGGTGAAGTGCACGCCTTGCTGGGCGAAAACGGGGCAGGCAAGAGCACCCTCATGAAGATTCTCTATGGCTTGTACCAGCAGGACGAGGGTGACATCCGCCTCAATGGTGAGAATGTCACGATTGCCTCGCCCACCGATGCCATTCGGCTGGGGATCGGGATGATCCATCAGCACTTCATGCTGGTTGAATCCCTCACCGTGGCGGAGAACGTCGCATTGGGCTTGCCTTCGACACGCGGCCCCCTGACAGACATGGACCGTGTTTCCAAGCGGATCATCGACCTGGCGTCCATCTACAACCTGGAGGTCGATCCCGGGGCGTATATCTGGCAGCTGTCCGTTGGTCAGCAGCAGCGCGTGGAAATCATCAAGGCACTTTATCGAGGCGCAGCGCTGTTAATCCTTGACGAACCTACGGCGGTTCTTACCCCGCAGGAGGTGGATGAACTCTTCCATATCATGCGGCAGATGACGGCCGATGGTCATGCACTTATTTTTATTTCACATAAATTGCACGAGGTCATAGAAATCAGCCAGCGTGTGACCGTGTTGCGCGATGGCCGGAAGATGGGCTGCCGTCCGACCTCATCGACAAACAAACACGACCTGGCGAATTGGATGGTCGGGCGAGAGGTAGGGATGCAGCCTGATAAGGCTCGTGTCAGCGGCGGTGAAGTGCGTTTGCGGTTGGAAGGCGTATCTGCACAGAGCGAACGCGAAACACGCGCGTTGAACAATGTATCCCTGGAAGTTATATCCGGAGAGATCCTCGGTGTGGCAGGTGTTTCAGGCAACGGACAGCGAGAGCTGGCTGAAGTGATTACGGGGTTGCGACCGGCGACGGATGGCAAGATCATCCTTGAGGGTGAAGATGTCACCGGGCAGACCCCGCGCGTGCTCACAGAGAAAATGCTCGCTTACATCCCGGAGGAACGTATGCGGGATGGCATGATTCGCGAGTTCACCGTCGCTGAGAATCTCATTCTACGCGAGCATCACCAGCCCCCGTATTCCACGTCGGGATTCCTCAATTTGCATGCCATCGAGGAACACACTGAGGCGCTGATCGATGCCTACAATGTGAAGACGCCGTCGCAGGAGACGCTGGTGAAGAGCCTCTCTGGCGGCAATATTCAGAAACTGGTCCTTGCACGTGAGCTCTCCCGCAAGCCGCGTGTACTGGTCGCCGCCCAGCCCACGCGGGGGCTGGACATCGGTGCGACCGAATACGTTCATCAACAGCTCCTTCTCCAACGTGAGGAAGGAATCGCCACGATGCTCATTTCCGAGGACCTTGATGAAATATTGGCATTATCGGATCGGATTGCCGTGATTTATGAAGGCGAAATCATGGCTGTGGTACCGCGTGCAGAAGCAACACCGGAAAAACTGGGCTTGCTTATGGCTGGAGTCCGTGAAGATTAGCAAGAGCTGTGCGCTGCAGGATGCGTGAAGAGAATGGGCGCCTGATGATCAGGCGCCTCTTCGTTGGGCCTGAGAGCAGTGTGAGGATGTGAAGTTGAAATACAGCTGGATTATTTTTGACGCCGATGGAACGCTGTTTGATTATGTGCATGCCGAAACTGAAGCGCTGCGCCGCTCGATGCTGTCTGCAGGCCTCCACTACAGCGAGGGGGTGTTGCGGCGCTATCAAAAAATCAATATTGAGCTCTGGAAGGCTTACGAGCGCGGGGGAATACAACAGGAAGTCCTTCGTACAGAGCGCTTCGCCGTCCTCTTTGATGAGCTGGGCATGACGGCGGTACCTGAGGAATTTAGCGAGCTGTATTTGCAGCAGCTTGCCCTATTTGGCTATCTCCTGGACGGAGCCGAAGACGTGGTGGCCACATTGGCCGCTGAGGTACCACTTCTGTTATTGACGAATGGCATCGGGCCAGTTCAGCGCAGCCGTCTTGCCCATTCACCGCTCCGGGAGCGCTTTCAGCATGTCCTCATATCCAGCGAAATCGGCGCAGCCAAGCCCAGCCCACTGATTTTTAACGCTGCGCTGGAGCGGATGGGGAACCCCGATCCCGCGGAGGTGTTAATGGTGGGGGATAATTTTGCGGCTGATATCGCCGGCGCCCAGCAGTGCGGCATGGATACGTGCTGGATGAACCCGCAGAATGGAACGGCTCCCGCAGGCGAAGCGCCCACCTACGAGATCCGCTTTCTCAGGGATCTGCTCCCTCTTCTTCAGGATTGACGTTGAAAAATCAGCAAGGTGAGATCATCGGTCTGGGTTGCATGGCCGCAGTGGTCGGCGAGTGCGTGTTCGATGGCTTCAGAGAGCGCACGGGGTGATGCTCCCTGGTTCTCGACCAGTAAAGCCTTTAACCGGTCCAGCCCAAACGGAACAGCCTGCTCGCTGAGGGCATCTTTAATTCCATCCGTATAGAGCACAAGCGTGTCCCCCTGTTCCAGGGTTGCGATTTTTTCTTCAATGTGAACCTCTTCAAAAGCCCCTAGAATGATGCCTCGTGCGGTGAGCTCTTCCACTTGACCCGAAGCTGCCCGCAGGAGAAGCGGACGGTCATGCCCGGCGTTGGCGTAGGTAAACGTGTGCAGGGCGGGGTTGAGGGAAGCCGTCAATGCGCTCAGGAAGAGGCCGTTGCGGCTGTCGTTCAAAATCATTTCATTCGCCCGCACCAGCGCACGGGCGGGTGCGCGTCCGCTCATCATGGAGGAACGGATGTGGGTTCGACACATCGCCATGAACATGGCGGCAGGGATGCCTTTTCCAGAAACATCGCCAATGAAAATACAGAGGCAATCTTCATGGTCGGCACCGCGACAGAAATCGTAGAAATCACCCCCCACTTCCCGCGCTGGCTGGTAGAGAATAGCCATCTCGTAACCCGGGACTGTTGGAAGCGTCGCAGGGAGCAGACTGAGCTGGATTTGCTGGCCGATGGCGAGTTCCTGCTCAAGTTGTTGCTTGCGGGTGCGTTCTTCCAGCAGGCGGGCAGAATCCACAGCAAGTGCAGCCTGTTGTGACATGAGTTGCAGCAGGCGGAGTTCATCGTCGGTGAGCAGGCGGGGGGTACGGCTGTTGATTACCAGCGCACCGATGGAACGGTCTTCGACGATCATGGGGACAAGCGCATGTGCCTGGAAGCCTTCGGTTCTTAACCACGCCGCTGACCAGTGCCTGACTTTGCCACCGCGGAGATCGGAGACGAGCAGGTTGGTTTGCTGGTCCATAACCCACTCCGCGCCGCTTCCGGCGCCGAGAGGAATGCGGCGTTCGTGGACAACCGGGTCCTGGCGCCAACCGTGGGCGGCCATGAACTGCAGCTCATCGCCGGCTTCGGTCGGCATCAGCAGGCTGCAGGCATCGGTGTCAAGCAGGTCGACGACTTCCTCCGTGAGGAAGTGGGTGAGATCGGCCAGACCAAGCCGGCCGAGAAGCCGGCGCGAGAAATCCAGCAAAGCTTCCTGTTCGTGACTGCGTTTGCTGCGAAGTGTGTCATAGAGTTGTGCGCGTTCGAGGGCAGTGCCGATTTGCTTGCCGACGTTGCTTAAGAGGGCCAGGGAGCGGGCGTTGAACGCGGTCCAATCGGGGGCGGCAACATTGAGGATGCCCATCAGGCGAGAGCCGGAGAGGAGTGGTGTCGAGGCGTGCACGGAGAGGTATTGCGCGCCGGTTTCGACTTCCTCCAGCCGGCTGCAATGAATCTCGGAGTAGGCGCTGTCTAGACGTTTGTCCCGGGCAAGTTTCTGGCAGGTGCACTCTTTCTCCCAGACGTGTTGATTGTCTGGATGCAGACCGGCGGGCAGGTTGAAGTGCGCGGCAAGATGGAATTGTCCTTTCTCGTGGTCGAGAAGAGAGATCCAACCGGTTTCAAGTCCCATTAAGGGAACAAGGGTAGACAGTGCGGAAGAGAGTGCGCTTTCCGTGCTGGTGGCGCGGTTGAGTGTTTCCGCTATATTGTTGAGGGTGCGTAGATCGTCAAGATGGTTGATCTGGGTGGCCATGTTCACCTTGCTGCCGCTTCATCCGGCGCGTATGCAGTTGGAAAGAAAAGTATACAAATTATATCTGAATACCTGCTACGAAGGCCCGGGAACAACGGGTTGTTGTCGCAGGAGGTATGAGTCAGCGCGAGATAGAGTGAGAACATTGCGCACGCTTGCCTATCTCCAGCGGGAAGGGTATCCGCTGCAAAGGGGAGATTGTACATTCTTCGCATTTCTGTCCCTCATTGGTTACTTGCAGGATCAGGCTTAGTGGGTGGACAATTTGTTGGGGACCGGTGAGTTATCGGAACAGAATTCGGCGATGTAACAAACAGCCGTCATCAGGAGGAAGGCGTATGGAGACAAAAAACATCGGCATCATTATTTGTGACCGCTACCGCCGCTGCGCGGGTGGAAAGTGCTTCCGCGCCATGCACAATCGAGAAGGCGCGTTCAGCCGCTATAAAGACGTCGAGTTGGAGCTTGTCGGGTACACCACGTGTGACGGATGTCCTGGCGGGAATATTGAGTATGCCGGCGATGAGATGGTGCGCAATGGCGTTGATGTCATTCATCTGGCAACGGGCCTGGTCGTCGGGTATCCACCCTGTCCGTATATCGACACGTTCAAGACCTTCCTCGAAAGCCGCTATTCGGTTGAGGTGGTGATTGGAACCCACGCTATTCCCCAGAAATATGTGGAGCGTCACGCGCCATTGGGTACGTGGGATGACCCCGAAACGCATCCGCATACGCGCAGCACCTATGCTTCACTGGAAGAGCGACTGGCATATAACGAGTGAGGTGAAAAGGGGTTCAGGCTGCTGAACCGACAGATGGGTGTGTTTCCACCGGAAGAAAAAAGCCCCTGCAAGGGGGCTTTTCTTGTCTATGGTGTGCTGCAGCGCTTAGAGATTCTCCAGCGGACCTGATGGCAGGTTGGCCAGCGCAGTACGATCCGTTACATCCAGATGCAGTGGTGTGAGCGCAACGAGGTTGTGATCGACAGCCCAGCGGTCGCTCCCGGGCTCTGGCTTCGTTGTCGGTTCACCGACAAACCAGTAATGCTCTCGGCCAAGTGGGTCACAGCCTTCGACAACCTTACCCATGTAGGCGCGAATGGATTGGAACGTCCATTGAATTCCCACAGGATTCTGGGGGAGATTAACATTCACAAGACGCGGGGTGGGGTTTTCGAGTATGTGGAGCAGCACTCGTTCGATGTAGGGTTTGAGCGACTCGAAATCCGGTGAATCCCCTTGAAGTACGAGACTGAACGCAATCGCCCGCACGCCCAGTAGTGAAGCCTGCTTGGCGGCAGCAACGGTGCCAGAGTGCCAGATGGCATGGCCGAGATTGTGGCCCAGATTGATGCCCGACAGGACCAGATCAGGCTGGTCCCAGCGGTAGAGTCCCAGGGCAACGCAGTCGGCAGGTGTGCCATTCACGCGGTATGCTTCGAAGGGTTCCATGTCGGTGGCATGGTAACGGAGGGGACGCTGGATGGTGACGGCGTGTCCTGTTGCGGATTGTTCGATATCCGGGGCTACCACACGGACATCGCCATACAGCGATGCTACTTCCGCGAGGGCACGCAGCCCAGGGCTGTAGATGCCGTCATCATTGCTCACCAGAATGCGCATAGTAATCTCCAATCACAGGCACAGAAATCTTAACCATCCTTCGATGGCTGCAGGCAAAGGTGCGGGTAGGGTTTCTTTTCTCCATACAGC
>Ga0272443_10006553_pt1 | contig 11471 bp, 5 predicted proteins | sample SSMAcet12_FD_193581 | JGI IMG/M metagenome (GOLD analysis project Ga0272443, IMG submission 193581) | Marine sediment archaeal communities from Little Sippewissett salt marsh, Falmouth, MA, United States - SSM-Acet-12 | ecosystem: Environmental > Aquatic > Marine > Wetlands > Sediment ... | reverse complement strand
AATAATTTTGTAATGTATTGTTTTTTTGGAGAGAAACAAATAGAATATATTATGAATTTTTGTTTTGATAAATTGAAGTCTGATTTTGAAGCTAATCAAGAAAAAATACTATGTAAATATACTCAAATCAAGAATAAAGGAAACATTAGTGTAGAAGTAAGTAGGGATAATCTAATTATTGATAAAAACAACAATCCAAGAAGAAATCAAAAACATTTAATTTTGATTTCTTATTGTTTTGAAGTAAATGACAAACTTAATGAACTTAAAAACCTGTATTATTTACTTCTTAATATTTACAAAGCAAGATGTGAAGCAGCTCATAGTTACGAAGATAATATTAATGAACATTACTTAAAATTCAAAAATGAAGAAGATTATTCACAAATTCAGAAAACTATTCAATTCTATGTTGAATCTTTATACCAATTTTTAAATAATAAGCAAGAACAAAGAATAACAATACAACCTAAAAGGTATTAATGAAAATCCTCCTTACATTCATCGGCTCAAATGACGCTGGCAAACTTCTTGGAAAAGAGGAAGAGGGGGCTGTGCTGACTGTTCTCAAAGAAAGAGAGTTTGATAGAATACACTTGCTTTATAACTCAAGTGGAGAAGCCCGGAACAATAATATGTCTGTAAAGTATTATGAAATTGCAAAGTATCTAAAATCGGAAATACAAAAAAATAACAACATCAAAAAAGATGATATAAAGATTACTGAATTACAGATTGATGATATAACCGACCATATAGCTGTATATCAGCAGGTAATGGAATATCTGGAGAAGGAATATCCGAATAGTAAAAGGGAAAAGATAGAGTTTACAGCAGCAATTTCATCTGGTACTCCAGCAATGCAAACTGCCTGGATACTGATAGCAGAGACCGGAATATTTCCTTTAAATCTGGTTAGGAGTGTAGAGAAAAAATATGCTAAGGATGAAAAGCAAGTGTATGACGTACCAAAAATGACCGGTACAATAGAGAAAGTGGAAAAATTAAAATCCTTTGAGTCAATTATTAAACCAGTCAAGCACAGAAACCCATTTGAAATATATGACTCTTTCAATCTCTCTGATGAAGTTAAATATATATCACGTTCCAAAAAGCATGTTTTGATAATCGGTGAAACTGGTGTGGGCAAAGAAGTTCTTGCCAAAGAATTAGTCGAAGAAAGTGGTGTTAATAAGGATAAATATATTGCGATAAATTGTGCAGGACTATCAACTGAATTGCTTGAATCAGAACTATTCGGGCATGAAAAAGGAGCTTTTACAGGAGCGGATAGAAAGAAAACTGGACTTGTTAAAGAGTATAATAGCGGGGCAATTTTTCTTGATGAAATAAACTCAATGCCATTGCCTGTTCAATCAAAGCTATTGAGATTTCTTGATGAAGGAGAGTTTAGACCAGTTGGTTGTAATAAAACTGAGAATTCAAATGTTTGGATTATTGCCGCTGGAAATGAGAATATCAGGATGCTGGTAAAACAAGGGAAATTTAGAGAAGATTTGTTTTATCGGCTAAGCACATTTGAGCTAAGTATTCCAACACTCCGCAAAAGAATTAAGTTATTGCCTTTATTAATAAAGAGACTATCCGATTTATCTTTTAGTGATGACTGTCTTAAAATACTTCAGGAACATGATTACCAGGGCAATATTCGAGAGCTAAAGATAATTTTGGAACGAACGGCTTTACTTAATAAAGGAGATAGGAAAGTTACAAATCCAAGTATTGTGCGAACAGTAATTGATGAACTCAATCCAAAATACGAGTACACTTCAATCAATATCCCTGATGAAATCTATGGCAAAGCTTTTGATCTAATGAAACAAATACTTGCAAATGCGGCATTATCTCAAACTGCAAATGCACAGGAGGCAGCAAAACTTTTAGGGCTTTCACATGGCTCAGTAGTGAAAAAGTATGCTAAGAAAAAATAGTTCTATCCCCCCTAAAACAGTACCACTTATCATTGATTCTCATATCAGCATATTAACAAATTCTAAGATTATTCTCCGAGGTATTTTTGTAAAATCTTATCTCTTAAAGAAGTTATATGTATAATCGTCTATTGCTAAATAGAGTTTGGACTTCATATTACTGTGTTAATTTATTAATATGAAGTTGAAACGATCAATATAAATGCTATTATTATTCACTCAATATTAAAATTCACCAAATTTAAAACATAAATTAAAACTGGGACCAATCAAATCCTTGTTATCTGTAAGTAATGAGCCATCAGTATTAAACAGTTCGAGTCCAGAAACAAATCTATAACTTGCTCCGAGAGATATTCTAAAGAACTTGAAAAGATTAATATCAGTAGTAAATCCTGGCTCGATCACAAAGAATGCTGAGCTTTCCTTTAAAGTATTATAATCGTCCCATCGGTTGCTATCTTCATATAAGATATATGAAGCGCCACCGGCACCAATTAAAGAATTTACTGTGAAATGTATTACTTTGTTAGATGAATTGATGTATTCAATAAATGCACCACCCCACCCAACATTAAGCCGAATGTCAGCATTTTGATCTTGTGAGTAGTTATAATCAACGTTATGTTTTGTAACAACTCCATATCCACCACCTCCGAGTGATAATGAGCTGTTTATTATCCAACCACCTCTACCTCCGACAGCAAGCCCCCATTCGCCATTTATTTGAGTAACTTTTAGCTCGGGACCACCATATCCACCATGAGTTATTCTACCATTACCGAATAGGGTTTCTTCTTCTGCCTGGCTGGAAGAGAAAGAAAGCAATATAAAGAATAGAATCAATCCAAATTTTTCCATAAATCACCTAAATTTTTATAATTCCATATTTTTTAGAGTAATATACGAAAATATTCTTAATTGTTTCAAAAATAATCCTGTAATACTATTCATCTCAGAAAATTTAAAACGAAAATATAGAAATTGTGTTAATTATATATATAGATTATCATTAAATTTGAAAAAATGAGTTTACGTAAAAAATATAAGGAACTATCATGAGTGAAGCTAAAACACTTATCACAATTCTATTCTTAATGGCATTATCCATAAATGCCTTTGCCGATCTATCAGATTATAATTCTTCTGAATATAAAATGCCAGGTGATTACGCTTATTCAATCAATATGAATAGCAATTCAGATGGCGAAAATGGAGAGATTGTTCATATTTATAAAGTTGATCCTAAATATTATATGTCGAACACTATTCATATAAAAACAAAAACAGAAATATTTGACTCCAAAAAAGGTAAACTGCTTTCTACTTCCCATCTATCGAATTCTCTGCGCCAGATAGGTGCTAACTCTGTTAATGCTCCTTTTTCATTCATAACAAAGTCGAATAAAATTCTTTCTGATAAAGAGCAGGCAATCGTCAGAATACTTGAAGTAACCTATACATCTGGTGATGATCCTTTCGATGTCTGTGCTGATTTAATGCAGAATCCTGATGTAGAGTATGCCACACCTGTCTATATCCGCTATACTCATGAGTTTACTCCAAATGATCCAGAATACAGTAATCAGTGGGCATTGAGCATAATCGAAGCAGCTAAAGCATGGGATATATCAAAGGGTAGCCAGGATGTACTCATTGCCGTTATTGATACAGGTACAGAGATTGACCACGAAGACCTTAATGATGCAATATGGACAAATCCAGATGAGATACCTAATAATAATGTAGATGATGATAAGAATGGAAAAGTTGATGATGTGAATGGCTGGGATTTTGTAGGTAATATTAGTTGGATACAGTCAGCAAATGGTCAGTTTCAAGAAGATAATGATCCAGGCAATAACGTGATGCTGCATGGCACTAATGTTGCTGGTTGCGTAAGTGCAAAAACAAATAATAACATAGGAATTGCCAGTACTGGATTTGGATGCTCTATACTTCCTATTAAATGCACCTCAGAGCAATTTGCTGATGGTGGAATTATTAGAAACTATGAAGCAATTATTTATGCTGCTAATCTCGGAGCTGATATAATTAATTGCAGTTGGGGTGGTCCTGGATTTAGCCCTGCAGAACAGGATATAATAGATTTAGCACTAAGCAGAGGTTGTTTGGTTATTGCTTCTTCAGGTAATGAAGGTATAGACCTCGATAATTTACCACATTACCCAGCTTCATACAAAAATGTATTCACTACAGGTGCAAGCAATTCAAATGACGATGCGACCAACTTCTCGAATTTTGGACATGATGTTGAAGTATGGGCTCCGGGCAGGCAAGTGCTAACAACTAATGCAGATAATGGATATACCAGAGTAGATGGCACATCTTTTGCCACACCTATTGTTTCAGGTCTTGCTGGGTTGATAAAAGCAAAAAATCCTGATTGGACACCCAAGCAGATAATGCACCAAATTATTTCTACATCTGATAATGTATTTGAAAATGATATACATCCTCGCCAAAAATTTTATGGCAGAGTAAATGCTTACAGGGCTTTAACTGAAAGCAATTTACCAGGGTTAGAAATATCAGATGTTAAATTTGGATTCAGCTCCTACATAGATGATTATGAACCAGTGGTAGCAACTATTAAGATTGATAATTACTTATCTGTTTCTGAAAATACTATAATAACTCTCGAGCAAATGGACAACTTCCTATCAATAGATACTGATGACAAAGTAATAGAAGTTGGTACAATAAACTCCGGCGAAAATGCTGAAATTAAGGTCGGTATGCAGCTATTGAAAAGCAACCCATGGTATCTCGGATATGCTAAAATATCGGTGAAAATGGAAAGCGACGGCTATGTGAATTATCAACTTCTAAGGATACCAATTAACATCGAATCACAAAATACTTTCATACATTTCTTTAGCATCTCGAATATGATGATGCCCCAATGGCTCGATTCCCATGCTCCTACAAAAGATGTTCTCTATGCTGTTGGTAATGGCAATTTATTCAATAATAGAGGTGGCTTCTATAAATGGGATAGAGGCAATAACCAGATAATAGTCGTTGATGATAATGCCAGCCCTTGGTATTCTATCTTTGCACATGATGAGCAACTCGTCTTTGCTGGTAATGGCACTGTTGAAAACTTAACACAAGTTTATAAATCAACTGACGGAGGTGCCTCGTGGGGAAGGACACAAGTGGAATCAACTACTGATTTCATAAAAGAGATATACTTTTTTGATAACAATGTGGGCGTCTTTATTGGTGATCCAAAAAATGGCAGATGGGGATTGTCTTATACTACAGATCAAGGGGAACACTGGAAAACCATTGAAGAAGTTCCTGAACCCAAAGATGGTGAAGTTGCGCAGCCAGGTACTTTTACCTGGTTTGAATACAATGGGTGGTTCGGTACGAACAAAGGAAATATTCTATTCACTTCCAACAAAGGCCTTAGTTGGGAATACCGAGATATAGAAAATGCTACATTTATTGATCGTTTGGCATTCATTGATGATAAAGACGGATTAGCTATATACTCTGAAACTACGAGTTACGGCTCGAAATTTGTAGCCAATACGACTAATGGAGGGCAAACATGGAACGAGAAAATTTATACTTTCGCTGGAACAGGACTCGACCCTGTTTATGTTTTCTCAAATATTGAGGAAGGGGCAGTGTATGTATTATGCTTCAATGGAGAGCTTTTCCGAACGAAAGACCTTGGCGAAACCTGGGCACCAGTGCTGACAGAATTTCATGGACTTACTTATTTCGGATCTCCAGTAGTATATGATGATTTCTATCTCAGAGTATTCAATATCGGTCAGATTATGGGACATCATAACTTCAAATTCACACCCAAAAATGCCGAAAGAAAAGTCCAGTACTCTACCGAACAGGAAATTGTTTTCGATTCTACTGATATTAGCGATAGAAAATTCGAGTATGCCGGTATTGAAAATATCGGAAATTTTGATGTCGAATTCATTAGCTATGACTTAGAACTGGGAGAAGGAGTTCAGGATGGTGAATTTTCTCTTATGTGGTCTATGCCAGAAATCATACCTCCCGGAGAAGATGAAAGGATAAGAATTAAATTTCAACCAACTCAGGATAAAGAATTAACAGCAAAACTTACTCTGGAAACAAATGCTGAACCATCAATTATGGAATTTAATATTAAAGGGTATGGCAGAACATCTGTTTCGGTGGAAGATATAATATCGCATAATGGATATTCAATTAGCAATAACTCACCAAACCCATGTATTAATTTCACTAATATAAATATAACAATGGCTAATTCTGGATTGGCAAAAATTGATGTGATAGATAATTCAGGGAATTCCCTTTATACTGCTTATAATGATTATGTTAACGAGGGGCAGCATCAGATTCGGATCAATACTGCTGAGCTAATCAATGGTGTTTATTATTTAAGATTTGAAACTGACGGCGCTATACTTTACAGAAAGATTACAGTATTGAATTAAGTACACTTATCGAGGATAGAGTTTCGATTATTTAATAGCCACGTGCTATATTTCTGGTAGTAATACATATAAGCCGTGGCTAACGAATTTATCATTATTTAGGATTATAAATCAACAATCAATATTACTTTCTCATCGCCACGCATTACATCTACGTATATTCTATCGCCAGGCACGAATTCCATCATGCGATTCATATACTCGTAGATATCTGCGACTGCTTTGCCATTGATAGCTACTATAATATCGCCTTTGTGCATGCCAGCTCTTGATCCTGGCTTACTTTTAGTAACTGCCGCCACTCGCAAACCCTCGATTTCTGAGTTAGCAAAATCGGGCATGATGCCCAATGTAGCTTTAAGACTTGTTCTATGCGATTGCTGCACGGTTTTTGGACCAGCTTCCTTGAAAGCAAGGTTTTCAGGCATTTGCGAAAAGTCCATAACCATCTCGGCAACAATAGAGCTTAGGAATTTGATACCCTCGAAGTTAAGGAATTCGATGTCGTCTTCTGGCGTGTGATAATCGCTATGTACTATTCCAAAAAAGCTAAGCACTGATATATCTTTACCATAAAAAGAAGCATGGTCGGTAGGGCCATAACCATCTGGCGATTCATTTAAAGAATAAGTCGAATCCTTATCAGCGAAAGATTTTTGAACTAATTCGGACAAACCCTCTGCTGTTCCTGTGCCATAAGCTGTAAGGGCTTTTTTCACAGAATCTATTCTACCAATCATATCCAGATTGAACATAAATTTAATATCTTTTATTGGAACTGGTGGGTTCTCGACGAAATAATTAGAACCAAGTAGCCCCATTTCCTCTGCACCAAAAGCAACAAATATGACGCTTCGTTTTAAATTATTTCGGTTTGCAGATAGGTATTCCATCGCCTCAATTATTGCAGCGACTCCCGAAGCATTATCGTCAGCTCCGTTATGAACTGCAGTTGTGTCTGGCTTTCTCGAACCGCTTTCAGGACCACCCATTCCGAGATGGTCGTGGTGAGCTCCGATTACTATGTATTCCTTGCTTAATTCAGGATCGTTACCTTTTAGTAATGCAACCACATTTTGCGTTTGCACTTTATTAATTTCAACATCTGTTGATGAATTTACTTCTATGATAATATCAAAACTATTCGGTTTGAATTCCTCAGTCATCATTTTTTCAAGATCCGCAACGTTGGTATTTTTATTTGCAAGCATCTTGTCTGCAGTCTCACGGGTTACGCTGATTACAGGAATATCAACCATTGTATGAACACGGCTCAGCTTTAGCTCGACAAGTTCATCGTCTGAAGAGTATTTACTAGGCGCAACAAATATGACACCAACGGCACCTTTATCCTTTGCTTTCAGTACTTTACTTCGCTGAGAGCGATAATTTTCGAAACCGCTTTTACGCTTGTCATACTCAGGGTCGCCGAGAAAAATCAATGCCCACTTATCTTTAACGTCAATGCCTTTGTAATCCAGCCATTTCTTACCAGTTTCGTCTACGTCCAGACCATAACCAGCAAATACTACTTTAGCAGAAATAGATGAATTTGCTGAATATGATAATGGTACAAAATCTTTCATCAACACGCCTCGGAAATTAGCGAATGTGAGTTCATTTTTACTGCCAGCGGTTGCTCCTTTTGTTACTTCAAAGTATTGAAATCCATCATCAGCCAGCATTTCCATACCTATTAACTTCAGTTGATGGCGTATATACTCTGCTGTGTAAGTATCTCCTTTTGTGCCTGGCTCACGCCCCATTAAAGAATCAGAAGCGAGGTATTCGATGTGCTCATAAAGCTCATCAATAGTAATCTCCGGGTCAATATTATCGTTACCCAAACTCACATTTGTTAAAAACAACGATATCAGAATAAAAACTAAGTATTTCATCTCATTTTCCTAACAAAAAAAATAACTTTTAAATAAATAAAACATTAGTGTTGATTTTAAAAAAATCAATTTCAAAGACTACTATCTTCTTAATTTAGTTTATGAATAGAAAGTTAAACTTTTAATCAGATTTCAGTATAACTTTTAGCTTATCATATTAAATTATTATTATTAAGTTATATTTTCTTAACGATTATGAAACAAAAAGGCATACTTATTCGTATATTAGGATTAAAAATTAGACTTGTTTAAATTAATTTAAGGGTATAGAATAATGAATCGAATTATGCTAAGTTTTTTTGCTGCTTTTTTAATGCTTACTTCTGCTTTACTTGCAGATACTAAATCTTTTAATCCATTGGAGTTTGAGATAGATTCCTTAGATAATGGTTTAAAAGTAATATATTGTGTTGACAAAAGCGCCCCCGTAGTTGCAACATATCTTCGCTATAGTGTTGGCTCTCGTTATGAGAATACATCTCAAGCTGGATATGCTCACTTCTTCGAGCATCTGATGTTCGAAGCAACGGAAGATATCCCACGAGCCACTATTGATAAATATGTACAGGAAGCCGGCGGCACTTTGAATGCAAATACTTCGTTTGACCGCACAGTATTTTTCTTCAAAGTACCTTCTAACCAAATTAAACTTGCATTATGGATGGAATCCCAAAGAATGAGAAAACTTCTTGTGGATACTATCGGTGTCGAGACTCAGAGGGGTGTTGTACTCGAAGAATTGAAGCAGACTAAATCTAACCGACCTTATGGCAGTATGCTCGATAAGGTTTGCGAGACTCTTTTTCCAAATACATCTTATGCCTGGTCAGTAATCGGTTATGAGAAAACTATAGAGAAAGCTACTATTGATAATTTCAGAGACTTTTATAATAGTTTCTATCAGCCAAATAATGCTACACTAGTCGTAGTTGGTGATATTGATGTCGAAGAGACCAAGCAATATGTAAAAGATTACTTTGGTATATACCCAAAAGCAAAAGTAGCAGAAGCACCAGCATTCAAATTAGAACCAATGAAGGGTGAGATTAGAGAGCAAATAATAGATGACAAAGCTCAGCTTCCAGCAGTTTTTGTTGCTTACAGAGGTCCAAAAATTGGAGAAGATGATTTTTACCCTATGCAAATGCTCACAAGTGTACTTGCCTCTGGCGAAAGCTCCCGACTCTACCAACGTCTGGTTGACAAAGATGAACTTGCTGTTCAATCAAGTATCTTCCCACTAACTCTCGAAAAAGCAGGAATTATTCTGCTTTATGGCATTCCAAATGTAGGTATCAACCCAAAAGAGATGGAAGAAGTGATGTTTGAAGAAATAACTAAAATCGTAAAGAAAGGCATATCAGACGAAGAGTTACAGAAAGTCAAGAACCAGCAGGAAGCTCAGTTTGTAAGCGATAAAAAAGATGTAATGGGCAAAGCAAGCAGTCTCGCTGATTACAATGATCTCTATGGCGATCCAGGTATGATTAATAAAGAATTAGATAAATATATGAGCGTTACAAAAGAGGACATTATTAGAGTTGCGAAAAAATACCTCGATACTAAGAATAGAGTTATTTTAACTTATGTTCCCGAAGGTATGCAGGAATCAATAAGATAAAAAATATTAATAATTTGATAATAAAGGAATAATAACATGAAAATGACCCTATCTATTTTTATAATGCTGTCATTTATATTTGGCAATCTTATGGCAGATGATATTGACGTAACAAAAAAACCTGAACCACTGAAAGAAAAGGAATTCCCATTTCCTGAATATACCATTAAAACTATGGATAATGGGATGAAAGTGTTTATTATAGAAGACCACGAACAACCAACAGTTAACTTCAGGATGATGATTGGTGGCGGAAGCTCTAAAGATGGCGATTATGCTGGTACTTCCGATATGGTAGCAGGATTGCTTACTAAAGGTGCCGGTGATATGAGTGCTTTGGATTTAGCTGAGAAGCTGGACGGTGTTGGTGCGGCAATTAATGCCAGTTCTGGAGCAGATTATATGACTGTCTCCGCTGGAGCTTTAACTAAGCATATAGACATACTTCTCGATTTGTATTCAAAAGTCGTGCTTTCACCAACTTTCCCCGATGATGAGATGGATAAGCTAATGAAGCAAACACTCACAGGGCTACAATATGAAAAATCTCAGGCATCTACTATCGCTCAGAAAATGGCACGCAAAGTAGTTTATGGTATGAACCATCCTTATGCTAACGATGCAACTATTAAAACAGTAGAAGAAATTGACCTTGATGATATTAAAAAGTATTACAAAGACCTTTTCCACCCCAATAATGCTTCTTTGGCAATAGTCGGCGATGTTGACCCTGACGAAATAATGAATAAGTTGAATAAATACTTTGGCAAATGGGAGAAGAATCCATTTCCATCTCTAAAAGTACCCGGACCAAACCCCATGCCACAGGGTGTATATTTTATTGAAAGGCCTGGCTCTATTCAATCATCTGTTGTTTTAACTACTGTAGCTATTCCGCAATCGAATAAAGATTATGAGCAACTGGACCTTGCTGGAAGTGTAATTGGTGCTGGATTTGCTGGCCGTTTGTTCCGCACAGTGCGAGAAGAACATTCTTATACATATACTCCATTTGGCTTTGTTACTCAATCAAAATATGCAAATAGATTTGCTTGCGGTGCTGATGTCAGAAATAGCGTAACGGATTCTACTATTGATGTAATCAAAGAACAGCTTTATCTTCTGGCAAGAGAACCCGCCACCGAAGAAGAGCTGAACAGAGTAAAACAAACAAAAGTAGGCGGCTACTTGATGAATTTCGAGAATTCCAATTTCATTGCAAGTATTATACAGAATGCTGATTTTATGGATATTCCAATTAGCGAGGTTAAGAAAACACCTCAGAAAATAATGAATATGACACCTTACGAGATTAAAAATGTAGCTATGAAATACATGAATCCCGATAATGCTTATATTGTCGTGGTTGGGGCCTCTGATGTAAGAGAGAAATTAGAGCAGTACGGAAAGATATATGATTATAATCTCGATATTGAACCAGCTAATGCAAATATTGAAAAGATTTCTATGGATTGCGATGATTTGATCGAGAATTATATTGATGCTATCGGTGGAGAAG
>Ga0272443_10006552_pt1 | contig 11473 bp, 6 predicted proteins | sample SSMAcet12_FD_193581 | JGI IMG/M metagenome (GOLD analysis project Ga0272443, IMG submission 193581) | Marine sediment archaeal communities from Little Sippewissett salt marsh, Falmouth, MA, United States - SSM-Acet-12 | ecosystem: Environmental > Aquatic > Marine > Wetlands > Sediment ... | reverse complement strand
ATCAGGAATGAGCAGAATGTTTCAATACGAATATCAGCAAAGCAGGATAGGAGGTACATTGTGGGAAAAGCCATTACTGTATATCGAGAATTCACCTGTTTTTCATGCCCCTAAAATTACTACCCCTTTGTTGATGATGCACAACGATAATGACGGAGCGGTCCCCTGGTACCAGGGAATTGAAATGTTTGTAGCACTGCGGCGTTTAAATAAACCGGTCTGGATGCTGAATTATAATGGCGAGCCACACAACCTTCCCGGCAAAAGCTGGGCGAACCGTGTTGATCTGAGTCACCGTATGTTTCAGTTCTTTAATCACTATTTGAAAGGAGAACCAGCACCGGAATGGATGGAAAGAGGTGTTCCGGCGATTGAAAAAGGTAAAAACCTGGGTTATTAAGATTATCTTTTCTGATAATAGTTATTATTTGAATTTAAAAACCTATGAAAAAATCACTAAGTTTCTTTGTAGTTTTTACACTGCTTACTTTAAATGTTTCAAAGTCATTCTCAAAAACCTATAAAATAGGATGCGTAAACGATTATTACCCCTATGTGTCATTAAACAGCTCAGGAGAACTTGAGGGTATTATAATTGACTGGTGGAAGCTATGGAGTGAGAAAACAGGTGTTGAAATTGAATTTGTTCAGCTAGATATTCAAGGCTGTATTGATAAAACTATATCAGGAGAATTAGATGCGATATCATCAATGTTTTATAATGAAGAACGGGCCGAATACTTAAATTTTTCAGAACCTATATTGAGAATGAAAACGGTTTTATTTCTAAAAAAAGGAATAAAACCTGAATCCTTAAAAGATCTGGAAGTTGCTATAACTTTGGTTGAAAACAGTAAGTCACATTACTATATGGAGACAAATTTTCCGGAATTAAAATTAAATCTATTAAAAAGTCATAGTACACTGTTAAATAATGTTCTTTTAGAAGACATTGATGCTTTTACATATAGTATTCCTAATCCGGTTGGTAATTTTAAACAATCACCACCACCGGATGGATATTATGAATATCAAACCTTGTTTGTAGACAGATTAAGGCCTGTGGTAAAAAAAGGAAATACTGAGATGTTAAATCTTTTAACTTCGGGTGCCTCAAAAATATCGTACGAGGAATTATTACAGATAGCCTATGATTGGGAATTATTTAAAAAAGACAGAACATTGTTATGGATTGGTTTTGGGATTGGTTTTGCCTTTTTGGTAATTATTGCGGTAGTGGTTCTGTTGATTTTAAAAAACAGAAGAAAATCAAAGAAAATAACTGATTTTGAGTCGAGAACAGATTGGCAGGTAATTATTGATAAAGGTGAAAACGATTACATAGAATTTAAATCTTCTTTACGGTGGGATTATCGTCAGGAAAAAGTTAACAAGGCACTTGAGCAGGTTATTGTAAAAACCATTTCAGCATTTTTAAATACACAGGGCGGAATGCTTTTTATTGGTATCGACGATGAAGGAAATGCAGTCGGTCTTGAGAATGATTATCAGAGTTTTAGCAAAAAGAACAGAGATGGATTTTTGCTTGCACTGACAAATCTGATTAATCAGAATCTGGGGAAAAGTTGTCATAAGTTTCTAACTATAAACATTGTTTCCCTGAACGAAAAAGATGTTTGTATTGTGAACATCGAAAAAAGTAACAAACCGGTATTTCTGGGAAAAGGTGACAAGGAAGAATTTTATATTCGTGCATCAGCATCATCTCAGCCTATGGGACTTAAGGAAGCGCATAATTATATTAATTCTCACTGGAAGAAATAGTTTATTTTTTATTGTTTACCTGAAATTCTCGCGGATATATCGAAAAAATGTGTGTTTTTTAATTGTTTAGTTGAATTTTGAAGTAACTATAAGATGCGTTGTGCGTCTTACCATTTACAACTACAAAGTCATGAAAAAACAATTTGTACTCATTTTTATTTCAGCCCTTTTTATTTTTTCATCGTGCAGTTACGAACCCGGTGTGTCAGAAGCATTTACCAAATATCGGTTTAAAGATGGAGTCACAACGATTACGGTTCCCGGTTGGGTGATCAGTCTGGCATCTGGTTTTGCAGAACTGGAAGAATCGGAACGTGAAATTCTTGATTGTATCGATAAGGTCAGGGTGATAGCTGTAGATGATAATGATTTGAATGCCAGAATGGATTTACATCAGGAGTTTTACGAAAAGATCAACAAAAAAGGTGATTATGAAGAACTTTTGGTTGTTCGTGATGAAAATGAAAATGTAACCATTTTTGGAAAAATGGACGAAAATGTAATCAGGGAAATGGTTGTTCTCGTAGGAGGAGATGACAATGCTTTAGTCTATGTAAAAGGTGAAATAAAACCAGAACTCTTAAACGATAAAATCGATTTAACCGATCCGGATAAGTTTTTGAGTTTTAATTTTTAGTTTGAATAACCATCACAAATTACAAACGGGACGACTGATATTATACCATTCGTCCCGTTTGTAATTCTAACAAAAACTGGATTAGTTGCCTGATTTCGTCTTTACAATCACTACTCCACCCATTCCACGGGAGCCATATCGGGCTGATGCAGCTGCACCTTTTAAAACATCAATTGACTGAACCTGTGTAGGAGGGATATTTGCGAATACATTATAATCAACAATAGTTCCGTCAACAACCAGCAAAGCAGGAGTTGGACCTCCTGAAATAGTGGATGTTCCTCTTATATTTATTGTGTTTCCACTTACAGAGACTCCCGAAAAACGGCCTTCTAAAATTTCAAAAATATTACGATATGCACTGTAATCGGGACCGGCTTCCAGATGTTCGATAGCGTAAGTCAGGTTTTTCTCGCTAATATGACCATAGCCTGTTGCATACTCAAAATTCTTTTTTCCTTTTCTCAAACGAAGATCTATATTTACAGAATCGCCCGGGGCAACATTTTTCAGACTAATTTTTTCTTGATAAAATCCATTCGCTGAAATCGTTAGTTTATCCTTTTCATCACATGTAAGTGAAAAGTAACCCGTAGAATCGGTAACTATTTCGTCATTTGTACTTTTTACTACTATCGAAGCTTTGTTAACTGCAATGGTTCCGAATGTTGTTATCTTTCCATACACCTTTCTTTCTTTTGCTGTGGTGTTTTGAGTCAGGATAACAATTAAAACGGCAAACAGAATTAATATTTTTGATTTCATAGCTGAAGTGAAATTTAAGTATTTAGTTCTTAAAGCAAAAATTGAGCCATCTCATACTTTGCGTATTTGTGCTTTTGTGATTGGAATTATTAATATTAGAAAATAACATACATTTTCCTTATTCTGTTACGTAAGACAATTAGCCCGGATTATTCATGTTAAATCATGAATAATGATGAAAACCAAAGGTTTTAACAGGGTTAACCCCGACTTTTATAAAATTTTATAAAACGTCAGCCCCCTGGGCAAAAAATTCCATGAATTTTTCGGGTTAATATTCATGTCTGTCCTTCAAACTGATAAGAAAAAACCGCTGATCCTTAAGAACAGCGGTTTAATCTTAACCAAAACTAACTAAATCTATATATGATTAAACAATCGGTTCATCAATTAATTTTTTGGTCCTTCACCGTAGTTTGGATTTTCTTTGTCAAACCAAAGTCTTTCAGTTGCTAATATTGCAGGATCAGGAGTACCGCTGGTAAATCCTTGTTCCTCAATTGCAGCCATTTTGTTTGCATAGTTGATATCATCTTCAGTAGGAGTACCAACAGTCATACGACGTGGAATAGGAATTTCACTACCGGAAACTGTAAAGTTTTCCCAGGCCAGATATGCACTTCCTTTCTTTGGAACACCGGAACGACGAACTGTTGTCCAGATATCGTTTGGTGTATTCATAAAGTTAATGTACTGTTGAATATAAACTTTTTCCAAACCATCGTTTGAAAGATCATAAGCATCCTGTGCAAGAAGATCAGTAACCTCACCTTCACGCAGTTTTGTAGCAGCAGCTTCGGCTTCAGCTTCATCGGTATAGACCGGATCATTATTATAATATGGCATCTCCTGATGTTCGGCCAATTTATCAGCACGTTTTATCGATAGTTCAACACCCCAATCGAAATATTCCTGTGCAGTTTTTGGCAGGTTAGCTCCCAAGAGTTTAAACTCTGCCAGATAAAGATTGGTTTCTGCAGCTGATCCCAATACTACATAATGTGGTGGATCATCATCTTTTAACTCGATAATACGTCCTCCCGGTTTTGTCGGGTAAGTATAATTGTACGTTGTACGAGTTAATTTTTCAGAATACATTGAAGTTGCGCTGTATGTTTTATTTTCAATTTTATTGGTCGCACTTTGATTGAAATAAATAGAATTTGCAGGATCCTGAGTTGCGTCAGGAGAAAGTGGAGCGCCGTGATAACGTACCCAGGGCTCACCATCACCTTTCCATCCAGCAAAGTTTCCATCTCCATCGAATTCCACTAATGGTTCAATATATGGTGGCAAAGCCAATTCTGCGTCAATAAATGCCTGAACTACTTCTCCGTTAAAATGATTTTTCTCAAAAATAAAACGTAGACGCGGATCTTTGTTGGCGAGTAAGAAATCCAAAAGATTCTTGCTGCCATATCCTATCCACATACCATTGCCGGTTCCGTAGTACTTAACTCCTCTTTTGTAAACAAAATCATCGTCAAGAGCATCCATATAACCAGCAGAAGAATTTGCTACTTCTTCAGCAATTTGTAAGGCTTTACTGCGGTCTTTATTTACCATACGTGCTGCTATTTTCAACTTTAGCAGGTTACTATATTTGGCCCATTTTGTATAATTTCCACCATAAATACGGTCCTGATTACCCATTGCAAACTGGTTCTCGGCAGTTAGTCCGGCGATAGCTTCATCTAACTCTGCCAGCCAGGTATTAAACAATGTTTCCTGGTTGTCTACTACAGGCGTTAATAAAGGAGGATTTGTGTAGGGCGCCAAACCTGCTTCGGTATAAACCATCGAACCCGTATTGTCAGTTATTGTCAATGCAGGAGCAATCTGAACCGGGAAAGTTAATGCCCGTAATGCCTGATAGTTTGCCCTTTCTTCATCCGGCATATCTTCAATCCGGGCTCTTACGTCCATTGTTTGCGGAATTAAGGAACCATAGATTCCCTGACCTCCGGTGGGTCCCATTAAGTTAAAGTCAGGAGCGTTACCGCCTTGTTTGGTTCCTACCTGAACCCAGGGATATACATACTGGAAATTGTTATAAAACCATATGGTGTAGTCGTTGCCATACATTTGCTCTATGGCTTTGGTCATAGAGTAACGTAAATCGGGCTCTGATAATGTTGAAGGGTTGGAATTAAGTTCAGCGAACTTATCCTTATCGCACCCAATAGCGAAAATAAAAATCAGAGCAAATATTAATTTATATGTTGTTTTCATATTTACTATACTTTATAAGATTAAAAATCAATACTGAGTGTCATTGTATAAGTTGCGGTATACGGGGTAAATGAACGCTCGTAATACGAAGCGCTACTTGATGTACCACGGAAACTTTCAGGATTCAGGTTGTTCGGAAGTGAGTTATACAGATAACCCAGGTTTCTGGCATTTAAAGAAACATAAAGGTTTTGAGCCTTAATCTTTTGTGCCAGACTTCGTGGTAAATTGTAACCTAATGAAACGTTACGCAACGCAATGTACTTCACTTCGTTAAACCAGTTGTCGTTAACAACACCGGAACTCCATGCACTGTTAAAGTATGTCCATATGCTGGCGTGTGTTGGCTCTACATAACCAGCATCGTAAGCTTCCTGGTAGGATAATCCACCTACATTAACAGTTTCACCAGTTGGTGTAACAACTTCTTGTCCATCAGCAAATACACCATCAGGAATCATACCGTCGTGGAAAGTTTGACCCGCAGCATCCGGATACTGGCTTGTCCAGGTCATACCACCATGTTCTTCATCACGAAATTCCAATGAAGTTTCCATCATACCGTATGCTGTTCCGTATTTATTATTAAACGAAGCGATATGTCCTCCAAAACGTGCATCCAGTAATACAGATAGAGACAGGTTTTTATAGTTAAAAGTGTTATCCCACGATCCTTCAAAATCAGGATTAATTTTACCAACTTCCTGCACTTCATAACTTCTTGTAAGAACAGCACTGTGTTGTCCTGATCTCCAGGTTAAAATTTTATTACCGTTTTCATCTTCCAATGGTTTGGTATCAGACATTAATACACCATATTCGCCATCTTCAAATGCAACCGAACCTACACGGAAGTTACCATAGTTTACGTAACCTGCCAGACTTTTATATGCACCCACTTCATCAACAAGGTCTGATACAATTGTAGTATTGTCCCAGTAGTTGAAAGTAGATTCCCATTCAAAATTATTGGTTTGAACAGGAGTAAATCCAAGTGATAACTCAAAACCTTTATTGGTTAATGTACCAACGTTTGTTAACATACTTCCCAAACCTGATTCAGAAGGAAGAGGAATCGTTGAAATTTGCTCGGTAATAGCCTCGTTATAATAAGCAATATCTGCGCTTAAACGGTTGTTGAATAGACGTATATCCATACCAACTTCAAATGAGTTTTTGCGCTCCGGTTTAATATTCGGGTCTACGAGAGTGGTTGATTTTGAATTTAGATAAACATTACCGCTTTCAATTTCCCAGTTACCTAAACTATAACCATTATTAATTGAGTAAGGTGAAGTGTCGTTACCTACCTGTGCCCATGATGCACGCAATTTACCAAATGAGAACATGGCAGGCATATCAAATGCTTCTGTAAAAACCCATGAAGTACTTACCGAAGGGTAAAAATAAGAGAAGTTACCTGTACCATCGGTATAAACCAATGCCGAAGACCAGTCATTACGTCCTGTAATATCGAGGAAGAGTTGATCTCTCCAACTAATACTACCCAGGAAATACAGCGAGTTAACCTGTTTTGTTCCGGAAACACCGGCACTTGTTCTTAATGTCTTTTTAGAGTTCCCCATATAAAATTTACCGGGAACAATTAAACCACCGTCAGTCCATGTGCGGGTGTTAGATCTTTCCTGATCCCACAATTCACCACCAATCATGGTATTTACTGCGAAATCACCAAATTCTTTGTTCAAATTCACCACCAGTTTACCGGTGCGGGTTACATCACGATCGTGGCGAAGTTCATATGAACCGCCTTCCATCGCATAACCGGTTCCCAGATCTTTTCTTTCATAAAAGACTGTATAATGGTTCATGTTTCCTTCTGCAGTAATTGACATCCAGTCTGTAATATCAGCAGTTAAACGTACAATGGGACGGGTAACCTGTTCTTTTCTGGTTGCATCATCCAAATAATAATTAAACCAGGTACCGTTTCCGGGTACATTGCCATATTCGTCGCCGTAATTATTGTTTGGCACACCGCCGTGAGGTGCCCGCCAAACTTCCTCTTTGTTCCAGCGTTTGGTATCGTACCAGCCTGCCCAGCTTGAGAATACATAACTGCTGGCCAGGTCATTACCCGGATTCTTTACTCTTGAGTTAGTAAAAGATACAGAAGCATCGGCTCTTAACCATTTTGCCAGGTTATATGAACCTTTAAATAACAGTGAGTATCTTTCAAACTCATTGGTAGGAGCTGTTCCTTCGCGATAATTGTATGAGTTAGACAGGTAGAAACTACCTTTGTCGTTAGCACCATTAAGGGCAACAGCAGTATTGGAATTAACACCAAGGTCGAACGCATCAAGCATTGCATCAGGGTATCCTTCATAATTTCTGATCACACCATCGTAATCTTCAATAGGGCGTCCATCATATTTGGGTCCCCAAAGGAAACCATCACCATTTGGATTTCCAATTTTGGTCATTACCTGTTGTCCGTCAATCTCACGGGTATATACCTGGTTAACATCGAACTTGTAATAATTTCCGTTTTCATCTTTCTCACCATAACCTACATAACCCGCCAATGTACCGGGGCCATACTCATGTTGCAAATCAGGAATTTTATAAACATGATCGAAACCTACAGACTGAGTAACTTTTACACCCAATCCTTTACGTCCTCTACCGTCTTTGTTTTTGATCACAATTGCACCGTTGATACCACGTGAGCCGTAAAGAGCTGTTGCAGCAGCACCTTTAAGTACAGAAACTGATTCGTAATCATCGGGATTTAAGTTTTTTAGAATACTACCAAAGTCATTGGCATTTCCACTCCAGTCGGCACTTGCATTCGAAATTCCATTTTCTACAATAACACCGTCAATTACAAAGATTGGCTGGTTATTGTTCGAATTCAGAACAGAAACCCCACGAATCTGGATTTTGCTGTTACCTGCCAAACCACCGTCGGATGCACCAATACTCAAACCCGCTGACTTACCCTGAAGGGCCAGTACTGGGCTAACTGTGTTTGCCTGAACAATCTCAGCACCCGCCACTTCAGTCATGGCATAACCCAAAGCTTTGGCTTCCCTTCTAATACCAAGGGCAGTAACCACAACTTCATCGATACCAACTGCATCAACGACCATAGTAACATCGATAACCGTGCGGTTAGCAACTTGTTCTTCTACATTTCTCATTCCAACGAACGAAAAAACAATAGTAGCGTCAGAAGGGACATTAATAGTATATTCACCATCAATGTTTGTGATGGTACCCTGGCTGGTTCCTTTAAGAACAATGGATACACCAGGTATTCCAACACCTTCTTCGTCGGTAACCGTACCGGTAACCGACTGTTGTGCAAAAGCACTACCCAGTAGCGTAAAGCACATCGCAAAAATTAAAATAATTTTTCGCATAGAATTTAGTTTAATTGTTAAATACTCAAATGATTTTCATTAAATAGTTTGAAAATTAAGTTATCATATCGCTAAAAATTTTCTGATACATAGTGGCATTAACGCCCAGTAAACCAGATTTTTCTGAGAGATCAGAGATTACTATCTCCGAATTGGAGCTTATTTTTTCCAGACAATATTTATTAATTGATTGCTGGATAGGTGTAAGTACAAACTGATTTGCCCGGGCAAGACTGCCACCTAACACAATAATTTCCGGGTTCATTAACTGAATGATATATGAAAGACCTTTTCCCAGGGCAATCCCCACTTTTGATAATATCGAAATGGAAAATTCATCACCTGCTTTAGCTGCTGAAATAATATCTTCAACTGTCAGCTCTTTATTCTTTTCAGATAATATACTGTTAAGTTGAGAAACTACTCTGTCATGGATCCCTTCTTTTGCATAAGCCAGTAAAGCATTAGCTGAAGCTATGGTTTCTAAACATCCTTTTTTACCACAGATGCATAAAGTACCATCTTCAACCATTTTAATGTGTGACAATTCACCCGCAAATCCTGTGGTGCCGCGGTACAATCTACCATTCAGTATCATACCAAGCCCGATACCCCAATTCCAGTTTATTACAATGGCGTTATTTTTTCCTTTGGCTTTTCCAAAGGTATATTCTCCAAAAGCTTGCATACGGGCATCATTGTCGATGTAAACCAGCTTATGAAATTTCGTGAATAGCCTTTCTTTAATGTACTGTTTATTTTTATCTTTTATGGTATAGTTATATCCCAGTTTAGAGTCAACCAATCCCGGCATATCCACACCTATTCCGAAGATCTTATCATAAGGGATGTTATATTCATCGGTGAGCTGCTCAGCTGCATGAAATAGTTTGTTTTCCAGTTCCGGATCATCAATTGATGTTTCAATGTTTTTTATGGGAGTAACTTGTTCATTGTGCGAATTAAAAATGGTCATCCTGGTGGAATACCGACCCATATCGCATGCAATTGCATAGAGTGAATCTTTAGCTAGTCCATATATATGTGGCTTTCTACCTCCTTTTGATTTTCCCGTTCCTTTAGATTCAATGTAATTTGATGAAATTAACTCGTTAAGTAATGTTATTATGGTAGGAACACTAACGTGCAGATGTTTACTAATTTCCGGACTTGAAAGTCCATCATATTTGTAAAGCAATCGCAGGATTCTTTTTTTTAGCCGGTACTTCTTAAGCTTATTTACCGACAGGTCTGCATATTCCTTTTCTGATACTAGTAACATTCGTTAAATTTAGTTAAATCGACTACAATTTTATATAAAATTAATGAATTAGTAAAAAGTTTGTAAAAATAATTACAAAGTATTTGTTTAAAATGAAGAAATATACATTGCAGGCATTTTTTTATTAGAATTTTTACTAAATGATCAAAGATTACGTGAGGTTTGTTAATAAATGTTAATCGCTGAAAATGTGAAAAATAGAGAGGGATATTGTATTAGATAAATTATGAATTCACTGTTTTTAAGAAATAAATTATGCTATATAACATATTTTCACTATGAGAAGTTCAAAGTCATACATAAAATGATTTTAGTCAAATTTTCTGCCAGGTAAATTTACTTGCCAAAAATATAAATCACAGAAAGCTGTTGTTGTTGATCCAGATCATTCCAGTTGATGATATGAAATGAATAATTAAATTTCCCCTTTACTTTGTTGTGATTTATAAAATACCAGATCGCATCTGTTCGCCAATAATTATTTTGTGTGTAAAACCGATCACCATAAACAAACCGGTGTCCGTCACCTGAACTTAAAACAGACTTAATTCCCAGGTTTTTGTACCTCCCACTGGCTTCAGCAAAAAAACTAATTGAATTTACAAAGCCATCAGTAATACTTCTTTCGCGGTATGAAGATGATAAAACACCTGCTTTTACATAAACTTTAAGTATTGATTCTCTGTTTGTTCGAATTCCGGCCTGAACAGCAAATCCCAGATAGTCTTTTATATGGTCATCGTTGGGAACATCGATACGTGGTCCTGCGTCATGAAAAAGTAAAAGATAGTTTTGTAAAAACAGGTTTTTGCGAAATACTTCACCGGAGAAACCGGCCATAAATTGTTCACGATTGGTATCTGTTTGCCGGCTGTACCAGTCTACAAATCCGTTTTGGTATCCCCAGTCCCAGTTGAACTGTCCAAACATACCCTCAATATTTGGCCGGTAATAAAGTAAAGTGTCGGTGAGCATGGCAAGGGGGAAGTTAATTTTATTTCTGCGTGGAAATGCACCAAAGAGAAATTCGGTTTGTTTGCTTTCAAACTGATAATATAAAGTGAGTTTTGGTTTGTGGAAATCAATATCACTTCCAAATTCATATAGTTCGCTTAATCCTCCACGAAACCGGTGTCCCTCCAATTCTATTCCCAATTCGAATGCACCACGTGCTCCAAGAATGGTTTGCGGCATTGCAATCTGACTAAAATATTCCCTATTATCGCCAATGCCCTCGAACAAAACCTGGTATTCAAAATTTTGAGATTTACCCGATAAACCAATTAGTATGAAAGCTAATAACAGAAGCTTCTTCATGAATTTGTTTTTACAGGAACGAAAATAATAAATCATTTGGAACTTGCTACTTGATGCTTGATGCTG
>Ga0272443_10006551_pt1 | contig 11475 bp, 9 predicted proteins | sample SSMAcet12_FD_193581 | JGI IMG/M metagenome (GOLD analysis project Ga0272443, IMG submission 193581) | Marine sediment archaeal communities from Little Sippewissett salt marsh, Falmouth, MA, United States - SSM-Acet-12 | ecosystem: Environmental > Aquatic > Marine > Wetlands > Sediment ... | reverse complement strand
CATTTCGCCAGGTGCTGGGCTCAATCCTCGGCTGGGTACCTCGCGGCCACGTACCGGCCACTTCGATCACCATCCTGCTCGCATGTGTCATTGGAGTCCTGGGAGGCTACGGCGCAGTTTTCTTCACCTTCCTGATCCATTTCGTCCAGCGTTGGACCCTGGAACCGTTCGTGCATCTGGCAGACCATAATCCCTGGTGGTGGATTGGAGTTGCCTGCGTGCCAGCCTTGGGACTACTTGCCGTTTCATGGTTCACGCGCCGATACGCTCCGGAAGCGCAGGGACATGGCGTTCCCGAAGTCATCCTGGCTGTGGCGAGAAACGACGGTGTCATTCGACCACGTGTCTCAATGGTCAAAATTCTGGCGAGCGGAGTCTGTATCGGTACGGGCGGGTCCATCGGGCGTGAGGGCCCCATCGTTCAAATCGGCTCTTCTCTGGGAAGCATGTTCGGGCAGTGGTGCGGGCTCACGCCCCGCCACATCAAAATGCTCGTGGCCGCAGGAGCGGCCGCTGGGATCAGCGCGACTTTCAATGCCCCTCTGGCTGGCGTTATCTTTGCCAGTGAAATCATTCTAGGCAGCTTTGCCATCGAGAGTATCACGCCAGTCGTGGTTGCCAGCGTGCTCGCGAATGTGGTTCAGGAGTACGCTGGCGAACACGGTTTTCAGCCGGCTTTCCCCTACGTCTATCACGAGTTTCACGGCGCGTGGCACCAGCTGCCCTCCTATTTTCTGCTGGGAATCCTTTGCGGCCTGGCCGCCGTCATGTTCACCAAGATGCTTTACGGCATTGAAGACCTGGGCAACAAGTGGCTCAAGTCTTGGACCGCCCGGGCCCTGATCTTCGGTGGCATCGTCGGAGTAATCGGTGTCGCCTATCCGTCCCTTCCGCCACAGATCTCTCCTTGGACAAAAAAGCAGATCATCGAGCATGGGCCGCCCATTCCTGCGTTGTTCGGCGTCGGCTATCGGGCCGTAGACCACACCCTTCACCTGGAAACTGAGGCGAACGACGAGGCCCAGACGAAGCGAGACGGCCGAGACATTGTTCCCGCCCGAGAACGGGCCAGAATCGAAGCTCAAGAGAAGACACTCATACTCGACCGACAACAGATGCTCGGCCAACTCTGGTGGCTGCTGCCTTTGGCTTTTCTGAAGCCACTACTGACCAGCTTGACGCTCGGCGGCGGTGGGTCTGGCGGCATTTTTGCGCCCTCCCTGTACATTGGAGCTGCGCTTGGTGCGTCGTTTGGTATCGTCAGCAATCTGCTCTTTCCGGGGCTCAGCGCCGATCCGGGCGCCTATGCCATTGTGGGGATGGGAGCAGTTGTGGCCGGCACAACCCACGGGCCACTAAGCGCGATCGTGATCGTCTACGAGATGACGGGCGACTACCGGATTATCCTCCCCATTATGGTGACGGCTGGTTTGGCTGGGGTCGTTGCCGGTTTGATCGATCCCGAGAGCATCTACTTCAAGAAGCTCAGCCGGCGCGCCGAGAATGTTGCTCGGGCCCACGACATGCACCGGCTCGAGCACATCATGGTTCGTAACGTCATGCTCCGCCATTTTCCAACGGTCAAGAACACGGATACGGCTGTCGAGATCATCCGTGTGGCGAGGGCGAATGCGCACATCGAGAGTTTGCCTGTCATGGACGAGAACGACAAGCTTGTGGGGATCATCAGCCCCGCCGACTTGCATCGCGTTCTCGATAGCGATGTGCCGCCCCAGTTGATCAACGCTGATGACATTGCTATGCGCGCGCCGTTCTCGTTGTCGACCAACGCAAATATCCTCGAAGCTCTCCGCGACTTCGGCGCCAGCGACATTGAGAGCCTTCCCGTCGAACAAGACGGCAAGATCGTCGGGCTGCTGCTCCGGTCCGACGTCATGCGACGCTACCGGGAAGAGATGCTTCGTCGGCACTAGCTCCAGGATTGAACGGTTGCGAATCGGTCCGACGGAACTATCCGATCGATCAGTTCAACAGATCTATCAAGTCCGTTGGCTTTGCTATGAACGCCTGAGCTCCGGCTTCTCGCATTTCTTCTTCTGGACGGAATCCCCAGAGCGCGCCGACTGCGAACATGCCCGCAGACCGGGCGGTTTTCATATCAGTGGCCGAGTCACCGAGATAGAGGAAGTCACTCGGCGCAACGCCCAGTTCGTCGGCGATTTCTATTGCACCGGTCGGGTCGGGCTTGTGCGGGATGCCGTTGCGTTGGCCCAGGACAGGAGAAATCGGCCATCGAGAAAGATATCGCTCCACGCACTTCTTTGTGAATGCGTGAGGCTTGTTAGAGAGCACGGCAAGCTTCAATCCTCGCTCGATGAGCGTGTCGAGCAAGTCACTCACGCCGTTGTAGATCTGCGTCTTCCTGTCCCAGCCGCTCTTGTACTCGTCGCGAAAGCGTTCCACGCATGCCTGGATTGTGTTGCCTTGGCGTTCGCTTTCGGGCAAAGCTTTTTCGAACAGAATATCGACTCCGCCGCCGATGAAGAAGCGATAGTCATCGGCCGGGCGAGGCGCGTATCCGTGTTCCACCAGCACGGCGTTGGCGCTGTCGGCGATATCGTCAAGCGTGTTCAGGAGCGTTCCGTCAAGATCGAAGATGATGGCTTGGTAGGGCATTGTGAGAAGATGTTGGGGGAGAGGAAGGGGAATCTCGGGCAGAGGAATGGGAACCAGGAGACGCGGCTAAGTGACGGCGATGCGGATTCCGTTCTCGACGGCCGCACAGATTCGGTCGAGTTCGGCCATTGAAATTGCAGGCGGTGGGATGATGACGACGACATTGCCCAGCGGCCGGAGCAGGACGCCCTCGGTGCGTGCGTGGTCGCAGACACGAATGCCACGTTTCTCCGGCCAGGGGAACGGTTCTTTCGTTTCCTCGTTGCGGACCAATTCGATGCCAGCAAGCAGTCCGCATTGGCGAACGTGTCCGACGTGGGGCATGGCCTTGATGCGTTTGAGATGTCCGGCCAGTCGCGCAATCTTGGGCTGCATCCCTTCGAGCGTTCGCTCTTCTTCGAAGACGTCAAGCGTTGCCTGGGCGATGGCTGCCCCGAGAGGATTTCCGCCGTAGGTATGACCGTGAAAGAACGATTTCGACTGGGCGTAGTCGCCGAGGAAGGCTTGCCACACACGGTCCGTGGTCAAGGTCGCCGACATGGGCATGTACCCGCCGGTCAGTCCTTTCGCAAGGCAGAGGAAGTCGGGGGCAACGTCTTCGTGTTCACAGGCAAACATCTTCCCGGTCCGCCCCATGCCAACGGCCACCTCATCGGCGATGAGGAACACGTCGTATTTGCGAGTCAGTTCCCGGACCGCTTTCAGATAGCCGGGCGGATGAACGATCATCCCGGCCGCACATTGGACCAACGGCTCGATCACCATAGCAGCGATCTTGTCGTGATGCTCGGCAAGGACGGATTCCAACTCGGCAACGGCGTGCTCCAGCAATCCCGCTTCCGTGACGCCGGCGGGCGGACGGTAAGGATTGGGGCACGAGAGCCGATCCGTGGCAAACAGGAGCGGTTCGAACATGGCGTGGAAGCGTGCGACACCGCTCACGCTGACGCTACCCACCGTGTCGCCGTGATAGGCGTCGGCCAGAGCGATGTAGCGTGTCTTCTCCGACTGTGGGGTGTCGCACTGGCGCCAGTATTGAAATGCCATCTTCAGCGCCACTTCGACCGCGGTGGCGCCATCGTCCGAGAAGAAGACGTGAGCAAGCCCCTTGGGCGTCAGGTCGACCAGCCGCCTGGCGAGTTGAATTGTCGACGGGTTGGAGCATCCCAGGGCCGTCACGTGGGCCACACGATCAAGTTGTTCCCTGGCAGCAGCATCCAGGCGGGGGTGGCGATGGCCGTGAACGTTGCACCACAGGCTACTCGTTCCGTCCAGGTATCGATTGCCATCCACGTCGATGACGGTGCAGCCCTCGCCACGTTCCAGGATCAGCGGTTCGTATTCCGCCATCTGGGTGAAGGGGTGCCAGACGATTTCGTGATCCCAGCGGTCGAGTTCTTCGCGTGTGGGTTTGTCCATTGTTCCTCTTGTGGTGTAGCCGAAATTACCAGGCTTCGGAGATCCGTCAAGTGATCCAAAGTCGGGCCACTTCGGCTAAGATTGCGAGCACTGCCAACAATCGGGTGGTTGGCACACTTGTGGTGAGAATTGGCAAGCTTAGTCCCAGGCGACGGTCACGGGAGTACCGGCCTGCAAGCCCAATCGCTCGGCAGCGTTGCCTTCCACAATGGCCAGCTCGAGTCGGCCTGACGAGGCCACCAGGGCGACGAACATGTCGGGGTGCTGCTGGGCATAGGCACTGAGGATGCCATAGGTCTCATAAATGCCGCACACAATGCAGACACGCTCGTCCGTGGGATAACCGACCAGCATGTCGGCCGTGATGTTTGTGATCAGGTTCCCGAAGGAATCGACCTCCAGAACGACGCCGTCAATCCTTCCGGGGCGGACTCTCGGCTTGGGCAATTCCAACTTGCTGGTTGTTTCGGCGGGCGGGCCAAGCTTCTCGGGGGAGACACCCAGGCTCAGGTGGGCAGCCACCGGTGCCATAATGTCGCGCCCGTGGAAGGTGTTTGAGACGGGCTCGCGCCAGTACTGCCGGTTCTCAATGCGGACGACCTGATCGGCGGGCATGCGCTCGAGCAATTCACCGAGCAGGCCATTGTCAGGCACCACGTAGTTCTGTTTTCCGATTCGGGTGAACACGATTGGACGATCGGTCCCCACTCCAGGATCGACTACGGCCACATGGACGGTATCGTCGGGATAGAGTCCGGTTACGTCGGCCAGGACGACGGCTCCGTGGCGGATATCCTGGGGACGGATGTCGTGGGTAATGTCGACCAGGGTGGCATCGGGGTTGATCGAGAGGATCACTCCCTTCATGGCAGCCACGTAAGGGCTGCCGGTGCCGAAATCGGTCGTCAGCGTGATAATGCTCACATCTGCTCAATGAGTTGGAGGCAAATCTCACGAACCCGCGAGGCATTGGCGTTGGGGTTCTTCTTCTTGGCCTGTCCGATCAGCGAACCGGCTGCCTTCAGTTTACCCTGCTTCACGTCTTCGACAACCTTTGGATTGGCAGCAATCAGCTCCGCACAGAGGGCCTCCAGGTCGGATTCGTCGACTTCGGCAATCCCCAGGGCCTTCATGGCGTCTTCGACGGTTGCGCCGGTTTCCATCATTTTTGCCAGCACTTCGCGACCGCGGCTGGTCTCCATCTTGCCGGCCAGGACGACCTGGATGAGGCCCGCCAGCCCCTCGGCCGAAACGGGAAACTGGTCAATCGTGATCTGATCCTCATTGAGTGTCCGAAGAACCGACTGTTGGATCCAGTTTGCTGCCGCCTTGCCATCTCCAGCACCCTTGGCCACGGCCACGAAATAGTCGACCAGATCACGGCCCTGATTGACGAGCACGTCACTGTCATAGGCCGTAATCTCGTACTCCTGAGTCAATCGATCCCGCAATTGGGCTGGCAATTCTCCCAACTGTTGGCGGATCTTCTCGATCCCCTCCTCGGTCATCGTTACCGGAACGAGATCCGGGTCGGGGAAGTAGCGGTAGTCGCTTGATTCTTCCTTGGATCGCTGCCCGCGGGTGATCTGTGCTGCCTCATCCCATCCCCGGGTCTGCTTGGGCATTTCGCCGAGTTTCTTTCCGGTTTCCCGCCAGACGTCCCACTGCCGCTCCGCTTCATAGGCCAAAGCACGTTCGACGGCCCTGAAGCTATTCATGTTCTTAACTTCGACGATCGGCGTAGCGACTTTTCCTTCGGACGTGTCGATGTGGAGGTTGATATTCGCGTCGACTCGCAGGCTGCCTTCCTGCATGTTGCAGTCGGACACGTTCAAGTAGTTCAGCAGCAGCTTCAGTTCAGTCAGGTAGTTCTTCGCCTCGGCTGGCGAACGCATGTCGGGCTCGCTGACGATTTCGAGCAGCGGTGTCCCGGTGCGATTCAGGTCGATGCGGCTATCGGCCTTGCCGGCTACCTCGTCGTGCATGCTTTTGCCGGCGTCTTCCTCCAGGTGGGCGCGCGTGATGCCAATACGGCGCATTTCCCCTTCGTTCTCCGGATCGAGAATGTCGAGGTAACCGTCGTAGCTCAAGGGCTGGTCGTACTGGCTGATCTGATAGCCCTTGGGCAGATCCGGATAGTAGTAGCTCTTCCGGTCCCACTTGGTGAACTTGGCGATTTGGCAGTTCAGGCCCAGCGCCGCCTTGACCGAAAGTCGATAGGCCTCTTGGTTCATGACGGGCAGCGTGCCGGGCGTTCCCGTGCAGACCGCACAGGTCTGCGTATTCGGTTCGGCTCCGAAGGTAGTGCTGCAACCGCAGAACAGTTTGCTCTCGGTTAGCAACTGCACGTGGACTTCCAGGCCGATCACGATTTGGTAAGGCTTGCTCATTTGCTCACTCCTCGCCCAGGGCCGGTTTCTTCGCGTGCCAATCCGTCGCCTTCTGGAACATTGCTGCCCCACGAAGGAGTCGCTCTTCCTCGAAAGGCGGTGCCTGCAGATGCAGTCCGATTGGCAGCCCATCTGAACTCTCCCCACATGGGATTGAGATTCCCCCGATTCCAGCTAGATTCGTGCTGGCCGTGTAGAGGTCGCAGAGATACATGGCCAGCGGGTCGTCGACCTTGTCGCCAATCGGATAGGCGGCAGTGGGCGTGACCGGACCCGCAATCAGGTCGACCGTTTCGAATGCCTTGTCAAAATCCTGTCGGATCAGGCGCCGGACCTTGAGTGCCTTGAGGTAGTAGGCGTCGTAGTAACCGGCACTGAGGGCGTAGGTGCCGAGCATGATCCGGCGTTTTACTTCCGGCCCAAATCCTTCGCTACGTGACCTGCGATACATCCGCACCAGGGCGTTGTCGAGATTTTCCATTCCTGCGCGATCCCCCGCGTCGTCGAGTCGCTTTCGCTCGGCCTCCAGGTCGGCCACGACCTGCTTCACATCGGTACGGTAGCCGTAGTGAACTCCGTCGTAGCGGGCCAGGTTACTCGACGCTTCGCAGGGCGCGATGATGTAGTAGGTCGCGACGGCGTACTTGCTGTGGGGCAGGGAGACCTCGTGCACCTTTGCCCCCAGCGACTCGTAGACCGCCACGGCTTCGCGAACGGCCTTTTCCACGTCAGCGTCCAAGCCTTCCCCAAAATGCTCCGGTACGATGCCGATACGCAGTCCGTCGAGGGGCTGGTCGACGGTTTCCGTGTAACGGGGAACGGGAAGGTCCACCGAAGTCGAATCCCTTAGATCGTGGCCGGCAAGGGTTTCCAGAAGCAACGCGGTGTCTTGCGCCGTTTGTGCCAGAGGGCCGATCTGGTCGAGACTGCTGGCGAATGCAACGAGGCCATATCGACTGACTCGTCCGTAGGTCGGCTTGAGGCCGGTCACGCCACACCAGCCGGCCGGCGCACGAATCGATCCACCGGTATCCGACCCAACGGAGAGTGGAGCCATGCCGGCGGCAATGGCCGCTGCAGCACCACCGCTGGAACCACCGGGGATCCGGGAGGTATCCCAGGGGTTCCGCGTGAGCTGGTAAGCCGAGTTCTCCGTGGAGCCTCCCATGGCGAACTCGTCCATGTTCGTCTTGCCGAGGATCACCCCGTCCGCGGCGAGAATCTTCTCGACAACAGTGCCGTTGTAGGGCGGACGGAAGTTCTCGAGAATCCGCGAGGCGCATGTAGTCACCTCGCCTTCAGTCGCCAACAGGTCCTTGATCGCGACCGGCAGGCCGCCCAACGGCCCAATCGGCTCACCCGCTTTCCGACGTGCGTCGATGGCACTAGCCTGCTTCAGTGCCGCGTCGGAACTGACACGAAGAAAGGCCCCGATCTTTTCATCGTGAGCAGCGATTTGGTCGAGAAACGCCTGGGTGACCTCCACGGAAGTCACTTCAGTGGCGTTCAGCTTTGCCAGAAGATCCGAGGCCGAAAGTGCAGTCAATGACACGGCAGTTCCTTCCCATTCAGCAAACCGTCAGCACAAATCCGGGTGGCACGTCCCTGAGCTTGCGAAGGGCGTGGTCAAGCCAATCACCGCCTGGGCAATCCCACGCTAAGAATCACCAAGCACCGCAGGCACCCGGTAGCACTCATCATCGCGTTGCGGGGCGTTAGCCAGAGCCTGGTCGCGCGGGAGACTGGGTCGGGTCTCGTCGACGCGAAACACGTCCGAAACCTCAACCGCGTGGGCCATGGGCTCCACTTGCTCGGTGTCGACCTCGTCGAGCAGTTCCATGTAGCCGAGAATCTGTCCCATCTGGGACGTCATCGTCTCGAGTTCATCCTCGGACAGAAGCAGACGCCCAAGCAACGAGACCTTCTCGACCTCCTCGCGAGAGATACCCATGGCTAGCTTTTCTCAGCGACTTTCGTAGCCTCAGTCGGCAGCTTGAACGGGGCGCTCTTCACGGCCTTCTTCACGGCGCCGCTACGGAGGCACTGGGCACATACCCGTACGGTCTTGGTTGCGCCGGCCGAGGTCGTCACGCGGACACGCTGGAGATTCGGCTTGAACTGGCGACGCGAAATTCCGGTCACCTTGGTACCAACACCGCCCAGATACTTGGCCTTACCACGATGAGCGACTGAATTGCCCATCTGCGTCGACTTGCCACACACTTCACAGACGCGAGCCATCGGAACTACACTCCAAACAGGACGTTTTGTATCGTTACCCCGCCAGGGGACTAATCGGCGCCGGGGGCAAAATTCTCAGTATATAGCGTATTCGGTCGGACGCAAGGGTCGGCACGGCCAGAAGACACACGCATGATTCGAGCGGTCTAGCCAATTCGAGGGGGCACGCGTGGCGGGCACAGCCGGCCAATTCTGTTCTGATCGACGTTGCCCCGTCGAAACTTGATTTCTGCCAGTTTAGATTGGCAAGCTGGGCGGATACAGACTATCAATAGACTAGAAGGGACGCGATTTCAGTGTCTTTGAGATCCCGTTGGAACACACATGCCCGACACGTGGCGGCATTACCTTGTCTGGAGTTGATCAATGTCCAGAAGTCTTCTCCTCGGTGTTTTTCTTACCTTTCTGGGAATTGCAGGATGGGCGATGCAGCTCCATGCTGCCCCACTTGAGGAGGGGCGGCGGGCCCGTTGCGTGACCGTTGAGACGCCGGCGGGCGGAGAACCGATGCTCGTCGTGCGGTACCCATGGAAAGTCCATAAGAGTCCATCCATTGAGGTTCGAGCCTACGTTCCGGGCGAGGAAGAGTCCGTGCGAATTCGCCCTCTTCAGTTTCGCTCGTTCTTCATGAAGGACGAGATTACGATCAAGGTCTACGAAACCCAGGCTGCAGCGGCTGCCACACGCACGACCATCGAATTCCTGCGTCACGACATCCCTTTCGGCGCAATCGGACAACGCAACTTGCTCGGACGTCCTGCTGTTTGCGTGACCTGTCTTACAGAGGTTCTGAAACCAAACAAGGAGCCGTTTCCGGACAAAGCTCGCTGGGCCATCTATCCTTTCTTGGCCCCCTGGGCTGCGGATGACGAGACTCTGTTCTTGTCACCACCGAAGGAGACCTTTGCGGATGCGGCGAAGATCCGAGTCTTCTTCTTGCGGGATGGCGACCTTGCCTGGTCCCAGGCCCTGCAATGGCCGGGCCTTGGCGAACCTGAAGAGACGACGGAATAGGAAAGCTTCGGAAGGTAAGCCTCAAGGTCCTTCGACTGGAACCTGTTTTTCGTATTCCCTCGTGATTGCAAGGACCTCGTCGCGAATCGCGGCATTTGTCGCGACTGCTTCGCCGGACTGGATCGTTGGGTTTCCTTTCCAATCGGAGAACGAACCGCCCGCCTCCTCAATGATCGGTTGCAGCGCGGCTGCGTCCCAAAGGCTGAGATAGGGGTCGATCATTGCCTCAGCTCTTCCTGTGGCTACCAGCATGTAGCCATAGCAGTCGCCCCAGGTACGTGCGAGTCGGGCCTGTGACTGAAGCCGTGCGTAAGCTTCCTCCCGCCCTACTTCGCCAAAGCAAATGACCTCACTCGTCAGGAACAGCCCTTCGCCCAGGCGGGGACAATCGGAGACGCGCGCCTTGACCGGATCGGCTGTTTCACGCGTGTACCAGGCCCCGAGGCCCTTTGCCGCATAGACGCACTCTTGAAGCGCCGGGATCATGATCACCCCGACCACCCCTTCGCCGCCGTGTTCGACGGCCACGAGTGTTCCATACAGTGGGACACCGTGAATGAACGACTTCGTGCCATCAATCGGATCGAGGATCCAGCGATAGCCGCTTGTCCCGGCGACCTCGCCGAACTCCTCGCCAAGGATGGCGTCATCCGGATAGACCTCAGTGATCTTTGCTCGCAGGTGCTTTTCCGACTCGCGATCGGCAACCGTTACGGGCGAGTCATCACCTTTCCGTTCGACGACCAGTGATTTCTGACGGAAGTACTTCAGCGTTATCTCGCCCGCCTCGCGGGCAATCGCGACAGCGAATTCCAAGCGGTCTTTCAATTCCTGGTCGTTCATGGCACTTACACAAAAGCGATCCTATTTCGGTCGTTCCCGAGGTATTCGCGACTTGAAATCACCCAAGAACTCCCAGTTTACTTGTTCGTCCAGATCGACCTCAGCAACAACCACATCGCCCCGCTCCTCAGCCAAAGCGATCCAATTGCCACGATAGTCGATCACCCCGCTTCGCATCCAGTCCTCTCTCGCTGTATACGTACTGGTTACGAGAAAAACCTGATTCTCAACCGCTCTTGCTTTCGCCAGTAGCGGATTGCCTCCCCAGATCGGCAAGGCCAACACCTCGGCACCGCGATTCGCCAATCGGCGAGCCACCTCGGGAAAATGGACGTCCCAGCATACGAGCATTCCCACTTTCCCGAAACGCGTATCAAACACGGGATATTCCTCGCCCGGAGTTACGCCTTCCTCGATCTCTTCGCGCGGCAGGCACGCTTTCCGATACTTACCCACCAACTCGCCGTTCGGCCCAACCATGACTGCCACGTTGTAGATCAGGTCGCCGGCTTTCTCCGTCAACCCGACCACGATGTAGAGATCATGCTTCTTCGCCAGGGCAGCAAAGAACTTGCTTGACGGTCCCGGCATAGGCTCGGCGACATCGGAGGGGCCAAGACTGGTGCCGCAATAGGTGACACATTCGCCCAGGCAGACCAGGTCGGCATCCATTTCGGCAGCTTTCGCAATCAGCGGAGCGAACTGCTCGCGATTCTCGGTTGCGCTCTTGCCGCCACGTGGCCGATAGTGCACGGTCGCCAATCGTACCATGCGTCTCGCCGGTTGATCGACCGGGACAACCGAGACTTCGCTAAACAATACCTGGCCTCCCGGTGCCCAACGAAGGAACAGTTCAACCTTTGCTTGAGTCGCTCCTTCGGGCGCCAGGTAGGTCCCCGAGATTTCGGTCCAGCCATCGTCATTCGTTTTA
>Ga0272443_10006550_pt1 | contig 11475 bp, 7 predicted proteins | sample SSMAcet12_FD_193581 | JGI IMG/M metagenome (GOLD analysis project Ga0272443, IMG submission 193581) | Marine sediment archaeal communities from Little Sippewissett salt marsh, Falmouth, MA, United States - SSM-Acet-12 | ecosystem: Environmental > Aquatic > Marine > Wetlands > Sediment ... | reverse complement strand
GGATTGTGCGCTTCCTTTTCTCAATGCGATTCGCCCGAGCGTTGAGATATGTGTCCTGCTCGATCAGATTCCGATGCTCTTCGAATACCTCGTCGGCGCGTTTCATCTGGAAGAGCCTCAGCGCCTCGGAAACTGCCTCTTGTGCCTTCGTAGCTGCCTTTCTGCGGATGTGCTCTTGCCTAACAAGAGTCTCTATCCGTGCAACGTCGGAACCACAGGAGAGAGATTGCTTCAACCGGTCAATGGAACGACGCTCAGCGTCAGTTGCCTCTTCAGGCCGCGCAAGAAGTCGAGGAAGTACATCCTGTACGTAATCCGCACGCTGCCAATCGTCTTCCCACAAGTTGAGGAGCCGCTGAACGCTTGTTCTCAACGGTTTGCCGCCCTTTTCACGGAGATCGCTCTTCAGAGCAGTCAGGCACGTCTATCCCGCATACCGATTCCACACCGGGAGTACCCGCGTCAGTACGAACGCAATAGGCGGAACGAGAAGGTTGCCGCCAGGAAACGCAACGCACGAGATGTCCCGTCTGCTACTCGTATCTCCCAGGACCTCAGCTCGTGTCCCGAAACTTGCGCCAAGCTTCCTGAACACCTGGCTGGGATGGAGGCCACCGGCACCCTCAAGCAGCTCAACTGCGGTGGCTTTCTTCTTGGTTGGGCGATCAGGATTGGACCTATCATCCAGTCGCGCTTGCATGAGCTCCATCCAAGAACGCGTCGGATCGTCTTCCGCCTCGTTGACCGAGACCCGAAGACGATTGCACATGTTATGCATCCGTGGCTCCCGCGAATTGCAGCACGTCGCTCGCACTTCACGTTCTCCGCTCTGCCAATGCAGGTAAGCCAGATCCATCTCCCAGCCATAGTTGGTCGATAGCAAGTAGGTCAACCCCTCTGCACAGCATTCAACCCCGCGGATGGATTGACCTTCGAAGTCACAAACATCATCAGATCGCGCGAGGATCAAGTCTCGTGCCTGCCAGAGAGGTTCGGTTCTCATGAATTCGTGTCCTCCTATAGGTTGTGATGGATTGCGTGTCGGGCAGCGAGCTCGTCGAGCGTGCTCGCGGCAGTGATGTCACGATCTGGTATCAGCAGGTAGGTCCACGGTTTCTCATCAAACTCCGTCGCACGATGGCACCATAACGCGGCGGCGCGAGCTTTGGCTTGCACGTCAGGGTCATTGAGATCGGTGTCACGTTTGACTTCGCACAGGTACTTCCGGTCCTCGGCCTCAACGATGAAGTCGGGCTCGTATCGATCCTCGCCATGGTTCAGATGAATGCGAATGTCTCGGGGGCCGGGACGGAACCACTTAAGCACCTTGGGCTCATCCTCGAGCACGATGGAGAAGCGCCGCTCGGGATCAGAATCAAACTTCTGTTCCGGGAAGAGACACTTCACGAACCCACCGAAACGCATGCTACGGATTCGCTGGCGCTCTTCCACGGGTGCCCGGAAGTTGCGGACAGCTTCGCCCACTCGGTACGACCACGTCGTCGGCCTTAACGGCGTGAAGCCGCGATTCCTCACCACGTCGAAGTTCGCAGGATCTGGCTGCTCGAAGTGCTGTTGCATCTGGCCGTGGATCAGGCCAACAAGAGAGGTCTGGTGGTACTGCAGGACATTCTCTACCTCATCGTCGTTCTCAAGATAGGACCGGAGATGGGCGACCACTTGACCAGCAAGTTTGTAAAGGAGGTCAGCTTGCTGATCGTAGTCGATGTCATCGAAGTCGATGAGCCCTCTCACCAAGTAGTCTTCCAACCGTTCCTCGCGAAGCTCTCCTGTTGCGTCCTCCAATCGGAACCGCCCATGATCATGCAGATGCTGGACAAGTATCGCTTGTTCAACAGGTCGAGGATGCTGTCCTGTCAGGTCGAGATCGAAGTCACGATATCTGGAGATGCCCTCACCTTTCGGAACGACAATGATGCGCGGGATGTCGATGGACTTGGAGACATACGTTGTCGTGGTTTCACGTACGACACGCCGGATATCAGGGGCGATGCCGACCCCGTCAAGACGAGGTTGCGTCAAACCAAGCCGTTCCTGAACCTTGTCCGTGATTTCATCCTGGGCATCCGCCTCTTCAAGAGCTGATGAACGCGGCAACCGCTCATACTCCCGGATGACTTCCAACGTCACCCTCGCGGCCTCTCGCTCCTCGGTACGTTCGAACTTCTCGAGAGCCTCTGTCTCACCCGTAGGTTGAATTGTGACCACAGCGGTGTGCTCATCCGGGATGTCCCGACCGATCACGATGCCCCGCTTGATCACCGAATCCGGATTCTCGGCCTCGTCGATGATCTCCTGAAACCGATCGTGGGAGACAATCGTGAGCCGATCGACATCCGGGACACCGACGCGCCGTCCGTAGGGGAGGCGCAGACCTCGGCCAATGGACTGCTCAACCAGTGTTCGAGAGTTTGCCGCTCGAAGCGGAATGATGGTGTAGAGGTTGGTGACGTCCCAGCCTTCCTTCAGCATGTTGACGTGCACGACGATCTCCGTTGGGTTCGCTGGATCCTCCACGGTCAGAAGCTGGCTGACAACGTCGTCCTTCTCTTCGCCCGATAGTCCTGAGTGGACGGTGATGACCTTGTCGCGATACTGCCCATCGTAGAAGTCATCACTCGAAATCAGTTGGACGAGTGATTCCGCGTGATCTGTGTCCTTTGCCACGACTAGGACGAACGGCTTCACACGCTCCCTCGAGGAGTTGTCTGCATACGCAGCCAGTTCGGCCTTGGTTCGTTCGTGAATCTGGATACCGTCCATCAGCTTCAATCGCTCAAGGCCAGCTTCATCGTAGTTGGCAGGATCGAAGTTCTCGCGCGTTGCCACCGCAGGTTCTTTGACGTAGCCGTCATCCAGTGCGTTTCTCAGTGGGTAGCTGTAGATGACGTTCTTGAACGCAATGGCATTCTGCCCGCGTTCTACTTGCGGCGTCGCGGTAAACTCCAGGCCAAGAATCGGCTTCAGTTCGTTGATGGCGCGAACGCCGGCGGATGCGCGATAGCGGTGGGACTCATCCATCAGCATCACCAGATCGTCAAGCCCGGCCAGATAGTCGAAGTAACTCTGGCCAATGTACTCGCTCAGACGGCGCATCCTGGGAGACTTGCCGCCGCGAACCTCGGAGTTGATCTTCGAGATGTTGAAGATGTTGATGTGGACAGCACCGATGTCATAGAGATCAGATCGTGTCCCGCGGCCATCCTCGTAGTCATCGCCGGTGACTACCAGCGGCGGCAACGTGGCGAACTCGCTGATTCCTCGGAGCACGTACTTCGGCGTATTCGGGGTGAAGTCCTGAATCAGCTTGTTGTAGATGGTCAGATTCGGCGCTAGGACGAAGAAGTGCTTGATTCCTTTCAGCGCATGCAAGTAGGCAACGAACGCGCCCATGAGACGCGTCTTACCGACACCCGTGGCCAGAGCGAAACACAGAGACGGGAAGTCGCGCTCGAACTCCTCCACCGTGGGGAACTCATCGCTAATGATGCGGAGTGCCTGCACGAGATCGGTGGACTTGTCGATCTCCACAAGCTGGCACACACGTTCGAGAATCTCCAAGGAATCACGCTGAGGGGTGCGAAGGCTGAGACGGCTGCTGATGCTATTGACGAGTTGGCTCATTCGACACTCCCTTCATCAAACAACGAGCGCATGGCTATATGCCCTTCATCCGCTTCGTCGGGTTCAGGCTCTGGCGGAGCCTGTGGGAGGTTCTCGATCTCCAAGCTGTAGTCGTCGTGCCCCCATTCGCATTTCTTGAGCACCGTCTTGGGGATCTTCTTGATCGTGAGATTGGGGAAGGCGTCCTGCTTGGCGCGGAATGCGGCGCAGTAGACGACGAGCGAGCACCTCTCCCCAACCTCATCGCTCAACTGTTCGAGCATCTCGTGCGTCATCGTCTGGGTCGTCACATAGATGAAGTCGGTCTCTGTCGACTGGCCATGCTGCCAATAGACCTCATCGTTGGGCGCGTAGGCGAAGCCTTCCAGCTTGCAGACCGCTTCAGCCAGCATCGTGGGATTGAACTCTTTGCTGATCACCCAGTTGCCGTAGCGATCCTTCTCAAGGAGTGAGGGGCCAAGCTTGTAGTAGCGGAACCCGCCGCCGCCCTTCCATTCAGTAGATTCCGTGACGCCACCACCATCCTCTCCGTCGATTACCTTGCGCAGACGAGGGATTACAAAGTCATGACACGTTTCCTCTAGTTCAACCATAATCCAGCGCCTTCCCATCTTGTGTGCGACTGCTCCTGTTGTTCCGGAACCAGCGAATGAATCCAGGATTGTGTCGCCGGGCTCGGTTGAGATATGGATAACCCTCTGGATTAGGCGCTCGGGCTTCGGAGTCTTGAACAAGTCTGCAGTTGCGATATCAGGAAATAGCTTCTTCAGCTCGTACTTCGCTTGTCGATTGTGTCCAGTTTCTTCGATGTTGGCCCACACTGAAGAAGGAGAGAGACCCTTTTGGTCGGCTAAGTACGTCTTGCGAATAACTCGAGTGCCATCGGCTGAGAACACGATGTCTCCAGTCGCTATCATTCCCTCCAGTCTCTCGCGGCTCCACCTCCAACCATTGGCGGGAGGATGAATGACGTTTCCTGACGGCGAGAGAAGGTCAAAACGAAGATTGGGGCGCGGATTTGGTGACGATAGATTCCCGGGGAACCAAGGTCCGCGCGGATCGTTATCCGGGTTCCTATAATGCGCATTTGACTCCTCTGTCCGAGGTAGAGGGTTTGATCTCCAGCCTGGTGTCGCTGAGTAGACAAGGATCAGGTTGTGGTCGATGGAGAACTGCTTCGCGTCGTTGTTAGACGAATCCGCGGCACGCCAGGCAACCGTAGCAATGAAGTTCTGCCTGCCAAGAACCTCGTCCAAGACTACCCGCATGTAGTGAGCCTCGTTGTCATCCAGATGCATCCAGAGCGTACCCTCTGGATGAAGAAGTCTGTGGAGGATTTCCACACGATCGCGCATGAGACCCAACCACAATGAGTGCTCTACTCCATCATCGTAGTGTTGAAACGCTTGGCCAGTGTTGAATGGCGGATCAATGTAGATGCACTTGACCTTCCCCGCGAACTCTTGCTCCAGCGCCTTCAGCGCGAGCAGGTTGTCCCCAAAGATCAAGCGGTTGTCGAAGATGTCCGCTTCACTGACGCGATGATCTGCGTGGTAGGAGCGATCAGGATCCTCGATCAGAATCCGAGGCTCCAGCTTCGGCCGATTCTCCTTGCCAATCCACGTCAGCTCCAGCTTCTGTCTTCGACTCATATCGTTATCCCTTTCATGCGACTTCGATGATGCGCTGTCATCCCTTCTTGAACTCCAATGGCCTCATTTTCGTCTTTCCGCACGTGCATGCGAAGTGGTCGCCCATACGACGTGATGGGATCTGCCCGCATCCCTGACAGGTGATCGCCTTCACCAGAGCGCTCGTCGCCTTGCCAAACGCAACCACATCATCGTTCGAGATCTCGCCTCCGGAAGCATTGAAGTGGCAGCCGACTTGGTTGCGGAGGAAGGATAGCTGCCCCATCTCGATGTAGAACGGGGCAATGGCTTCCTCAACAGATGCAGGTTTCTTGACTGGTTCCGTTTCGCCATCACCTATTGCGTCCTCTTCCTCTGGAAGCAGTTCCGGTTCCTCGTCACGTTCGATTGTTAGTACACCGAACAGCTTCTGGCACGCGGAGAGAAGATCTCCCAATGTCCACTCGTTCTTATGGTTGCGCGGCAGCTTGCGCTGATAGAGCAACGTGAGATAATCGAACAGTGCCTCTAGCAGAATGCCTGCTTGGGAAGCTACTGCCTGACGCTCCAGCGGCTCTGTTGCGATCCTTGCATCCAGTTCTTCCACAGCCAATACCGTACTGGACGAACTGATTCCCCGTTCGAGCGACCAGTTGCTCAGTTCAAGGAGCTGAGCGTTCAGACCAGGTGCATGGGACAGTCGATACCGATCACGCCAGTTTCGGTAGTGGGTCGCAACAATCACCTGCGCAAATTCCTCAGCAATATCCGAAATGAGTCCGACGATCCTTGAGATGTGCTGCGAATCGACTGACGTGAATACATCATCGATCACTAGCACCGTGTCCTTAGGCTCACTGCGCCCTGCGATCGCTAGCCAGACGCAGAAGCCCAGCGTATCAAGATGCGATTCGCTGTAGTACCCCTGCGGAGGGATGTCATCCTGTGTCCCGAAGAACCCCGCGAGTTCCACTGACTTTGGCCGGTTCTCGTGCATCGCAAGTCGAGGAGAACCCAGTGGTTCGTCTGGGTGGATTTGATCATAGTAGGACTTACATGCGCCACCAATCGAGTTCAGAACGCCGTTTACGTAGTCCTTGCGCGTCTTCTCTACGATTTGATGGGCTTCTTTCAGCCGCTCGCAGAGCGTCTCCTGATGCTGTGCATCCTTCTTGGCTGAGATGAGGTTCTCATACTGAACCCGGATTCCATTGTGCTTCGCAAGGTCGGCCGTGATGCTGCCAAGCTTCTCGTCGAGCGGTGCGCACGCCAGCGCGAGGCGTCTGCTAGTCCGAACTGCCTTTCTCTCTGCCTCGGGAGTGTTCTCGTCAAGGAGTGCTTTCAGCTCCTGGTGGAGAGTCTTGGCCTCGGACGGGAGTTCCTTCTCGGCAGCTTCCGCCATATCTGCATACTCGTGCACTCCCGCTGCTAGCTTTCCCCAAGAAGTTTCTCGTGCGTCTTGACGCACATCTCTCCTGCGTTCTGCCTTCTCAAGCCTCTCGCCAAGCTGAACGAAGTCGTCAAGTTTCTCAAGTCGCTCTTCTATCGAGGCACGGAGTTCCTTCCCTGGTTTGGGCTGGAGACAGAGCGGGCATTTCTCAGACTCAGGCTCCGCAGACACTAGCGGGGAGGCCTCGCGAAGCATCGAGACAAGCTGTACGGCGTCTACCCCTTCGAGCTTGGGAAGATCCTTCAGCTCTTCTCGTACGTCGTCAAGGAGCCGATCTGCTTCGAAGACAGCTGCGCCAGCTTTCCCGTACGCAATTGTCGACGTCTCGAGAGATTCGGCGGCCTTCTGGAGGTTCTTCAGAGTTGTCTCACGATCCTGGAGGTCATCGATAGCTTCCCGGCTCTTCAACTTCGCCCACGCGAATGCATTCTCTTGAGGCGAGCCTTCCGTCTCCCACAGGCCTTCTAGGCTCTTGATGGCCTGTTCCTGCCGGGCGACTGCCTGGTTGTAGGAACTCTCTGATCTTCGCACCGCTTCGCGCAAGGATTCTTCGCTCTTCTGGTAGGAGATGACGTCGATGAATGGTCCTAGTGCCTTGTAGCGTTCGGATGGCGTGGCTTCGACGATGTCAAGGATCTCCGCTCTGCGGAGAACACGGACGATGGGTAGCTCGCCCTCATCGCTTGTTCGCTCGACAGCTGCAGCCCTGCCGTCAAGCGTCGCATTCCACGTCCCGCCATCTCTTGTATGAAGAGTGATCTCGATGTCTTCAGACTCTTGCCCAAACGCAGCTAGAAATGGGTGCTTGTGTCCATCGACACTCCGATGGTTCAGGGAGCCAAACGAACGGTTCGCGACGAAGTCGATTGCGTCGACCAGGCTGGACTTCCCGCAGCCATTCTCTCCAAAGATGATGACCAGTGGCTTGCCCTTCTCGAACTCGATCGTGGCGGGCTGAGTGGCTCCTCGAAACGATCTGACGCTCAATCGCGAAATCTGTCTAGACATCGGAGGTGTCCTCTTTTTTCGCTAATGCCAAATCAAGCCAGGAGATCCAGTCCTCGGCCGTCGCGGTCCCGATGCCTAGGGCACTTTTCATCTCTTCCTGATCCTTCTCTCGAATGAGCTTGGCCTCCAGCAATGCACCTGCTACCTGCGCAGCTAGCTCAGCACTCGGCGTCTTCGACTCTTCCGCTTTGCACATACTGCCTGCCTCCTAGACCTAGCTCACGGTCCAACGAATCGTGAACACGGACTCAACTCGATGCTCCGTCTTGAGCTGTTTCTCCATGCCTTGAATCAACTCATCCCGCTGCGCATCGATCTGATCTTGTCCGTCATATAACTCCCGGCGTTTGCGTGATCGCCGCTGCTCAAGCTCCCGGACGTGTCTCTGTGCTTCCAGCTTCTCGGAGAGCTGAAGCGCTAGGCGGGCGTTGCGTTGCGCTTCACGGATCTCCTTGTCTAGGTCTCGTAACTCGCGTTCTAGTCCAGTCTTAAGGTCCTCCGCCCAGCGATCGAGCTTGATGACTTCCTCATCGAAGAAGAGCGCGTTGCGGCGCTCGGTTTCAAGGACTACGTCAGATTGCAGTTGATCACGAATGGATTGCAGCTGTTCGCTCGGAGGGACAGCCCCGGTTTCCTTCACCGAAGCCTCAATGCCGAACAAGCGGGCACAGACTTCGCTCGGGAGCGTTTCGTCCTCGTCTGTTCTTCCGGACAGGAGCAGATACTCGTCGTAGGCCAAGGATTCCACAGCGAGCTTCGATACCTCTAGCCAGCCAGACTGGCCGACGAGAGGTGCGACGGCACTGAGGACACCTGCATGATGGGTATAGTCGAAGTCGATCTCCACCACGGGGAGATCGCGCTTCATTGCTCTCTCGAGCAGTTCCTGGGCGAGCGGGTGATCCTGACGATAGAAGATACGCTCGGTATCCTCGGCAACTCTCCAGTCAAGATGGAACGACTTCCGATTGTCGAGAATGAAGGCCGGCTCCTCCCCGCTGAATCGGGCGCGCCCATCGAGCTCGAACCGGGTCAATGACAGCAGCCACAACTGACGATCGTTCAGGCTCTCAATTGCTCGATCGTGAGAGACCTTGAGCCGACGGCTGACGTACTCATCGAAGTTGTCCAGCAACGCCTGGCGGGTGTCCGCGAGGCGTCCTTGAATCTCTTCCTCAAGCTCAAGCTGCAGCTCGTTGAATGCGTGTTCGATCTGCTCTGTATCCCTGCACGTTTGGTAGATTTGCGCCACACGTCTCTCAAAATCGACACCGGACTCAAGGGTGCCAAGGATCTCATCACTTGCGCCGAAGACCCCGTCGAACAGGTGAAACTTCTCACTCAACAGCTGAAAGACACGACGATCGGCCGCATTGGCTTGATTGACGAAATTCAGTACTACGACATCATGCTTCTGGCCATAGCGGTGGCACCGGCCAATGCGTTGCTCGACCCGCTGCGGATTCCAGGGCAGGTCGTAGTTCACGACAAGGGAACAGAACTGGAGGTTAACGCCTTCAGCGGCGGCCTCGGTCCCTATGAGGATGGTTGCCGACCTCTTGAAGTGCTCCATGATGGCCGTCTTTATGTCGACAGCGCGTGTGCCCGTGATGACAGAGGTCCCTTCATGGCGTTGCTTCCACTCTTCATAGATCCTGCGAGATTCCGGATCGGAGTTCGTGCCGCTGATGGTGGCGATCTGCCCGTCGTAGCCGTTGCTGCTAAGCAGGTCGAAGAGGTATTTCTGGGTTCTTCTTGACTCCGTGAAGATGAGCGCTTTGCGCGATGCCCCAAGAGTCTCTGCTTTGTCAAGGGCGGCTTCGAGCGCGGGGATCAGCGCCTCCCCTTTGGCGTTCTTCGTGATGGACTCGGCAAGCACCGCGTACGAGCGCAGTTCCGAGAGCTCACTTGCTGGATCAGACAGAGTGTTGCTGCCGGGATCGTCTGAGGTCGTGGAAGCTTGGGCGTGAGTTGCAGCACTTGCCAACTCGGATGCCCACTCGTCTCGCAATTCCTCCAGGGAATCGAAATCCTCTTGGTCGATCGCATCGCCATCCACTACGCCCTCAAGCCGATCCGCCATTCCGTGCAGCGTCGCAGCAATGGCACAGGTTGACGATGCAAGCAGCTTGCGAAGAACAAGGGTAACGAGAGCTCTATTGCTGGCGGGGATCGCACAGAGAACATCGCGTTGAAGGTAGGCGGACACAAGATCGTAGAGCTGCTGCTCCTCAGGCGTTGGCGTGAAGTCCTGAGTGATGGCAATGCGGGCCGTGAAGGGGATGTACTCAACAACCTGTTTCCGCAGCGTTCTGCTCGAGATGGCTGCGAGGCGATTGCGGAGGTCCTCATTTCGTTCCGCTTCGGACATGAGCGGACGAGTGAACTGGTTCTTGAAGCTATCGGCATCCCCGAAGACGTGCTCGTCAATGACACTCACGAGCCCGTAGAGCTCCATGAGGGAGTTCTGAAGTGGTGTCGCTGTCAGAAGAAGCTTCGGAGAGGCGGCCACGGCTTCCTTGATTCGCTTGGCCATGATCGTCGCAGGCTTGTACACGTTTCGGAGCCTGTGCGCCTCGTCGATCACGACAAGATCCCACGGGATCACCTGGATGTCCTCTTGGCGCGCTGATGCAAAATGGTAGGAGCAAACGATGACCTCATCCTTGCGGTCGAACGGATTCGCTTGATCGGAGTTCTTGGCTACACGATATGATGTCGACTCAAGAACCCGTGCGGGGATGAAGAACTTCGATTCAAGTTCATGAACCCACTGCGTTCGCAAGCTGGCAGGCACGATAAGCAGGATTCGGCGCTTTCGCTCAGCCCAACGTTGCGCGATGACCAGCCCCGCTTCGATAGTCTTTCCCAACCCGACTTCATCCGCAAGAATGACGCCCTTGGATAACGGAGAGCGAAGCGCGAACAGGGCCGCCTCAATCTGGTGAGGATTGAGATCTAGCCGTGAGTTCGATATGGATCGAGCAAGCGATTCGACCTCTTCATCAGGGCGATCAAGCTTGAGGAGTTCGGCCCAATAGCGTGAGTGATACGCCGTGATGCCTTCAGATGAGCGTGCCCAGTCCGTCTGAACGCGCAAGTCTCTTCGCGTCGCTTGTTCTGTCACACGATTCCCGATCTTGTCAGAAGCTAGATGAGAATACCTCCGCCTGAGTGTACCTCGCGATGATTGTGCAGACAAGGACAGGGGTTCATAGATTCACATAGGCGAGAGACGAAGCCTGTAGCTAGTGGCTTGTAGCCTGTGGGGAATCAGTTCATTGGGTTCGTTGAGTCTGTGGAGTTCGTAGAGAGACATCAAAAGGCTGTCCGTAGTCCATGGTCCGCAGTCCGGAGAACCCAAACCAGTTCATAGCGTTCGTTGGGTTCATGGAGTTCATAGAGGAACGGCAGGAGGGCGTCCATAGTCCGCAGTCCATGGTCCGCAGTCCATGGTCCGCAGTCCACAAGATCGAAACCAGAACGAGTTCATAGCGTTCATGGAGTTCGTTCGGTTCATAGTGTTCTGAAAGACGAGGTTCACAGTCCAAGGTCCACAGTCCGGAAAGGCAAAACCCGTTCATTGCGTTCGTTGAGTTCATAGAGTTCGTGGGGTTCTGAGTCAACCGACCCTGTTCCTTGACTGGGCTGACTCCTCACGCTACAGTGAGGTACGATCATAAGCCCTTCCTCAAGGGGAAGGTTCGACCCCGCCTCCGGGCGGGGCTTCGCTTTCTATGT
>Ga0272443_10006548_pt1 | contig 11479 bp, 12 predicted proteins | sample SSMAcet12_FD_193581 | JGI IMG/M metagenome (GOLD analysis project Ga0272443, IMG submission 193581) | Marine sediment archaeal communities from Little Sippewissett salt marsh, Falmouth, MA, United States - SSM-Acet-12 | ecosystem: Environmental > Aquatic > Marine > Wetlands > Sediment ... | reverse complement strand
CCAGATCGTCAATGCAAACCGGGTCATCCCGGTTCCGATCATCGAGACAAACTGCCCCGACCAGACGATGCTAAACCCGAGCATCCCGGTTGGACGAGTGCGTTCCGCCACGGCACGCCTCCTTGCGATTGGCGTGGATTATCCAGATCAAGACATTTCCCCGCAAATCACACAGTAATAGATGAACGGCGCGATCAGTGTGCCGCTGGTTCGCAACGACGTCCTGTTTTGATTGGGCTCCGCTCGCTCGTGGCCCCTTCCCGCTTCGACCGATCAACAGGGGCTGACATGACTCCGCGTGGCGGTATACACGATTGGCATCTGTTTCCCATCTACCGAGAATCGACGCCGATCCGATCATCCGCCCGATGACCGCCTGTCTTCAGGATCGATTCCCAGATCTCTTTGTCGACGGGGACGCCCAGCTCAAGGTTCTCTTGGCGTCTTCTGTAGAGATCCTCACCCGGATACCTCACCGGTACCCCATCGACCGGACGGGCGGAGTGAAGATCATCGATGGTCCTCTCAATCTCCTGTTTCGCTGCGAGATTCAACAGCGATGCGTCAAACGCAACGAAGAGTTGGGAGACACCATACTCGCCCTCTCTCTCTCCGAGTGCTCGTGTTGACCGCCCGGCAGAAAGCAAGGTCACAAGCAGGTCAAGCAGTATAGATAATCCGCTTCCCTTCCAGTAACCGATCGGCAGAGCCCGTCTCGAAATCAGAATCTCGGCCGGATCATCCGTGAGCCGGCCTTTCACATCGTAGCCTCCAGGAATCGGAAGAAGGGTGTGGTTGCGAGCTGTCTTCTCCAACGTTCCATAGGAGAACTGCGACAAGGCTCCATCATAGAGGACATGTCTTCCGTCACGCTTCGGAACTGAGAGAGCCAATGGGTTGTTGCCCAGTTTGGGCTCGATGCTTCCCCACGGAGGCAAATTGGGTTCCGTGTTCGCGACACACAGAGCCGGACACCCATGCTCCGCCGCCTGCCATGCATAAGACCCTGCTCGCAGCCAGTGACTTGTGTTCCGAAGCGCGACGATCCCCACGCCGTGCTCGCGTGACAGAACCACCGCACGGCTCATGCATTGCTCCGCATTGAGAGGGCCAGGACCGAGACACCCGTCCCAGCGCTCGATCGCACCCTGGCTGCTCTGCTGGATCGCGCAAGCCTGGGGATCGGTCCAGCCGCGTTTGATCCACTCAAGAAACCTAGGGAAGCGGTTTAGCCCATGAGACGCCACACCGACCAGATCGTTCTCAGCGATGAGATGCGCGCATCTTGCCGCACGGTCCTCAGAGAAGCCATACACCACAAGGCAGGACGCGATTGTCCTGCAGAGATTCTCAAATGGAACTCGCATATAGAACCTCCGCCAGTTGTCCACGGAGCCTTCGTGGTTCTACCGTGATCTACCGCGCGATGCGTAGCCCGCTCTTGTCAATGTTCAGTACACGCTCAACCTCTTCCGGCGTTGCCCAACACAGATCGCCGGGAATGGTCTGCTTGATCGCCGACAACGCGACGCCCATGCGGACACCGTGTTCGCATCCTTTTTGGAGATAGCCACACAGGAACCCGCCGACGAATGAATCACCCGATCCCACACGGTCGACAACTTCGATGTCATAGGTCGCCGCTTGGTGAATCTGATCCGTGGCTGCCTCATAGACGATGGCCGTCCACCGGTTCTTCCAAACAGATGGATTCTCTCGGAGCGTGATGGCCACAACCTCAAGTTCGAATGTGTCTGCAAGGCGCCTCGCTACATTCTCATAACAGCTCTCGCGAATGCCGAACACTCTGAACGTGTCCTCCTCTGTGGCGAAGAGGATGTCTGTCTTCTGAGCTACGGCCGTCATCACCTCGCGGGCGCGGTTCTCCGTCCACAACTTGGCACGGTAGTTGAGATCGACACATACGCGAACTCCTGCGGAGTTTGCGGCATCGATTGCCTCAAGCGTCGCGTCGGTCGCACTCGAAGACAGTGCCGGTGTGATTCCCGACGTGTAGAAGAGCTTCACGTCTGAGAATATGGCGCCCCACCTCACCATTCCCGGCTCAATCCGAGCAATCGCTGACTCTGCACGATCGTAGATAACAGAGTTCGCCCTGGGCGAAGCGCCGAACTCCACATAGTAGGTTCCGACGCGGTCCTCCGCTGTCCAAATCACGTGAGATGTGTCCACACCGTGCAAGCGAGTACGGCTTGCAACAAGACGCCCCAACGGGTTGGCCGTCAGACGTGTGACGTACGATGTGCTCAGCCCCATGTGGGATGCGGCAACGGCTGCGTTCAGTTCCGAGCCTCCAATGTGAACATCGAGCTGTGTCGTTTGCTCCAGGCGCTGAAAGCCCGGCGGCGAAAGACGAATCATCGCTTCGCCGAACGTCACAAGATCTATAGCTCTAGTCATTCGATCCCCCAAGGAAGTTGTCGATCCGTGCTCGTAGCTCCACGGCTCGCTGGCGAATCTCCTCAGTGTTCCCCTTGGTCAACCAAGACCCAACACCGAGTGCAACCGCCCCCGAACGAAGGAAGTCGACGGCGTTTTCGGCTGAGATTCCGCCCGTAGGCACAAGTGGAATCTCAGGGAACGGTCCATGCAGATCCTTGAGGAACGCGGCCCCTAGGCGTGATGCCGGAAAGACCTTGACCATATCGCCGCCAAGTTGCCAAGCGCCAAGAACCTCCGTTGGCGTGAAGCATCCGGGAATCACGGTTGCCTGAGCCTTCACCGCGCGTTCGATCACTGCCGGCAGAAACGCAGCCGAGACCACGAATCGAGCTCCGGCCCCCACACACCGGTCAACATCCCCAGCCGTCCTGAGCGATCCCGCCCCGATGAGGCCTTCGCCTTCCGATACAAGCTGGCGGATAATCCGCTCCGCTTCCGGCACGGTCAGCGTGACTTCGATTGCACGAATCCCGGCATCAAGAAGCACGCGAGCCCTGTTGTAGACGTCTTCGGGACAATCACCCCGCAGGACCGCAACGATTCGCTGGCCAATCAGCGCTTCCTTCACATACTGTCGATGATCACTTCTCATGGTTCCGTCATGCCTCCGTCTACCTGGTAAGCCATCCGCCATCCACACGGACGATTGTTCCCGTGATGTAGTCAGAGGCTGAAGAAGCAAGGAACACCACCGTTCCTTGGAGATCCTGAGGGGTTCCCCAGCGGTCCATCGGGACGCGACTCAGGATTTCCCGGTTCCTTCCTGGGTCTGCCCGCAGCGGCGCCGTGTTATCTGTGGCCATATATCCAGGAGCGATCCCATTGACGTTGATCCCGTATTGCGCCCACTCATTCCCAAGCAAGCGTGTGATTCCGGCTACAGCGCTCTTGGACGCCGTGTAGGGTGCAACGAATACGCCACCAGAGAACGAGAGCATCGAACAGATATTGATGACCTTTCCGCCGCGCTTCTCTTCGATCAACGCCTTTCCGAATGCCTGCGTGAGAAGAAACAAGCCCCTTAGATTGATGCTCATCACTGCATCCCAGTCCTCGATGGGAAACTCGTGAGCAGGATGGCGCCGAATGATCCCGGCGTTGTTCAGCAGAATGTCGAACCCACCGAGCTTCTCGCGGGCGGCCTCCAGAATCTTGCCAGCCGCGGCAGGGTCCGACAGGTCTACTTGGAGCTCGAAGAAGCGTCCCCCGGACGCCTCCACGGCCGCACGCGTATCATCAAGAGGCGAGATCACGTCTACACCCAGTACAGATGCTCCTGCCTCAGCCAGACCAACGGCCATCCCCTGGCCCAGGCCGCGGGCCGCTCCTGTGACAATGGCTACCTTCCCATCAAGCCTGAACGAGTTCAGTATCATGATAGGTTCTCCTCGATATTCCGGATCATGGGGATCGTTCTCGCAACCCAGCCCACATTCGGATCATCAACCGTTGCCTGCGTCCGTGTGTTACCAGCGAGGAACCACAGGTAGTACGTCGTGTAGCCCGGTGCAGACACCACGGTGTGATAGCCCTTGGGCATCATCAAGATAGTGTCATCCTTCACGGTGTACGCTTCGTCGACACTCTTGTCGTCGGTGTAGTACTTGGCCAACCCCCATCCGTCAGCCGGCGCCACTCGGAAGTAGTACATCTCCTCCATGAATACTTCATGCGGAAGATTGTCATGCTCATGCCGGTGCGGCGGGTACGTCGACCAATTGCCCGATGGAGTGAACGTCTCGCCGACAATGAGGCGGCTGACCAGCTGACCTGGGTGTTGACCTTTGACGAGAATCTGATGGAAATTCCTGGAGAAGTTCGAGATCCCCCACTTGCCACTGCGGACCGCTTCAGGTTTGATGTGAAAGGGTCGAAGGTTCTGGTCGGCCTTGGCCATGGGAATCGCGGCCTCGAATTGAGCTTCTCCTTCGGGCACTGATACGCTATACGGGCAATCCGGCGGAAGGTAAACGGAGTGCGGCTTGCCGGCGAAGACGTTCGGCCTCCCGCCGACGGTGCCGAACTCGACACCGCACGCAGTGATGTTCGCTTTCCCACCAAGGACCACAATCAGTGCCTCCCGCTCGCCCGTATTCCCCTCATAGGTTTCCCCGGGCTCCAAAACAAGCTTCGCGAAGCTCAGAAGCTGACATGGATTGCTGCTCAGAGGGTTCAATCCGTTCCGACTGTCTATAATGTTGAAGTACACCATCAATCTCCTTTCATTTTGCGTCGTCTGCTATTTGAACAAGATCCTGGGTAGCCATTCGCTCAGTGCAGGAAGAACAGAGACCAGGATCATGACAATGAAGTTGGCTACGAGGAAAGGCAGCGCAGCCACAAACGTCTCCCCTAACTCGAGGCCCGCAATCTTGTTCGCAACATTCAAGCACTGGCCAACGGGCGGTGTGGCCAGCCCAACTGCAAGCCCGACAATCAGCACTGCCCCAAATTGGATCGCCGAGATCCCCATGCTCTCGAACGCCGGCAAGAGGATGGGGGTCAGCAGGAGAATGGCCGGCCCCACATCAATGAAGTCGCCAACAAAGAAGAGCACCGTTGAGAACATCAATAGCACAGCGAAGTTCGGCACATTCAGCGCCGTCAGGAAGTTTGTAATCGCGCTCGGGACATGTTCTTTCACCAGGATCCATGTGTACAGACGAGAGAATGTCGTGATGATCATGATTGTGGCGCTGATCATGATGCTCTGCTTCAAGAGCCGGGGGATGACTTTCACATTCAGCTCACGATACACAAAGAAGCCGACGATGAAGGCATAGAGAACACCCATTCCCGCAGCTTCCGTCGGCGTAGCGATCCCAAGCGTGATGGTTCCCACAACGGCAATCGGCATGAGAAGCGCCGGGATTGCTCGACCCGTGCGGCGCAAGAACTCGCCTAACGAGAGCGATATTCGTTCCATCGGCCAATTTCCGCGGTAGGCGAGGACGATTGCGATCGCGATCATGATCAAGCCAATCATCACACCTGGTATCGCTCCAGCCCAGAACAGACGACCGATCGAAGCTCCGGATGCGACTCCGAAAATGACCATGGGAATACTCGGTGGAATGATCATTCCCATCGTAGACGAGGCCACCGTGATCCCCGTGGCTGTGGTCTTCTTGTAGCCCTTGTTCGTCATTTCCGGGATCAGGATTGCGCCAATCGATGCAGTGTCCGACACCGATGATCCCGATATACCACCGAAGATCATGCTCGCAATCACGTTGACAACGGCAAGCCCACCACGCAGCCGTCCGACGAAAATCATCCCAAAATCGATGATCCTCCGTGTAATCCCGCCTTGATTCATGAGCAGGCCCATGAAGACAAACAGGGGCAGCGCGATCATGGCGAACGAGTCCGTCCCTGCGAACGTCCTCAGGGGGAGGATTCCAACGAGATTCGGCTGGTAGATCAGGAAATAGAGAATCGCGGAGCCAGCTAGCGAATACGCAATCGGAACACCGATCAGGAGCAATACGAGAAGCGCGCCAAATAGGAGGATCACTCTGTCATCTCCTTAGGCCACTCCCGATCGAACAGTGCTTCAATCGAGTTTCCGAACGCGTAGAGTGATGCAAGGAGTACGCCGATCGGTAGGGCGATCTGGACGAACCGCATCGGGAACTTCAGTTCCTCCGCCATGTTCCCTCCGGTCACGTGGATCCATCGGAAGCTGAGAGTCAGTAGGTAGACGTGCATCGCAATGATGATCCAATTCTCAACGGCTGCGAGGATTCTCTTAACGGGGTTCGGTAGCCTCTTCGTGATGAGATGAATCGCAATGTGCTGACGACTCCCGATCAAAACGGACGCACCGAGAAACGTCGTATAGACAAACGCGAACCGCAGTGCTTCGTTCCCGCCTGGGATCGATGTGTTGAAGAAGTAACGGAGCATGACCATCACGATGATGAGTACAGTCATCCCCGCGAAGGCCACGATCAGCGTTCCGTTCAGGAGCTTACTAATCACACCCTTTGCTCGAGAGACCCACTTCATCTAATATCCCTTCCAATGAAGGCTGCTGGAACCAGCCTTTGACTGCAGGGCACGGACCCAACTGGGCCCGTGCCCGTCCTACTTGCTTCCGCCGTCACTCGCCGATGAAGGCCAAGACAGAGTCCAGCAAGTCCTGCGAGAATGTTCCCTCGTCCAGGTAGTACTGCCATACGGGTTGGACCTTCTCCACAAATGCCGCTCTTGCTGCCTCGGTGAGCTCATTCACTTGAAGATCCGCTGCGACGATTTCGTACGCGTCCATTTCCTCCGCAAGCCAAATCGTGTCGTTATAGATCATGGCGACCTTGGCCGCGTAGGTAACGATGTCCTGAAGCTCCGTCGGGAGAGACTCGTACCAAGCAAGACTGATGAAGAACGGGTTCGGATGGACCTGGTAGTTGGAAACCGTCAGGTATTCCTGCACTTCGTAGAACTTCATCTGTGCGATGTTGGAATACGGGTTCTCCTGACCATCAGCAACCCCTTGTCGAAGAGCGACGTATACCTCGACGTATGGGATGCTCTGTCGGTTGGCTTCGAGCGCATCGAATGTCCGCATGATTGAGTCGATTCCGGGAGTCCGCATCTTTAGTCCGACCATATCGGCAGGACACGTGATGGGGCGGACGCTGTTGGTCCACTGCCGGAATCCGCCAGCGATGCCACACGCCGGCACGTAGTATCCGTTGGCTATTGCTTCCTGATTGACTTCGTCTCCGATCTCGCTACGCATAACTGCAAGAGCTTGCTCGGGAGAGTCAAACAGGAAGGGGAGGGTGTAAAGCAGGTAGGTCTCGGTAGCAACTTCGAACTTCCCGCCTTCCGTCGCCTCCACAACGCCAAGCTGTACCGCTTCCATAACCTCGGCTTCCGTACCCAGTTGCCCACCGGGGAAGACTTCCACATCGATTCTTCCTTCCGAGGCCTGCTCCACAATCTCCTCGAAGAAGAGCAATGCTCGGTGGCGTGCCGATGTCTCCGGTTGCGAATGCCCGATGGTCATTGTGTAGTCAGCACCAATGGCGCAAACCCCGAGCAACAAGATCAACCCAAGCACTGAGACTAGCAATCTACGCATCCGTCGTACCTCCTTTGAGTCTTCTGCTCCGTGTCACGATCTGTGAAGAGACTCCTCCGAAGCTTCAACCTGGCCACCACCTCCTATCTCATAGCTGTTCGGCGCGTATCCGAGTTTGGTCGAGATACGCTGAGCCGTGCCAACGACTTCTCCTGCAATCGTTTCAAGCTCGGCGCCTTGAGCGCGAGAGGCAAACAGAGACGTGCTGATCGCGGCGACCACCCGTCCCTGTGAGCCGCGTATCGGCGCTGCAACGCACGCACCTCCAAGATGGAATTCCTCGATCTCCACGCCATATCCAGATCTACGGATCGCGGAAAGCTGCTTGGAGAGGTCCTGGATGGAAGTCACTGTGTTCTGTGTAATTGCTTCCAGTGAAAGCGAGCCTATGACATCGGCGCGATCGAACTCAGGGAGGAAGGCCAACAAGACCTTCCCCAAGGCCGTGCAGTGCGGTGGAACGGAGACGCCAACCACCTCGCCCAGTGTGACATCCGGCCCGCCCTCCACTCTCTCCAGATACAGAACTTCATTCTGGTGGAGGACAGCCAACCGCGTGTTCGCACGAAGGTTTCGGCTGAGAGCTTCCATTTCCTTGCGGGCAACTGCTCGAACATCGAGAACCGAGGACACTTCGCCCGCCCGTTCCAGCAGTTTCAGGCCCAATCGATAGCGCTTCTGCTCGTCCACTTGGAGGTACCCGTGGGCAGTCAACGTATGAAGAAACGGATAAACCGTTGTAGGGGAGACATCTAGGCGATCGGCGATCTGCTTGGCGTTCAGATCGCGGGTTTCGCGGTCGAACAACTCGAGAATCGTCAACCCGCGGTCCAGAGATTTGTTTCGTTGGTGCGGCTTTGCGTTCATTCACACCTCGTATATATCGAGCCTGCCTCAATATATACGACTGCTGGCTTCTTGTCAACCGCTCAGCTTGCTGCTAGCCGCTCCCTTTACCCGCGAGACTTCCCGGATTCAACTTCACACCACCAGCCTCGAACCAGGCTCGCACTGCCCCTCCAGTCAAGCCCTACTGCAGTCACACAGACACGCGTCTTCTGCAGCGAGGCGACCTCTGGCAGCCTTGCCCAGAAGCATTGACGAGATCCCGATGCCTCCAGAGATGCGCTTCGCTGTCAGCAACCCCCAGATGAGCGAAGCCCTCCAAAGATTCCTACCACGTGGTCTGTCGGCGACGGTTTCTCCTATGCAGTGAGACTGGAGCGGTCCAGCATCTAAGCCTGTCGCCCGATCTGCCGATGCGGAAGCACCGCCTACGCTCGCCTGCCCGATCACCGACTGTCTTCCATTTGCCCTGAAGCAACGCTCTCGCTCATGCTGGTAACAGGGCTATCGCTGAGCGGGCCCGTGCAAGTCGACACAGGAGGCGAGCGATTCCGATGACATCGACATACCTGATTTATGGTGGCTCCGGCGGCATCGGTTCCTCGACAGCCCGTCTCCTTCGTCAACAGGGAGCTCAGCTTCACTTGGTCGGACGAAACAGGTCGAAACTTGAGGGTCTTGCCCGAGAGCTGTCTGCGACGTTCACCGTTGGAGATTTCACGGACGACGATCTGTTCGCCCGTGTTGCCAACGCAATCGGAGAACGACTTGACGGACTTGTTTATGCCGTTGGCTCGATCACTCTCGGAAGTCTGCGTCGGCTGACTGCTGCTGATGCGCTTTCCGACCTAAGGATCCATGCAGTGGGAGCAGCCCTCGCTGCCCAGGCAGCCCTCCCCGCACTTCGCAAAAGCCTCCGGATGCCGTCGATCGTCCTGTTTTCCAGTGTGGCCGTTGCACAGGGATTCCCCATGCATACGTCGGTGGCGATGGCCAAAGGGGCCGTTGAGGGTTTGACCGTTTCCCTTGCAGCCGAACTTGCCCCCAAGGTCAGGGTCAACGCCATCGCTCCATCGCTGACGCGAACCCCTCTGACATCAACGATCCTTTCCAGCGAGGAGCAAGCGAAATCTCTCACTGCGTTGCATCCCCTGCAACGGTTGGGCATCCCCGAGGACATCGCCGAACTGGTGGTTTTTCTCCTCTCGGAACGCGCGGGGTGGATCACCGGCCAGGTCATCGGCGTTGACGGCGGCCGCTCCACCGTTCGCCATCGAGGCTAAGAGATGATCTCGGAATCGTCCCAGCGAACCACCACTGGGAAAGGTGTTCGGACACTCCGCTTGATCCTCGCCGACCAGCTCAGCAGGTCGATCAGCGCCCTCGATGGGGTCGACGCTCGCGTTGATCGCATACTCATGGTCGAATCGCCGGATGATGCCGGTCACGCTCCTCATCACCGTCAGAAGCTGGTCCTTATGCTGTCGGCGATGCGTCACTTCGCCGCAGCTCTCCGCGCGGAGGGCATCTCCGTCGAGTATGTGAAGCTCGACGATCCTCAGGCACCGACTCACGTTCTGGAGGCCTTGGATCAGGCCGTTGCACGACATCACGTGACTCGAATCATTGCCACCGAACCCCAGAGCTGGCACCAAGCGGAGCAACTTCATGCATGGCAGCTTCGCCAGCACGACCTCTCGATCGAGATCCGCGAGGATCACAGATTTCTCTGTTCTCGGAAACGCTTCTCGCGGTGGATGGACGAACGCTCAACACCCCGAATGGAATCGTTCTATCATCAAATGCGCCGGGAAACCGGATGGCTGATCGAGGAAGGTCATCCAGAAGGTGGGCGGTGGAACTACGATGCCCAGAACCGGAAACGCCTGCCGAGCCATCAACCCGTGCCGGAACGCCTTGCTCTCCATCCCGACGATACAACGCTTGAGGTGATCGCTCTGATCCGACAACGTTTCCCATCCCGCTTTGGCGAGCTGTCTCCCGACTCGTTTGCCTGGGCTGTCACACGGGAGCAAGCGCTTCTCGCGTTGCGGGACTTCATAGAGCAGCGACTTCAAGCGTTTGGCGACTACCAGGATGCGATGCGTGCCGGCGATGCTTTCCTGTTTCACTCGCTGCTGTCTCCCTCCATCAACCTGGGGCTCCTCATGCCAAGGGAGGTCTGCGAAGCAGCGTTGGCTGCCTATCGTGAGGATCAGGCTCCTCTCAATGCCGTCGAGGGTTTCCTGCGGCAGATCCTGGGTTGGCGCGAGTATGTACGCGGCATCTATCGGCACAGCATGCCGGCGTTTGCGGAAACGAATTTCCTAGGCGCGACACGGCATCTGCCGGCGTTTTACTGGACAGGAGACACGGATCTGGCCTGTCTCCGCGAGGTGATCCACACGACAAGGCAGAACGCCTACGCTCACCACATCCAGCGACTGATGATCACCGGTAATTTCGCCCTGCTTTCCGGGCTTTCACCCAGTGAAGTCGAGGAGTGGTACTTGGCGGTCTACGCCGATGCCCATGAGTGGGTTGAACTCCCCAACACTCATGGGATGGCCCTATTCGCCGACGGAGGGATCCTCGCCTCCAAGCCATATGCCGCCTCCGGTGCCTACATCCGCCGGATGTCCGACTACTGCCGGAACTGCCTGTACGACCTCAACACCAAACTCGGCGACCATGCGTGTCCGTTCAACTACCTCTACTGGAACTTCCTCATTGCCCATCGCCCCCAACTCCAGGCCAACCCGAGGATGGCGTTACCCTACCGAACGCTTGACCGGATGAGCGACCAATACGTGCGTGCTATCACAAATCAGGCGGATGCGTTCTTCGATCGGTTGCCCAGCGATCGCTGATTCGCAAGACTGCGTGGAAGACCTCCTCCTCCGACACATCAGACAGCCTCCGATGCTGCTAGCCCCTTTCGTGCAACGGCGAGTGCGCCGAACTCTGTGACACGGTGACCCAATGAGGTGAGCCGGACGTCAGGTGGAACGACGTTCAGGTGCCGGGCCATCTCCTCACGGATCGGTTCGATCAGCTCGGGATGGGAAAGGGCGATGCCTC
>Ga0272443_10006547_pt1 | contig 11480 bp, 6 predicted proteins | sample SSMAcet12_FD_193581 | JGI IMG/M metagenome (GOLD analysis project Ga0272443, IMG submission 193581) | Marine sediment archaeal communities from Little Sippewissett salt marsh, Falmouth, MA, United States - SSM-Acet-12 | ecosystem: Environmental > Aquatic > Marine > Wetlands > Sediment ... | reverse complement strand
GCCGCCTGCCCCGCCCGCCGCCACTACATCGTCTCCGCCATGATGGCCTTGCAGGTGTGCAGGCGGTTCTCGGCCTGCCGGTAGACGGCCGACTGCGGCCCGTCGATGACGGCGTCGGTCACCTCGTGGCCGCGATCGGCCGGCAGGCAGTGCATGTACCAGGCGTTGGGCCGCGCCAGGCCCAGGCGCCGCTCGTCGCAGATCCAGTCCTCGTGCTCGGCCGCGCGGGCCAGGCCCGCCATGGGATCGTCGAAGCAGTCCAGGGCGCCCCAGCTCTTGGGGTAGACCACGTCGGCGTCGGCGAAGGCCGCGTCCATGTCGTCCACGATCTCGAGCCTGCTGCCGGCGGCGGCCGCGTAGTGGCGGGCCAGCTTCACCTGGTCCTCCATCAGCTCGTAGCCGGGCGGGTGGGCCAGGGTCACGTCGGCGCCGAAGCGCGGCAGCAGGGTGATCAGCCCCTGCGGCACGCTCAGGGGCTTGGCGTAGCTGGGCGCGTGGGCCCAGGTGACGGCCACCTTGAGGCCGCGCAGGCTGCGGCCGAACAGCTCCTGGATGGTCATCAGGTCGGCCAGGGTCTGGCAGGGGTGGTCCACGTCGCACTGCATGTTGATGACCGGCACCGTCGCCCAGGTCGCCACCTCGCGCAGGTAGGTGTTGCCCTCGCCGGGCACGAGGTCGTGGCGGACGGCGATGCCGTGGCCGTAGCTGGACAGTATGATTCCCGTGTCCTTGGGGCTCTCGCCGTGGGCGATCTGGCTCGTGGACGCCTCGATGAAGTGGGCGTGGCCGCCGAGCTGCGTGATGCCGGCCTCGAAGCTGTTGCGCGTGCGCGTGGACTTGTCGAAGAAGAAGAGGAAGATGGTCTTGTCCGGCAGCAGCCGGTGGGCGCGCCCCGCCTTGAAGTCCTTCTTGAGCGCGCCGGCGCGGTCCACGAGGTGCTGGATCTCCTCGACCGCCCAGTCCTGGGTGGCGATCCAGTCGCGTCCCTTGAGGTTCATGACGTGCCTTCCTTCGCGCGAGGTCGAGGCGCGAGATTAGCGTTTTTAGCCCGTGGGCGGCAAGCGCGGGGATCAGGCCCCGCTGGGGCCCTCGTCGAAGCGCCCGTCGGCGCGGCGGCGGTCCACGGCCTCGTCGTCCAGCCAGCCCGCGCGGGCGTCCGGGAAGGCGTCGAAGCGCGGCGAGTAGGGCTTGATGTCCAGGAGCGGCGTGCCGTCCAGCATGTCGGCCCCGGCGAAGCGCAGGACGTTGCCCTCGACGCCGAGCACGCGCACGCAGGAGATGCCGATGGGGTTCGGGCGCCGCGGCGCCCGCGTGGCGAAGAGCCCGCGCTCCCGCGTGTCGCGGTAGGGCACCACGCGCAGCTTGTAGTCGCCGCTCTTGTGAAGCCAGGTGACGAGCCAGGCGCGCTCGAAGCGCTCCAGGTCGGCCAGGCCGGCCGCGAAGGCGGGGTCGAGGACGGCCTCGCCGTGGGCCTCGTCGCCGTAGCCGGGCTGGATGGGCGTGCCGGCCTGCTCGCCGAAGGGCGTGCGGATGGTGCCGATGGGCGTGACCTCGTACATGCTCGCTCCTCGCGTGTCGGTGCCGGCGGCGCGGCCGGCCGCGCCGTTAGCCCGCGGCGGGTGCGCGGGTAGCCCGCGGCTAGCCGCGCCGTTAGCCCGCGACGGATGCGCCGGCAACCCGCGGCGGGTGCGCGGGCGGCGCCTAGGTCGCGGTCGTTTCGCCGTCCTCCGGCCAGTCGGCCAGGAGGGCGGCCAGGCGGAAGCCCAGCTCGTCGCGGACGTTCCGGAAGATCTCGCGCCGCGCGGCCGGATCGGCCACGGCGGCCGGGTCGGCCAGCGGCCAGTGGGCGCGGGTGGCCTCGCCCAGCCAGGCCGGGCAGACCTCCTCGGCGCAGAGGGTGATCACGGCGTCCACGCCCGCCGCGTTCACGGCGCCCAGGCCCTTGGCCCGCAGGCCGGGGGCGTACACGCCGATCTCGGCCAGGACGGCCGGCGCGTCGGGGTGCAGGCGCCCCGGCGCGGAGCCGGCGGAGCTGAAGCGCGGGCCCGCGGGCGCCAGGGCGCGGGCAAGAGCCTCGGCCATCTGGCTGCGGGCCGAGTTGGCCACGCACAGGAAGAGGATGTGGCGCGGCCGCGCCTCGCGAAGCCGCGTGATGTCGTCCTGCCAGTTGTCCACGGACGGCCTCCGTTCGCGCCGTGGTCGGACCCCCGCCGGCCGGTCCCGCCGGACCGCCCGGCGGCGGCCGGGCCCGTCCGCCCGGCGCGCCGCCAGCATAGACCCACCCGCCGGATCGCCTCAAGGGGTTGCGTTCTGGTGCGGTCCTATCATCTTCTCGTGCCGTCCCTCACCGGGAGGAAGGATCATGGTCCTGGACCTGGGTCAGCCCTGGCTGGTGCTCTTCATCTTCTTCGCGAGGATCCTGGATGTGAGCATGGGCACCGTGCGCACCATCGCGGTGGTGCGGGGCCGCGTGCTCATCGCCTCGATGCTCGGCTTCGTCGAGGTGCTCATCTGGATCATCGCCGTGGGCAAGGTCGTGCAGACACTGGAGAGCCCGTGGAACCTGCTGGCCTACGCCGCCGGCTTCGCCGCCGGCAACGGCGTCGGCATCTGGATCGAGCGCAAGGTGGCCCTGGGCGACGTGGTGATGCGAATCATCTCGCGCGGCAACGGGCACAAGATCGCGGAGGCCATCCGCATCCTGGGCCAGCCCGTCACGGAGTTCGAGGGGCGGGGCCGGCTGGGCGCCGTGCAGCTCCTCTACGTGGTGGTGGACCGCGCCCACGCGGCCCGCATCGAGGCCGCCGCCCGCGCCGTGGACATCAACAGCGTCATCGTGGCCGAGGACGCCCGCAGCGCCCACCTCCACGTGCGGCCCATGGCGCCGCCGCGCACGGGCTGGCGGAGCATCCTCAAGAAGAAATGACCGTCTTGCAAGGACTTGCGGCGCTGTCTATATTCGCCGTAGCCGCGCGGGACGGCGCCTGCGTCACCCGGTCCGCAGCATCCCGATGCCCAACGACCGGCCACCCCGGGCTCGCAAGGCCAGGGAGGGGGGGGGATCCGATGTCGGACAGCAGCAACGAGATCATCAAGCGGGACAACACCTACGGGGCGCACAACTACCACCCCCTGCCGGTGGTCATCAGCGAGGCCGAGGGCGTGTGGGTCACCGACCCCGAGGGCCGCCGCTACCTGGACTTCCTCGCGGCCTACAGCGCCGTCAACCAGGGCCACCGCCACCCGAAGATCATCGGCGCCCTCAAGGCGCAGGCCGACCGGGTGACGCTGACCAGCCGCGCCTTCCACAACGACCGCATGGGCGACTTCCTGTCGGCCCTCTGCCGCTACACGGGCTACGAGATGGCCCTGCCCATGAACACGGGCGCCGAGGCCGTGGAGACGGCCATCAAGATGGCGCGCCGCTGGGGCGCCGAGGTCAAGGGCGTCGAGAACGGCAGGCAGGAGATCATCGTCTGCGAGGAGAACTTCCACGGGCGCACGACGACCATCGTCTCCTTCAGCACCGACCCCGACGCGCGCGTCAACTACGGTCCCTACACGCCGGGATTCGTCATCGTCCCCTTCGGCGACGCCGAGGCGCTGGCCGGCGCCATCAACGAGAACACGGTGGCCTTCCTCGTCGAGCCCATCCAGGGCGAGGCCGGCGTGCGCGTGCCCCCCGCGGGCTACCTGAAGGACGTGCGCCGCATCTGCACGGAGAGGAACGTCCTGATGATCGCCGACGAGGTGCAGTCGGGCTTCTGCCGCACGGGACGCAAGTTCGCCTGCGACCACGAGGACGTGCGTCCCGACGCCATGTGCCTGGGCAAGGCCCTGGGCGGCGGCGTCTTCCCCGTCAGCGCCGTGGTGGCCGACGAGGCCGTCATGGGCGTCTTCACGCCGGGCAGCCACGGCTCCACCTTCGGCGGCAACCCGCTGGCCGCGGCCGTGGGTATCGCCGCCCTCGAGGTGCTCGACGAGGAGAAGCTGGCCGAGCGGGCCGAGCGTCTGGGCGGGAAGCTGCGCGCCGAGCTGAAGATGATCGACTGCCCGCGCATCGTCGAGGTGCGCGGCAAGGGCCTGCTCAACGCCGTGGTCTTCGACGACGACTTCGAGGCCTGGGACGCCTGCATGGCCCTGCGCGACGCGGGACTCCTGGCCAAGCAGACCCACGGCAACATCATCCGCTTCGCGCCGCCGCTGGTGATCAGCGACGAGGAGCTGGACCACGCCATCGGCGTCATCCGCGAGGTGTTCGAGAAGATTCCGGCGCCGGCTGGCGCCTAGCGGGCGCCCGGCAGCTTGCGGATCACCTTGCCGGCCATGGTGCGTGAGAACAGCAGCGGGTTGCGCCCGTTCTCGTACCAGAGCTGGCCGATGCGCTTCACGTAGTGGCCCACGCCCCGCTTGCTCCGGATGGCGTCGGCGACGCGCACCATCTCCGCCAGCAGCCGCCGGTAGTCCTCGTGCGAGATCTCCTTGATGAACTCGTTGTAGAGGCTGTGCTGGGAGATGCGCGTCCAGTCCATCTCGCCCTCGATGAGCCCCAGCTCGCGGCACTCGTCGTAGAGTTCGCTGCCGGGGTAGGGCGTGAGGGTGTTGATGTTCGTGGGCACCTGCAGCTCCTGGATCAGGCTCAGCGTGTCGCGCAGGTCGGCCTCGGTCTCGAAGGGGAAGCCCACGATGATGTTGATGTCCACGTCGATGCCGGCCTTCTGGACGGCCTTGACGCCCGCCAGGGCCTCCTCGCGCGTGTAGCCCTTCTTGATGCGCTCCAGGATGCGCGTGCTGCCGCTCTCGACGCCGATGCCCAGGGTGGTGCAGCCGCTGGCCTTCATCAGCTTCAGCACGCCGGGGTCCACGCCGTCCACGCGCATGAAGCCGCTCCAGCGGATCTTCAGGCGGCGTCGGATGATCTCCTCGCACAGGGCCGAGATCTTGTTCTTGTTGAGCGCGAGGGCGTCGTCGTAGAAGTAGATCGTGTGCATGTCGAACTGCTTCTGCAGGTACTCGATCTCGTCGCACACGTTCCCCGCCGAGCGGAAGCGGACCCGCCCCTGGTGCATGTTGCGCCCCGCGCAGAAGGTGCACCGGAAGGGGCAGCCCCGCGAGGTGACGATGGCCTGCAGGTACTTCCGGTGCTCCTCGAGAAAGAGCAGCGAGTGGCGGTCCGGGAAGGGGTACCTGTCCAGGTCGCGCTCCAGGGGGGGCGGCGGCGAGAAGAAGGTGCCGCCGCCGTCCACGCCGCCCACGCCGGGCACCGAGCGGGGATCGCCGCCGCCCGCGAGGGCCGCCACCAGGGCGGGGAAGCTCTCCTCGGCCTCGCCGGCGACGACGTAGTCCACCGCCTCCTCGCGCGCCGTCTTCTCGGGCAGGATGGTCGGGTGCATCCCCCCGAAGACCACCGTCGCGCCGCAGCGTTCCTTGGCCTCGCGCGCCATCTTCAGGCAGGGCATGATCGAGGCCGAGGTGCAGGAGAAGCCGACGAGCTCGGGCCGCGTCTCGTCGAGCACCTCGCGGTACTCGCGCCAGACCAGATGGTCGTCGTCGTCGAGGGCCCGGACGAAGAGCTCGTGGTTCTCCAGCCGCACCTCGTTGGCCAGGGGCGTCAGGGGCACGCGCGACATGTCCGCGTTGTAGATGCGCGTCTCGTGGCCGGCGCGGTTGGTGATGGCCGCCAGGTAGCCGACGCCGAGGGGGTAGTAGTTGACCTCGACCTCGCGGAGGCGATTGACGGGCGGATTGACGAGCAGGATCCTCATGGTCCTCGCGATTCGACGTGCAGGCGTGACGGAATTCCCGACCGGGGACGGAGCAGGAAGTATACCACCGCGCCCCGGGACCGTGAAGGGACCCGGGGCGCGGCGTTTCACGCATCGATGGCGCTTATTTGAGCAGCAGCATCTTCCGCGTCTCCACGCGGCCGCCGGCCACGAGCCGGCAGAGGTAGACGCCGCTGGGCACCCGTTCGCCGGCCTCCCAGCGCTCGCTCAGGGTGCCCGCCGGCCGCCAGCCGTCCACCAGTGTGGCGACGCGGCGCCCGCGGGCGTCGAAGACGGCCAGCTCCACGTGGCCGGCCTCGGGCAGGGCGTACTCGACGAGGGTGCTCGGGTTGAAGGGATTCGGGTGGTTCTGGGCCAGGGCGACGCGCGCCGGCAGGGGCGCCGGATCGTCCACGGGCGTCGCCGCGGGATTGGTCGCGAGCAGGACCTGGTTGCCGGCGCGGTCGGTCACGGCGAGATCCAGGGCGCCGTTGCCCGTCAGGTCGGCGAGGGCCAGGCCGAGCGGCGCGCCGTCCAGCGCGATCGTGTCTGCCGCGGCGAAGGTGGCGTTGCCGTTGTTTAGAAGCTGGTACACGCAGCTGTCCTGCGGGCAGCATGCGAGCAGGTCCAGGTCGCCGTCGGCGTCCACGTCGCCCGCGGCCAGCTCTCGCAGCTCCGAGCCGGCGCTGTACTCGGTGTAGGTGCTGAAGTCGCCGTCGCCCGGATTCCTGAAGACGATGACCCGGCCGAAGGTCGCCGCGGGCCGGGAGCAGGCCAGGTCCAGGTCGCCGTCGTCGTCCAGGTCCGCGGTGACGACCGCGTGGACGGGCGTGCCCGAGGCGGCGCCGTCGCTGGTGTCCAGGGCGCCCGCGCCGTCGTTGTAGAGGAAGCGCAGGCTGCCCTGGCCGGCGTGGCCGACGACGATGTCCGGCGCGCCGTCGCTGTCCAGGTCGCCGGCCGCCACCCAGCAGGGCTCGTCGGCCACCGCATAGGAAACGGGCGCCAGCAGGCCGCCGGCCCCGTCGTTCAGGAGCGCGGAGACGCTGTCGGCGCCGGCGTCGGCCGTGACGACGTCCAGGGAGCCGTCGCGGTCCAGGTCCACCAGGCAGAGGTGGACGGGCCCGCTGCCGGTCGGGTAGGCCGCCAGGACGCTCCAGCCGCCCTCGCCGTTCCCCGTGTAGACGCGCACCTCGTTGCTGCTCGCGCTGGCGGTGACCGCGTCCAGCGCGCCGTCGTCGTCCAGGTCGCCCAGACGCACGGCGTCGGGGGAACCGTTGATGCCCCAGAAGGAGATGGCCGGGTAGCTGCCGTCGCCGTTGTTCAGGAAGACGCCGATGGTGCTCTCGGCCGTCTCGGCGATGACGAGATCCAGGTCGCCGTCCCCCTCCAGGTCTCCCGCGCTGATCGACGAGGGCCCGTCGTTCGTGGTCAGGACGTCGCCGGCCGCCCAGGTGCCGTCGCCCGCGCTCACCGCCGCGCGGAAGCGCCACGAGTAGGGCGGATCCAGGCCGATGCCGATGGCCGACGCCATGGCCGGCGTGAGGATCGCCGTGATTCGCTCGCCGGGGAGGAAGGGCGCGGCCGGCGCGAACTCCACGCCGTCTGCCGCGGGCGCGTAGTCGAAGGCGCCCGCGAGCCAGCCCGTGAACTCGCCGCGGACGCGGAAGCTCGCCGCGTCGATGGTGAGCGTGTCCATGACCTCGCTGAAGGTCACCGCGAGGGTGGTGTCGGCCGGCACGGCCGGTGCGTGGGGCGCCGGCGTGACGCCGGTGACGGCGGGCACCGCGTCGTCGTTGGCCAGGATGTGCAGGTTGTCGCTGCCGGTGTTGAGGGCGGCCAGGTCCATGTCGCCGTCCCCGTCCAGGTCGGCCGCGGCCACGTACTGGGGATCCTCGCCCACGCTGTACCGCGCGCAGGGGGTGAAGGTGGCGTCGCCGTTGTTGAGCAGCACGCCCACGCGGCCCTGGTAGATGGACAGGGCGACGGCCAGGTCCAGGTCGCCGTCGCCGTCCAGGTCCGTGGCGCAGACGCAGTGGGGATCGTCCTGGGTGGACAGGTCGCCGGCGCTCGTGAAGCCGCCGGCGCCGTCGCCCAGGAGGATGCGCACGTCGTCGTCCGTGGCGTTGGGCACGGCCAGGTCCAGGTGGCCGTCGCCGTCGAGGTCGCCGGCGCAGAGCTGGCGCGGACCGTTGCCCGTGGCGACCACGGCGCCCGCGGCCAGCGCGCCGCCGCCCTGGTTGACGAGCAGGACCACCTGGTCGGGATTCACGCGGGAGACGGCCACGTCGGGGCGGCCGTCCCCGGTGAAGTCGCCCACGGCGAGGTAGTCGGCGGTATAGCCGGCCGCGCAGGTCGGACCGGCGGCGAAGGATCCCGCGCCGTCGCCCAGCAGGACGAAGAGCATGTCCGACGTGTTGAGCCCCACGAGATCCAGGTGCCCGTCGCCGTCCATGTCGCGGGCGGCCAGGGCCGTGGCGGTGGTCGTGCTGTGGGTCAGCGGGGCCGCGAAGCCGCCGGCGCCGTCGTTGGCCAGCGTGACCACGCCGGAGTTCGTGCCCATCTTGGCCACGGCCAGATCGATGTCGCCGTCCTCGTCGAAGTCGCCTGCCGCCGCCTGCGTCGGCGAGTCGCCCACGTCGTAATCGGTGCGGGCGCCGAAGTTGCCCGCGCCGTCGTTGAGGTAGACCGACACGTCGTCGTAGGACTGGGTGATGCAGGTCACCAGGTCGGCCAGGCCGTCGCCGTCCAGGTCGGCCAGGACGAGGGACCGGGGATCGTAGCCCGTGCTGGCCGCGTCGTGGCCGTGGAAGGTGCCCATGCCGCCCAGGGCCTCGGTGAAGACGGTCCAGGCGTGGCCGTCCGCCAGGGGCGAGCCGTTGTAGGACTCCACGGCGCCGGTGAGCATGAAGGTCAGCGCCTCGCCGCGCGCGGCGGGCCCGGTCAGCGCCAGGCTGGCGGTCCGCGACGGATCGTCGTAGGACACGGCGCCCGGCAGCCAGCCGCGGATCGGGCTGTAGGCCAGGAAGCTCGCCGCGCCGAGGGTGGCGCCGTCCATGGGCAGGTTGAAGACGGCCTCGGCCGTGCCCAGAACGGGCGCGGCCAGGGCGTGGCGCGGCGGCGTCGTCGCCGTGACGGCCGGATCGCTGCCGCCGTTGAAGTAGAGCGTGACGTCGTCGCCGCTGAAGTTGGCCGACACGAGGTCCACGTCGGTGTCGCCGTCCAGGTCTCCCGCGGCGATGGACCAGCAGTGCGTGCTGCCCGAGGCGTGGTCCACGCGGGGCGCGAATCCGCCGGCGCCGTCGCCCAGGAGGACGGAGACGTCGGCGTCGCCGGCGTTGGCCGTGGCCGCGTCGAGGTTCCCGTCGCCGTCGAGGTCCGCGACGGCGATGGCCCACGGCTGGTCGCCCACGGCGTGGAAGGCCGGCGCGGCGAAGGCGCCGCCGGTGTTGCGGCACGCGGCCACGCGGTCCGTGCCCTGGCAGGCCACGACGGCGTCGAGCCAGCCGTCGCCGTCCAGGTCGCCGAGATCGACGGCGAAGGGATTGGTGCCGGCGCCGATGTCGAGCTGCTGCACGCGCGTGAAGGAGCCGTCGCCGCCTCCCTTCATGAACTGCAGGCGGTCCCAGCCCGAGTCGGCCACGGCCAGGTCGAGGATGCCGTCGCCGTCCAGGTCTCCGACGGCCAGGTCCTGGGGCTGCGAGCCCGCGGCGTACTGGTTGCTCGTGGGGAAGACGCCCGTGCCGTCGTTGAGGCGGACGTAGACCGAGCCGTAGCTCTCGGTCACGGTGGCGGCGTCCAGATCCCCGTCGCCGTCGAAGTCGCCCAGGACGATGGCCGTGGGATCCTGCCCCATGGCATAGATGGCGGCCGCGCCGAAGGTGCCGTCGCCGTTGCCGAGATGGACGATCATCAGATTGTCGCCCATGGCGGCAGCCGCGATGTCCAGGTCGCCGTCGCCGTCCAGGTCGCCGAGGGCCAGGTCGTAGACCGAGTGGCCGGGGTCGACGCCGCCCGCCTCCACGAAGAGGCCGCCGTCGTTCTCCAGCACGGCGATGAGGTTGGACCCGTTCAGCATGGCCGCGACCACGTCCAGGTCGCCGTCGCCGTCCACGTCGCCGGGGACGGCGTCCATGAGGCCGGTGGAGTTGGGATAGGCGATGTTCGTGTGCGCGGCGAAGCCCGCCGTGCCCTGGCCGGCGGCCACGCGGAAGGACCAGGCGTGGCCGAACGCCAGGGGATCGCCCGACAGGGACTCCACGCCGCGCGTCAGGCCGGCGAAGACCCGCTCGCCCGGCGCCAGCGAGCCCGACGGCGAGAAGGTGGCGGTCTGCGAGCCGCCGCTGTAGCCCACCGAGCCGGCCAGGGGGCCGGTGGCCGTGCCGCGCACCTGGAAGCTGGCCGCGTCCAGGGTGCCGGCGTCCACGGGAACGTCGAAGGTGGCCGTCACGGAGGGGCTGTTCGCAGCGCCCACCGCGCCGTTGGCCGGCGCCGTGGCGGTCACGTGGGGCTCGGCGGTCCGGTTCAGGAGGATGCAGACGTCGCCGTCGGAGAAGGTCGACGCGGCGAGGTCCAGGTCGCCGTCGCCGTCCAGGTCGCCGGCGGCGAGGCCCATGGGCCCGTCACCGGCCGGGTAGGACACGTGGCCGGCGAAGCCCCCGTCGTTGATGAGCACCGTGACGGCGTCCGCGCCCGGTTTGGTGGCGGCGAGGTCCAGGTCGCCATCGCCGTCCAGGTCGGCGGCGCGGGGCATGAAGACGGCGCCGCCGGTGGCGACGTGGACGGCGGGGGCGAAGGTGCCGTCGCCCAGGCCCGACAGGATGCTGACCGAGCCCGCTTGGTTGGCCGTGACAAGGTCCAGCACACCGTCCCCGTCCAGGTCGGCGGCGATGACGCCGTCGGGTCCGTCGGCGGTGTCGTAGCCCACCGCCGGCAGGAAGAAGCCCTCGCCGGCGCCGAGCAGCACCCAGGCCTTGTCGTTGTAGTCGTCCGTGGCGACGAGGTCGACGACGCCGTCGCCGTCCAGGTCGCCGGCGGCGACCTGCGCGGCCCGCGAGCCCGCCGGGTAGTGGACGGCCGGGGCGAAGAGCCCGCCGCCCAGGCTGAGCAGGACGGAAACGCCCGTGCCGCCGTCGTTGCCCGCGGCGAGGTCGGGCAGGCCGTCGCCGTCGAGGTCGGCGATGACCACCGAGCGGGGCGTGCTCCCCACGGCGTAGCTCGCGCGCGGTCCGAGGCCGCCGCCGCCGTCGCCCAGGTGCACGCAGACGCTGTCGGCGTTGTAGCAGGCCACGGCGAGGTCGAGGAGGCCGTCGCCGTCCAGGTCGCCCAGGGCCATGCCGTTGGGGCCGTCCCCCGTGTCGAAGTCGGCGGGCGGGCTCCAGACGCCACCGCTGTTCATGAGCACGGTGATGCGGTCGTAGTTCTGCGAGTTGGTGACGAGGTCCAGCTCGCCGTCGCCGTTCAGGTCGGCCAGCCTCGCGTCCATGGCCGCGAAGCCCGTCCAGTGGGACTCGTAGAGGGGATAGGCGGCCGGGCCCGGCCCGGCGTTCATGGTGAAGGTCCAGGAGTGGCCGCCCGCCAGGGGAACGCCGTCCGTGTTGCAGATATCGTGGGTGAGCGTCACCGTCACGGTCTCGCCGGTAGGGAAGGGCTGGTCGGGCGTGAAGTCGGCCGTGAAGGAGCCCGCATCGTAGTTGACGATGCCGGACATGGAGCCCG
>Ga0272443_10006546_pt1 | contig 11481 bp, 10 predicted proteins | sample SSMAcet12_FD_193581 | JGI IMG/M metagenome (GOLD analysis project Ga0272443, IMG submission 193581) | Marine sediment archaeal communities from Little Sippewissett salt marsh, Falmouth, MA, United States - SSM-Acet-12 | ecosystem: Environmental > Aquatic > Marine > Wetlands > Sediment ... | reverse complement strand
GCGGGGATCAGAAAGATTCTTCCCTATATGTAAAATATAACGAAATGACGTGGGAGTTGGGTGAGAAATGTCACGAGTAAAAAGAAGCATTCATGGTAGGAAAAAACGGCGAGCCGTGTTGAAAAGCGCGAAGGGTTTTTTTGGTGCCAGGGGGCGCCTGTACCGTCTTGCAAAAGAGTCCGTCAACAGGGCAATGGCATTTGCCTATCGCGATAGAAAAGTGAGAAAGCGTGAATTCCGGAAGCTCTGGATCGTACGTATCAATGCGGCGGCACGGGCGAACGGGTTGTCCTACAGTGCTCTCATGAGCGGGATGAAAAAGGCCGATATCGCCCTCGACAGAAAGGTGCTGGCCGACATTGCCGTGAACGATGAAGCGGCGTTTGCGCAGATCGCATCGATTGCCAAAAGCGGACAGGCGTAATGAAACAGGCCCTCGAGAAACTTCGGCAAAGCGCCGAAGAGAAGATTCGCGCTGCACGGACGGCTGAAGAATTTCACGCGATTCGAACGAAGTATCTCGGCAGAAAGGGTCACCTGACGGAATTGCTCAGGCAGTTGAAGGACGTGAGGCCTGAGGAGCGTCCCGCTATCGGTAAACTTTCGAACGACATAAAGACCTATATTGCGGAGAAGATCGAGACTGCCGTTGCCAGTTTCGAAGAAAAGAGAAAGAAAACCGCACTTGATCGGGCAAAAATCGATGTTACCCTTCCCGGAAGGAAAATACCCTACGGAAACCTCCATCCCATAACACGTGTCATGGAGGAGATATGCGATGTTTTCGCCCGTCTTGGGTTCAGCGCTGTTGAGGGTCCGGAAGTAGAACTCGATTATTACAACTTCGAAGCGCTCAATATTCCCAAGGACCATCCGGCGCGCGACATGCAGGACACTTTTTATATCAGTGACGACGTGGTTCTGAGAACGCACACGTCACCGGTACAGATACGCGTCATGGAAAAACAGCGCCCGCCCGTCCGCATTATCTGTCCGGGCAAGGTGTACCGTCCCGACTCGGATATATCACATACGCCCATGTTTCATCAGGTCGAGGGTCTCCTGGTCGACAGGAACGTGACGTTCGGCGATCTCAAGGGAGTCTTGACATTCTTTGTTGAGAAGATATTCGGCGATGATATCCCGATCCGGTTTCGTCCCAGTTATTTTCCTTTTACCGAGCCGAGTGCGGAAGTTGATATTCAGTGCGTCATGTGCAAAGGGGAAGGGTGCCGCGTGTGCAGCCAGACGGGGTGGTTGGAGATCCTCGGTGCGGGCATGGTTGATCCGGCATTGTATCGTTTTGTTGACTACGATCCTTCCGAGGTGTCCGGATTTGCCTTCGGTCTCGGTGTGGAACGTGTTGCCATGTTGAAATACGGGATATCGGATATACGCCTGTTTTTCGAAAACGACCTGCGGTTCCTTAATCAATTTTGACAGAATGCGGTGCTGAACGTACCGCGATTGCATAGGGCACGTTTGAGCTGCGTTTTTTCACCGAGACTTCATGTTGTTGCCAAAAGGAAGTGCCTGTAACGGGACTGCCGGACATGCGGCACGGTGCAAAAAACGGATAAGGATACATAATCATCAACTGAAGAAAGATTATACGTGATATGCTGGTCAGCCTTCGATGGTTACAGGATTATATTAAAATTAGTGAGGACCCGGGCATCATAGCGGAAAAGCTCACCATGGCGGGTCTGGAAGTGGAAGCGATTGATGACGTCTCGCCCGGCTTTTCCCGTGTCGTCGTTGCCACGATCACCGGCATTAATCCCCATCCCAATGCGGACAAGCTGTCTATCTGTGACGTGAGGGCAGTGGAAAAATCGTATTCCGTTGTGTGTGGCGCAACAAACATCGCGCCGGGACAGCGTGTTCCCCTCGCTCAGGTGGGGGCCGTTATCCCCGGCGGCTATACGATCAAGCGATCCAAGCTCCGTGGAATCGAGTCAGAGGGCATGTTGTGTTCCGAAGACGAGCTCGGCATCGGCGACGATGCGTCGGGGATCATGATTCTGTCCGACACCCTCCGTGAGGGAGACGATCTCGCCGCGGCACTCGATTTAAAGGATACCGTTTTCGATATCGGCATAACGCCGAACCGATCGGATTGTCTCAGTATTATCGGGATCGCACGGGAAATCGCCGCAATAACGAGGCAAAAGGTTCGTTATCCCTCCGTTGATGTACATGAGACAGAGGAAAGCGTTCATGACGTTACATCTGTCGATATTGTCGATCCGGAATTGTGTCCCCGTTATACCGCCCGCATTGTCAAGAACGTAACCATCAAGCCGTCACCTGCGTGGATGAGGATGAGACTGGAAGCGGTCGGCCTGCGTGCCATCAACAATGTCGTTGACATCACCAATTTCGTCATGATGGAAATGGGTCAACCACTCCATGCCTTTGACTTTCGTTACCTTGAAGAAGGGCGCATTGTCGTGAGAGGAGCAACGGCAGGGGAAACATTTGTGTCCCTCGACGGAAAAACCCGTATTCTCGGCAAGGATACTCTCATGATCTGCGACGGCGTCAAGCCGGTCGCCGTGGCGGGTATTATGGGAGGATTAAATTCCGAAGTGGCCGATGATACGGAAACTGTACTTTTGGAAAGCGCGTACTTCAATCCCGCATCGATCCGCCGGTCGGCGCGAACGCTGGCAATGCCCACCGATGCATCCTTCCGATTCGAGAGAGGCGTTGATCCCGAAGGCGTTGTGCGGGCACAGAACCGGGCGACGCAACTAATTGCTGAGTGCGGCGGCGGTTCCATCTGTCAGGGTTACGTCGATACCTATCCGAAGAAACTTGTTCCCGTGGGTGATATTCCGTTGAAAACGAGAACGGTAAACAAGGTGCTCGGTACGGATATGGCTCAGGATGCCGTGTCAGCGATTCTGGAACGACTGGAGATGACGGTTAAGGAAGGAACGGGTGACGCTTTTCTCGTCACGCCGCCGTCCTTCAGAGTTGATATTACTCGGGAGATCGATCTCGTCGAAGAAGTGGCCAGACTGTCGGGATACGATACGATACCGTTCTCGCTTCCGTCATTATCGGGCAACCTGGATGTGGAAAGCAAAAAAAGAAGGGTTGTCAGGGCACTGAAAAGTGCGCTCAATGGATCGGGCTATACGGAGGCGATCAACTACAGCTTTACAACGCCGGAGTCGGCCGATACCCTCGGATTTGAGGGTAACGACGATGAAAAGCGGTTTACACTGATTCAGAACCCGCTTGGAGAAGAGCAGTCCGTCATGCGGACGACCTTGGTGTACGGGTTGCTCACGGCGCTGAAGAGGAATTATAACGTCGGAAATCGTAATGTGAAAATGTTCGAGATCGGCAGGACATTTTTCCACGTCATGGGCGCTGAACTGCCCGAGGAGCGTGAAAAACTGTGTATGATACTAACAGGACTGCGCTATGACGAATCGTGGCATGCACAGGGTGTATACGGAGATTTTTACGATCTGAAGGGCTGCCTCGAGAATATGCTATCCGCCGTCAATGCCGGGGGCATTTCTTTTCAGGCCGCGACGGATACGGCCCCTTATCTGAACGCGGGCCGGTCGGGCACCATTATGGCGGGTGACAGGCATATTGGCGTCATCGGCGAAATTCATCCCGATGTGATGGAAAGAATGGAACTCAAGCAGACGGTTTACATCTGTGAACTGGATCTTCAGGAATTAATCGAGTACGCCATCGACGGCATTGCATACACCGAAGTGGCGCGGTTCCCGTCCATATCCCGCGACGTGGCGTTTCTCGTGCCCTTTACCCTGCACGGCGGGGACATTGAGACGATCATATACGAAAATAAAATGGAATTTCTTGAGAATGTTCAGGTGTTTGATGTATACAACGGAGAAGGTATCCCCGATGAGATGAAAAGCATGGCGTTCCGATTGACCTATCGGAGCCGCGAAAGAACACTGACCGACGACGATATTCTTTCAGAACATGACGGAATTGTTAACGCTGTCGTCAAGGGTGCGGGTGCTAAAGTGAGAGGGGTGAAATCGTAAACACCAATGGTTACTGTAAGGAGGCGGACAATGACGAAAGCTGATATCATTCTGAATATTCACAACCGCATGGGCTACTCGAAAAAGGAAGCAGGGCGGATTGTTGAAACGGTTTTTGACATTATGAAGGAAAAACTCACCGATGGAGAGAAAATCAAGATCTCGGGGTTCGGTAATTTCGATGTGAGAGAAAAGAATGCGCGAAAGGGGAGAAATCCGCAGACGGGTGAAGAGATTACCATATCACCCCGGCGTGTTCTCACGTTTAAATCAAGCCAGATTCTGCGGAGGGCCCTGAACAACAGGTAACCTTGACCCTGTGACATATTCCCTCTGTTCTCTTGTCTTTGGGATCAACCATCAACGGGTACGACGACACAATGGTGCCTGTATCCCGGTGGGGGTGAGGATGATGATGAAGACGACGATTCCCGATAAGAACTATTTTCGTATCGGTGAGGTCAGTAAAATCCTCGACGTGGAGCCCCATGTATTACGCTACTGGGAGACAGAATTCTCGATGCTCAGGCCGATTCGGACGGAGTCGGATCAGCGCATGTACCGTAAAAAAGACGTGATGACCCTGCTTGAGATTAAGAGACTTCTCTATGAGGATAAATATACTATTGCCGGAGCGCGCCGGAAAATCACGGAATGGAAAAAGAAGAAGATATCACCGCCACTGCCGGACGATATTCTCGCCGTGATTAAAAAGGAATTGTCGGCCATTCGAAAGATCGTGGAGTAATGATCGCAATGGCGTGATACCGAAGACACGGCCATTCAACATTGTGAAATAGCGAATGGCCGTGTTCTGCCATGATCTCGGTATGTTTTCATAGATGCAACTACTTGCGGTTGTTTCGTTTAGACGCTTTCAGCGGATTGATTTTCTGAACCTCTTCGGATTTATCCTTTTTGATGTGCGTCGCCGACGGGCAACTACCGACGACCCACTTGCTGGCGGGATCAGGGTACATCATGCAGTATTTGCCCGAGGGTGTCTCCAGTATTTTCCCACAACCCTCACAGTTGTCGATGATAGGATGGCACGAACCTCCGTTGAATCCACATCCTTTCTTCGTCATAAAAGGACACTCGATGCCCTTCTTAATCGTTTCACAAACCATTGGTATCACCCCCTCGCTGTATTTTTTGATCAAAAAAAAGCCCGGGCTGCCGGGCTTACCCAAGCGATTGATAATATAAGTTTTACGGCTGATAAATATCTTAGCCGCGCGCTTCGTAACAAATAATGAGGGTCGTGTCAATAAAAAAATGTGGACTTCCTTTATTTCACGAGATGATGTGGACAGGAAGACGGAAGTGGTAAAAAAAACAGACGATCATCATTCTGAAGAAAGCATACAGTGCGATACGAGCATTTTCCTTCTTGATTGACGTGAAAAGCAATTCATGCTACGGGACATCCGCCATGTGGATAATTGTATGACAGTGTGAAATAATTGATGGAAATGTTGTGAGTTTTTCGATTGCATCGAGTAGTCCAGGCGAAGTTGCAGTGAAGAATGGAGGCGGTCCGTGTTAGTGAGGATGAAGATATGGTTTCGGTCTCTTTTCCTGAATGCGTCGTGGAACTATGAGGCATTGCAGAACACGGGCTTTTTGTGGGCGATTCTGCCCGTCGCACGCAGGCATGAAACGGGATCGGCGGAAGCGCGTCAGGTGATGACACGGCACATCGAGAGATTCGGCACACATCCTTATCTGGCTGGCGCTGTTATCGCGTCTGTCGCCGCGTGGGAGGCACAGTGTACAAGCGGTGACTGCCCTGACGCATCGCGCCTGAAAAAGGCGCTTACAGGCCCGTATGCGGCACTGGGAGACCCTTTTTTCTGGGGAGCCTTACGACCTTTCGCCATGCTGGTCGGTGTTGCCTGGGGTGTGACAGGTTCCCTCACGGCACCCGTGGCGGTATTCGTTTTTTTTAATGTGTTTCACTTGTTCATACGCGTGGGGGGATTCCAGCACGGTTTTCACGATCTGAAGGGGGCGGTTGAATTTCTGAGGAAGCTGCATCTGCCGGCGTTGGGTAGAGTAATGCGCTGGTGCTCGGTGATCGTCATGGTTGTGTACAGTGTGCTTCGTATTCGCATGGTGCCCTGCGTTATTTCAGGAGGGATGGTACAGCCGGTCCTCTATGTCGTTGTCCCCGGCGCCCTCGTTATTCTGTCGGTACTCATAAAAAGAGGAGTCTCTCAAATCGGGATCTTGTATGGTGCAGCTCTTATCGCTGTCGGGATCAATGTGGTTGTATGAAAATATCAAAATCCTTTACAATAAAAAATGAAATGGGGCTTCATGCCCGCGTTGCCGCGCTCATTGTGAAAGTGACGGAAAAGTATCAATCAACGGTAACATTGGAAAAGAACGGCGAAAAGGCCGACGGCAAGAGTATCCTTGATATTCTCACGCTGGCCTGTCCGAAAGGCAGTGTCATAACGGTTACTGCAGAGGGTGATGATTCCGGGAGTGTCCTTGAAGAACTGGATGCGCTGATAGAAAGCAAATTTGGAGAAAAATAAGTGGAATCAAAAGAAACACGGCGAACTTTCATATTACGGGGCATTGCAGCCTCACCGGGGATAAACTGGGGACAGGCCTATGTGATCAAGCAGAAGGACGTTCCGGCTCCGCAATACAAACTGGATGACCCCGGTCGTGTGAAACGGGAAGTGGCGCGTTTCCGGGGGGCGATTGCCACGTTCGAATCTGAACTTGACGACATAACGGAGAAGATTAGGAACGGTGAAGAGTTGGGCCCGCTCTTAATCGATATCTATCGCATGATTGTCAAAGATCGACGTTTTGTTCAGGGAACGGAAAAAAATATCTGCGACCGACAGATCAATGCAGAATGGGCTCTGCAGATATCGCTGGCGAAGTACCGCCGCATATTCGGACGTATGGAAGATATTTACCTCAAGGAGCGAGTGAAAGACATCGAAAATGTCGTTCACAGTCTCCTTCGGCATCTGTCCGGGGATAAGACCGAACCGATCTCAGCTATTACGGGGCAGGTCATTATCATCGCCCGTGATCTGTCGCCTGCCGATACTGTTCAAATGACGAGTGATACCATCCTCGGATTCGCCACGGATATGGGAGGGAAAACATCGCACACGGCGATTTTAGCGCGTTCCATGGAGATACCGGCGGTGGTAGGCCTGCAGCGAGTGACGGGTGAAGTCAGAACAAACGACATCGTCATCGTCGATGGAACATCGGGCGCCGTTATTATCAATCCGCTGCCGGATATGGCAAAGCGCTACGAGGAAAAGCGAAAACACTATTTAGCCATGGAAGAGGATTCGCTGAAAAGGGCGTTGCTGCCCGCGGTGACTCGGGACGGACGGCGCATTAAGATCGGCGCCAACATAGAATTCAGCGAAGACATTCCCTCTGCGCTGGAGCACGGTGCGGACGGGATCGGGCTGTATCGTACGGAATTTCTCTATATCAATCGAGACGACCTGCCCACTGAGAACGAACATTATCAGGCATATCGAAGAGTATTGGCGCAGGACGGCATTAAATGGGCGACGATCCGTACATTCGATCTGGGTGGTGACAAATTTCTGTCCGATCCGAAGCTTGCCGATGAAATGAATCCTGCCATGGGGTTAAGGGCGGTGCGGTACTGTCTGAGGGAGGTTGATCTCTTCAAGGTGCAACTACGTGCTATCCTGAGGGCGAGTGCCTATGGGAACGTGAGGATTATGTTTCCCATGATATCCGGTGTCCAGGAGATACGGGAGGTCCGACACATCCTTGACACGGTAATGGCAGAACTGGAACGGGACGAAATTCCCATGGCGGATGATATCCAAATTGGTATCATGATCGAGGTGCCATCGGCAGTGATGATGGCCGATTCCCTGGCGGAGGAGGTGGATTTCTTCAGCATCGGGACCAACGATTTGATACAATATGCGCTGGCGATCGACCGCATTAACGAACGGGTGACCTATTTGTACCGTCCTTTGCATCCGGCGGTATTGCGTCTTATTCGACAGGTTGTTGATGCGGCGCACGCGGCGGGCATTACAGTGGCCATGTGCGGTGAAATGGCGGGAGATCCCCTTTGTGCCATGGCGCTCATCGGTCTTGAGCTCGATGAGCTGAGCATGACGCCTCTGGCCATGCCGCGTATTAAAAAGATTATCCGGGAAACGACCGTGGAGGAGGCGAAACATGTCCTCGCCGATATTATGGCATTAACCGTCACCGACGAGATTGAGGCATACATTACGCGCTATATGATCGAACGGTTCCCCGGCGTGTGTCCCATGATCAACGGCGAGACGTGAGGCGGCATGGTGCAGGGGGACACCGGACGATGAAGTCGAAACGGTGTGAGGAAAGGACGGATAAGCGGTGATATTTGCAACGAAGAGAGAAACTCTGAAAACAAAGATCGAAGAGTGTTACGCGGGTAGTCTGGATTACGGATATTCGTCTTTTCTCATGAAGATAGTGTCACGGTTACTCTCGCGCGTCACCATAAGTGACGACTATGTCGAGAAAATCGCCGATCTCACACGCCGCGGTACCGTTGTTTATGCTCTCAAGAACAAAAGCCGTCTCAACGGGCTCATCCTTCAAAACCTTGCATCACGGATGGATGGGTTGCCTCGTCCCGTGTATTATCATGGCGTGGGAATGAGATTCTGGCAGCCCGTGTCACGGGCGGTACGGTGTATCCTTGCCAGCTTTTTCTATAATCCCTATCGCGACGGGTATCTGGAACGGGTAACGCGCGAGGGTAAAAGCGCCATTATCTACGTTCACAATTCGGAGTTCGTCGGGAGTCGCTATCCGAAGGACCCCCTCCATCACGTGATCGCCGCTGCTGTCGATGCGGAACGGCCCGTCTATCTCGTGCCCATCCTTATCTCCTATGGACGGCGACGCGTCAAGAAGGACAAGGGTGTCATCGATGTCCTCTTTGGGGAGTCAGATAACCCCGGCGCCATCCGCCGGATGGGAACGTTTTTCCGCTTTTCCAATGAAGCCTTCGTCATTGTTTCCGATCCTCTTGATTTGACCGACTATGTTAAAGGCCGCGCCGACGATCCTGTTGATGATGTCGCCTTTACCGTGCGGGAAACAATGATTGAGAGGATCAACGCGGAGAAACGGGCCATCGTCGGTCCCATCCTGAAATCGCGTGAGGAGATAATCGGCATGGTCCTTCGCGAAGCGGAAGTGGTAGCGATGATGGATCGGATGAGCAGGGACGAAGGGCGTGAATACCGGGACGTGATAGGGACGGCGAAGAAATACCTGTATGAAATTGCAGCTAACTATACCGATTCCTATATCGGCATGTTCAACATCGGTCTTACTTGGCTGTGGAATAACATTTACGACGGCGTGGTAATCGATCATGCGGGACTTAACCGCCTGCGGGAGATATCAAAACGGATGCCATTTGTCGTTGTGCCCTGTCACCGCAGCCATATCGACTACCTTTTGCTGTCCTATGTTTTTTACCACAACAACATCGCCATGCCCTTCGTCGCCGCGGGCATCAATATGGCCTTCTGGCCGCTGGGCGGTATCTTCAGAAAATCAGGCGCATTTTTCCTGCGTCGCACGTTTCACGGAAACAAATTATATGCGCTGATTTTCGCGAAATACATCAAAGTCCTTCTCGATGAAGGATGGCCCATTGAATTCTTCATCGAGGGCGGACGAAGCAGGACAGGGAAGATGGTCATGCCCAAGTTCGGTCTTCTGTCGATGGTCATGCAGGCCTACGATGAGGGTGTCTGTGACAATCTCGCCATTATGCCCGTTTATATCGGATATGACCGCGTCATCGAAGAAAAATCCTATCGACAGGAACTCTCGGGAACGGCAAAGAAAAAGGAGAATGCCCGGTCGCTTTTAAAGAGCGGAAATATACTGAGAAAGCGCTACGGCCGGGTCTATCTTAACGTGGGAGAGCCCATATTCCTGAAATCGCATCTCGCGTCCCGTGACTCGCACTACGACACCATGCAGATCGAGGAGAGACAGCGGTTGTACCGTAAAACGAGTTATGAAATCGCCGACCGCATCAATAAGGTTTCCATTGTAACCCCCTTTTCCCTGGTGGCGACGGGTCTCCTCTGTCACTACCGGCGGGGTATTTCACACGACGATCTTTTTGCCGTGCTTGACGATCTTCACCACTACCTCGTACGCCGGGAGGTTAAATTTTCGGAAACTTTTGCACGACGGGACGCCGCTTTCGCTGAAGCTCTGGCGCGGTTCGAATCAACAGGCCTGATCGAAAGGATGGGTTTCGACGAAGACGAAGATGAGGAAATCGGGGAGATTATCTATTCCGTCGATGAAGACAAACGCCTCACCATGGAGTATTATAAGAATACGATCATCCATTTCTTTCTACCCATCGCTTTCGTTTCCGCATCGATCGTATCCGCTCGCGAAGATCGTGTATCCGTGGCTCGCGTGATGGAAGATTACCATTTCTTGAAACGGCTTTTTCGTCATGAATTTATTTTTGACGACAGCGTGGACGACGCGGACGAGGTCAACGATGTGCTCGCCTATATTCATGATCGGGGGATGGTTTCCGGTCACGACGGTGACGGTCAGCCGTGGATTGAAGTACGCGGCATCGGCCGCCGAAAACTGTCCATTTTCGTCGGGCTGATTGCAAACTATATCGAAGCGTATTGGATCGTTCTCCGTGGATGTCCCTTTTTGAAGAAGACAAAGCGTCAGGAGCGCGATTTTGTAAAGAAGCTCCAGAAGCTGGGAACAAAAATGTACAGGAAAGGCGAAATCTCGAAGATGGAGGCACTCTCGCAGATGAACTACAAGAGCGCCATTAGATATCTCGCCGATACGGGCATTATTGAAACGTCATATGTCACAAAAGATGACCGCAAAAAGAAGGCGGACAAGATGCTCTTTCTGACCGCCGACAAAGAGAGATTGGAGCATCTGCGACGGAATCTCTTTAAATATATCGTGTAAACAGACAATTGATGAATATCAGCAGGCACAGAAAAGGGAACCCGTAACGGTTCCCCTTATCAAATACATGATGACAGAATTCCCGCGTCTTACCGGTCGATGCAGTAAAAAGCCTTTCGACCGCGGTACACGGACACGCCGTTCAGTTCCTCTTCGATCCTGAGAAGGCGGTTGTATTTGGCGAGCCGCTCAGTCCGCGACGCGGAACCACTCTTGATCTGACCGCAGTTCGCCGCCACGGCCACATCCGCCATGATGGTATCCTCCGTTTCGCCGGAGCGGTGCGATACGACGGTCGTATAGCCCGCTTCCTTTGCCCGTTCGATTGTTTCCAGCGTTTCCGTCAGCGTGCCGATCTGATTCAGTTTGATGAGAATGGAATTGGCGATGCCAGAAATGATACCCCTCTCGAGACGGTTTTTGT
>Ga0272443_10006544_pt1 | contig 11484 bp, 8 predicted proteins | sample SSMAcet12_FD_193581 | JGI IMG/M metagenome (GOLD analysis project Ga0272443, IMG submission 193581) | Marine sediment archaeal communities from Little Sippewissett salt marsh, Falmouth, MA, United States - SSM-Acet-12 | ecosystem: Environmental > Aquatic > Marine > Wetlands > Sediment ... | reverse complement strand
CTCTTTGACATTTTTCCTCCTTTCTTCTGTATTCTTTAAATTACAGAATCCCTGAGGATATTCAAGTCCCACATTACCCACTGGTACAACTTTTGGGGTCAAGTTCCGGAAGTCCCTCCTGAAGATTGGTTAAATAGTAAAAATATTTGTGTTATTTGTGTGATTTGTTGTATCTCTTTTTTTGGAGGGTAGGGGGTTTAATTAATAATATTAATTTTGTTGTTTTTCTCCGTGTCTTTGTGCTTCGCGGCAAAATAGCCTTGACAAAGAATTCTAAAATATTAGTATAATCGTAGATTTTAAGATATTATGTATTAACAATCGGGAGGTATTATATGAAGTTATTAAGGAATTGTTTTTTCTTTGTTTTTATTCTTTCAGTGTTGCTTATTACCACAGGTTGTGGAGGTAAAGGCGAAACATCTAAAGGTGAAATAAATTTAAAATTGGGACACGCTCTGGACATAAATCATCCGGTACATAAGGCGATGGAATTCTGGGCTGACACTTTAAACAAAGCCACCGACGGGCGTATAGTAATAAAAATATATCCGGGTGGTCAGCTGGGAGGAGAAAAGGAATTAATCGAACAGCTCCAGATGGGAACCCTGGATTTGACCAAAGTATCTTCAGCCGGCTTAGAAGCTTTTGTGCCGCAGATGAAAGTTCTCGGAATGCCGTATCTTTTTAAGAGCAAGGAACATAAATGGAAAGTTCTTAACTCTGCTTTTGGGAAGGAATTGCTGGCTGCTGGTTCGGATAGAGGACTTGTGGGAATCGGTTTTTATGAAGCGGGAGAAAGGAGTTTTTATACAAAAAATAGACCGATTAAAACACCGGCTGATTTAAAGAATTTGAAAATCAGGGTTATAAAAAGCCCGATGGCTATAAATTTATTGAAAATACTGGGTGCTTCTCCCACACCTATAAGCTGGGGTGAGCTTTATACCGCTCTGCAGCAGGGAACCGTGGACGGAGCCGAAAACAATCCTCCTTCTTTTGTCTCGGCGAGGCATTATGAAGTTTGTAAATATTTTTCCCTGGATAAGCACACCTCACCTATGGATGTTGTGATCGCGGGTAAAAAAGCCTGGGAGAAACTGAGTGAAGAGGATAAAGCTATAATGATAAAAACTTTTGATGTTTCAGTGGATTATCAGAGAAAACTCTGGGCGGAGGTTGTGAGAGAGAATTTTGAGCTTCTGGACTCGGTAGGTGTGGAAGTGACAATTCCCGACCAGACTCCTTTTATAGAAGCAGTACAGCCGATGTACGATGAATACGCTGAAGATGAAGTTATAGGTCCTTTACTTGAAAAAATTAAACCCGTAGATTTATCCGATTAAAAGTTTTTTATAATATGTCCCTGAGAAATTTTTTGAAGATTTTGTCGGACTGGCGCAACAGGATACTTGGTTTTTTTGTTATTACTATTGTGGCTATAATGGTTATAGCCGTTCTCTGGCAGGTTTTTACGCGTCTCGTTTTAAAGGTACCCGCCGTTTGGACTGAAGAATCTTCTACTTACATGTTGATGTGGTGCGGGATAGTCGGCGCCGCGTACGCTTACGGGCAAAAAGCTCACGTGGGTATGGAATATTTTGCCTACAAATTAAGCGCGCGTCACAGAAGAATGCTGGAGATAGTGATTGCTATCTTGGTCGGATATTTCGCGTTTCAGGTTATGCTGATTGGCGGTATAAATTTCGTGCGGAACGCGTTTGTCAACCATCAAACTTTGCCTACATTGGGAATTCCCACGGGATATCTTTATCTCTGTCTCCCTATAAGCGCTTTTTTTATAATCACATACTCTATAGAATTTGTTTTCAAAGATGTATCGTTTTTGATTAAGGAGAGGACAAGATGAGTGTGCCTGTTCTGGTAATGGTGGGGACTTTTTTAATACTCCTTGCCATGAATGTACCCATTGGTGTATGTATTGGTCTCGCGACCTTATGGGCTGTTATGGCAGTCGGAGGTGTTTCCGCTATGGATATAGTCGCGCCGCGTCTCGCGACAGGTATAGATAGTTTTGCTCTCCTGGCGATACCGTTTTTTATTCTTATGGGTTTGCTGTTGGGAAGAGGTGGAATAGCCAGAAGACTGGTCGATTTCGCGGAAGCTCTGGTTGGGAGATTTACGGGAGGACTCGCTTTTGTCAATACTCTGGGCTGTATGCTGGTTGGAGCGGTATCCGGTTCTTCGGTCGCGGCTGTAACCTCTATCGGAGGAGTTATGATCCCTGAGATGAACAGAAAGGGGTATGATAAGAATTTTAATATAGCTTTAACCGCGTGTGCCGCCACAACCGGTCTTTTAATTCCTCCAAGTAATGTGATGATTGTTTACGCTCTTGTTACAGGTTCGGTATCTGTCGCCGCTCTTTTCCTGGCGGGAATTGTCCCCGGTATTTTAGTGGGATTATTTCTGATGATTGTGAGCGCTATAATAGCGAAGAAGCGCGGTTATGGAACCGGAAAGATTATTCCCATGAAAGAAACAATCAGGAGATTTTTCGGAGCGCTGCCGGGTTTATTGTTGATTCTGATAGTTATGGGTGGAATTCTCTCCGGAATGTTTACTCCCACGGAAGCGGCTAGTATCGCGGTTGTTTACGCTTTTATTCTCGCGGTTTTTGTTTATAAAGAGGTTAAATGGAAGGATTTACCCGGAATTTTACTTCAGTGCGGAATTACAACTTCGGTTGTGATGCTTCTAATTGGTGCTTCTACGGGTATGTCCTGGTTTATGGCTTCTCAGAATGTTCCCGAGCTTATAAGTTCGGGAATAATGTCTATTTCGAGCAACAAAATAGCTATTCTCCTGATGATTAATTTTTTATTGCTGTTTGTGGGTACTTTTCTGGATATGACCCCGGCTATTTTGATATTTACTCCTATATTTCTTCCGATAATACAGTATCTTGGTATAGATCTGGTCCATTTTGGGATAATAATAATCGCTAATCTTTGTATAGGTTTAGTTACGCCTCCTGTAGGAACTGTTCTTTTTGTCGGGGTCGGTGTGGGGCATGGAAAGATACATGAAGTTTTTAAAAGTCTTTTGCCTCTGTTCGCGGCAATGATAATTGCTTTGCTTTTGATTACCTATATACCGGGTGTCTCACTTTCTTTGCCTCGTTTGTTCGGATTTTAAAAGCCCACCTACGGCCCAAAAACTAAAAGAAACAACGAATTACACAAAGGATACTATTGTTTTTTTAACCCGAAACTTTAAACACGAAACTCGAAACTATAATTTACGCAAAGCACAAGAATAAAACAAAAAAATTATTGAACCACGAAACATACGAAATACACTAAGCCCACTACACCTTTTGATTTTGTTTAAAAGAACACACGAAAAAATTGTCATTACGAGTTTTACCTCTCGCTTCACCTCCGCGAAGTAATCTCAAAACTAAAACCACAGATTGCACAGATTTACACAAGATTACCCATCACCCAACCCGGATATTGTGTCAAAAGTTTTGATTTTTTGTGTAGGGCAAACCTTAAGGTTTCAAAAGTATATGTTTATCAATAGTTTTGCACAGCTAAAGCCGTGCCCTACGAGGGTTAGAAGGGCGTAACTTTTATGGCCTTATTCTGATTTGATTTTTATTGGAATTACTTTAATTCAGCCGCGGGTTGCTGAAAGTCTAAATTTTTTTATATTTTAATTTACAGGACAGTAAGACCTTCTCTAATAGCTATTTTGGTTAATTCGGCTACACTGTCAACTTTTAGTTTCTTTTTTATGTGTCTTCTGTGAGTTTCTACGGTTTTTACAGATATAAATAAATATCTGGCAATTTCTTTTGTGTTTTTACCTTCAGCGATTAACTGAAGAATTTCTCTTTCCCTCGGAGTTAACTTTGAATAAATGGTGGGTTTATCGGTTGTGGTTTTCTTTACGTATTCGTCGATAAGGATATCGGATATTCCGGGACTTAAATATTTCTTGTTAGACATGACGGTGTTTATGGCGCGGACCAGTTCCTCAAACGCGCATTCTTTAAGCAGATACCCGGAAGCACCCGCGTCAATCATACCCAGCACGTATCTCCTGTCGGAATGAAGTGAGAGCGCTATTATCTCTATACCCGGTTTTTTAGCTTTGATTTTTCTGGTTGCTTCGATACCGTTTAAGTTCGGCATTGTCACGTCCATTAATATCAGGTCTGGTGTGTTTTTCTCTAATAGTTGTAAAGCTTCTCTCCCGTCTGTAGCTTCACCTATTATTTCCATTTCGGGTTGTTTCGCGATTAAAGTTGAAAGCCCTTCTCTTAAAATCTTGTGTTCGTCTACTACCATTATCTTAATGCTCATTCGACACTCCTTTTGAGGTGTTTATAGGTGCTTTTAATGTTATCTTGGTTCCCCTTTTTTTGTGTGATTCTATTTCAAAGGATCCGCCTACTACGTCGATACGACTACGTATATTTAAAAGGCCAAATCCTACGTCTTTTTCACAATATGAATCTAACGAAGAAATGTCAAACCCGATCCCATTATCGGCTATTATTATTTGAATATTTTCTTTGCATCTTTTTATTGAGATTTTTACTTTTTTAGCCTTAGCGTGTTTTCTTATATTGAGCAATAATTCTCGAACAGCCTGGAATAGTAAGATGCCGATATCGTCGGTTAACGGTTTTTTCTTTCCGTCGTTGTTAAATTCATATTCTATATTATTTTTCTTTAAAATATTTTCAGCTAACCAGTCTACGGCTGGTTCAAAGCCGAGTTCGTAAAGAATTGTGGGGCTGATCTGTGTCATCAGCGAACGGGCTGAAGTGATAGCATCCTGAACAAGATTGTAAATTTCCTGCAGTGATTTTTGTATTTGAGGGGAGGAGTTTTTTTCCTTTAGTTCGCCAATCTTGAGTTGCAAAAAGGCAAGTGTTTGTCCGATGTCCGCGTGAAGATCGGTCGCGATTCTTTTTCTTTCGTGTTCTTCCGCCAGAGTTAATTTATGAGATAAATTTTTCATTTTTCTCTTGTAATTTTGCATGTTTTCCTTTTCCATGTTTTTGCGTTCGGTTATATCTCTTATCGATATAACGCTTTTAAGTTCTTTTTCGTTGTAATTCGGAATAGGATAACATTGGATGCTGAAATATTGTATTGTTCCGTTCTTTAATACTTTTGTTCTTTCTATTAGAGGGGAACTTTCTTTTTTATCGAATACTTTTTTAAGGGGACAATCCCGGCAGGATTCTTCCCACGGGGGAAAGATTTTATGGCATTTCTTGTTTATTACTTTTTCTCTTTTTAAGCCGAATAATTGACAGAGAAAATCGTTAGCTTCCAGTATTATATGGTTTTCGTCGATTATCGCCAGTCCCTCGCTTACCGCGTTTACTATGGTTTTCAATTTGTTCGCGCTTTCTTCGAGTTTTTTCTCTGCCAGTACTTTATCCGTAATGTCTCTGGATATACCGAGTGTTCCCATTACGTTTCCTTCTTCATCGTATCTCGGTATTTTGGTTGTTGAAACCCAGCTTATTCTTCCGTCAGAGTGCGTTTCCTTTTCCATTTTCCCTTCAATCGGTTTACCTGTTTTCATGACGTTTTGTTCATCTTCATAAGCTGGTTCTGCGTGTTCTTCTGTGAAATAATCAAAGTCCGTCTTACCTATCATCTCTTCGGCGTTCACCGCTCCCAACCACCTGACAAGTGATTCACTTACGGTTATGAATTGGCTTTTTTCGTCTTTGAAATAAATACGATCCGGTATGTTGTTTAAAAGGGAAGTAAGCAAACGGCTTTTAAATAGAATTTCTTCTCCGAGTTTCTCAAGTTTCTGCTTCAGCTTTTCTTCCAGCTCTTTTCTTTTGGTCACGTCCCTCGATATACCAAGAATTCCGATGATATTTCCTTCTTCATCGTATCTCGGTATTTTGGTTGTTGACACCCAGGTTATTCTTCCGTCCGGATGTGTTTCTTTTTCTACTTTTACTTCTATAGGGTTACCTGTTTTTATTATTTCCTGTTCATCGTTAAAAGCCAGGTCGGCGTGTTCTTTTGTAAAATAATCGAAATCGGTTTTACCTATAAGTTCGTTTACGCTTTTAACTCCAAACTGATTTGCCACAGATTTACTCGCTTGAACAAAACGGCTTTTTTTGTCTTTGAAGTAAATATGATCAGGGATGTTGTCGAGTAAAGAGGTTAAAAGGTTGCTTTTGAAAGCCGCCGCTTTCTGTGCTTCTTTCAGCTCGGTAATATCATGTGCGAAAAGGATGATTCTGTCGTCTTTGGTGTTGTCGTGTTTGACCAGCAAAACGGAGCAGGTAACGTCGGAATCTGTTTTTTTACCCTTAAAAATGATGTTAAATTCTATTTTTTTATAATCCTTTTTGATAAAAATGTCGAATTTTTCATTAAATGATTTTTCCGATTCTTTTTTTAGTAGTTTTTGAAAGGTTTTGTTTTGAATTTCCGATTTTTTTCTTTTTAATAGTTTGGCAGAAGCCGGATTTAAATCTTCGATTATTCTTTCTTTGTTTATGAGAAAAATTGGGTAGGGACAATTGTCGAAGATCAGGAAAAAAGATTTTTTGTTTTTTGAAGACAAATATCTTAAATTATTATCCTTTTTATCGGATTTTTGTTTTATTTCTACCGAAACTTCATCTTTTGACATCTGTATTATAAATTTTAATATAGTGTAGAAAATTTGCAAGGCTATTTTTCTTTTTTTTAAATAAAAAAGTAATTGGAGATAAGGCATCAAGATTCATAAAGGATTTTTATTTTTTCAATATTTGACAAATTATCGTTCATCAACCTTTATTTTCTCAAAAAAGTTACTTATTTTTATTCGCGATTTTGCGTTTTTGTATTTGATTTTTTATTTAAGTTTAACCTCTTGCATGAATTGTAATTGTCATTATATATATTCATGTGAAATGTCTTTGATTATTGTTTACAAAAAATGAATGATAGTATAATGAAAAAAAAGGAGTTATTATGAGTTTTTTATTAGGACTTGATGTTGGGACAAGCGGAGTCAAAGTTCTGATTACGGATGAAAAAGCAGGGGAAATTGTATCTGCCACAGTCGAATATCCTCTTCATACTCCAAAGGTCAACTGGGCTGAGCAGGAACCGGAGGATTGGTGGAACGGAACTGTTGAAGCAATTAAGAAGGTTTTAAGTAAATCTTCTGCGAAACCGGAAGATATAAAAGGTATAGGGCTTTCCGGCCAAATGCACGGTCTGGTAGCACTCGATAAGGAATATAAAGTCTTACGTCCTGCCATACTATGGTGTGATCAAAGGACAGGTAAGCAATGTGAGTATATTACGGAGAAAATTGGCGCGGAAAGGTTGATAGAACTTGTTTCAAATCCCGCTTTAACCGGTTTTACCGCGGGTAAGTTACTATGGGTAAGGGAACACGAACCCGATGTTTATGATAAAATTTATAAGATTCTATTACCTAAGGATTATATCCGATTTCGTCTCACAGGTGAGTTTGCTACCGAAGTGTCTGACGCTTCAGGAACTCTTTTTCTCGATGTTAAAAACAGGAAATGGTCCGATGAACTTTTAGATGAGTTGGATATAGATAAGGATATTTTACCCGAGTGTTTCGAATCTTCCGTAGTCAGCGGAAAGGTAAGCGCGAATGCCAGTCAAGAGACCGGACTCGCGGAAGGAACTCCGGTTGTGGGAGGTGGTGGAGATCAGGCTTCCCAGGCTGTTGGTACAGGTATAGTGAGAGAAGGGTTGATTTCATCTACTGTAGGCACTTCAGGTGTCGTCTTTGCGGTGAGCGATGAGCACCATCTTGATCCCGGGCATACATTGCATACGTTTTGCCACGCGGTTAAAGGTAAATGGCATTTGATGGGAGTTATGCTTTCCGCAGGTGGTTCGCTGCGTTGGCTCAGGGATACGTTGTTTAACGATTTGAAAGAAGAAGCTAAAAAGAAAGGTGTAGACCCCTATGTTTTAATGGAAGAGAAGGCAGGTAAAATCCCTGTAGGCAGTGAAGGTCTTATCTTTTTACCGTATCTTACCGGAGAAAGAGCTCCATACGCGGATCCGAACGCAAGAGGAGTATTTTTTGGTTTGAGTCTCCGTCATACTGAAGGAGATTTTGTTCGTTCTGTTCTGGAGGGTGTATCTTTTGGTTTGCGTGATTCTCTGGAAATTATCAGGGATTTAAATATTTCTGTTGAAGAAATAAGAGGATCCGGTGGAGGCGCTAAATCGCCTTTCTGGCTGCAGATCCAGGCTGACATTAATAACGCGCCTATGACAACAATTAACGTTACGGATGGAGGGGCTCTTGGAGTTGCTCTGCTTGCGGGAGAAGGAACGGGAGTCTATTCGAGTATCGAAGATGCTTGCGATGCGATAATAAAAGTAAAGAGTTCTACGAAACCCAATAAGGATAATGTGGAAAAATATAACGAATATTATAATATTTACCGTTCGTTGTATCCCGCTCTTAAAGATAGATTCCAGGCGTTAAACGAAATAGTCGAGAAGCACGCTTGAATTTGAGGAAAATATTTAAATTTCGGGAAGCAGGCATATTATTTGCGCTTTTATTTATCTGGTTGATTACAGCCATAGTAAATCCCCGTTTTCTTTCCTCGTATAATCTTCAACTTCTGTCAAGACAGATAGCCGTTTTCGGGCTTATTGCCATCGGAGAAACCTTCGTTATACTTACCGAAGGAATAGACCTTTCTCCGGGTTCGGTAATCGTCTTGACTTCTGTTCTTGTCGCCACCTTTATGTCCAGCGGAATGGGAATCGCCGCCGCTATTATCCTGACTCTTTTAATCGCTGTATTAATCGGAGTCTGGCACGGAATATTTGTTACCAAGTTGAAGGTACCTCCTTTTATAATTACTCTGGGAACTTTTGCCATGGGTAGAGGTCTCGCTACGGTGATAACAAAAGGACAACCTGTCTTAAATCTTCCCAATTTTTTTTCTTTTATCTGGCATGGAATGTTGTTTAAATTTTTACCTTTCCCTGTTATTATTCTGATAATCGTATCGGGTTTTTCGATATTTCTACTGGGTAAGACAATATACGGAAGGCATATTTACGCTGTGGGAGGAAATATAGAAGCCGCAAGACTTTCGGGAATAAATGTGGATAATACGAGAATTCTTACTTATGTTTTATCCGCGGTAATGGCCGGAATAGTCGGAATACTTATTACTTCCCGGCTTGGACAGGGCAATCCCAATGTGGGTGTTACTTATGAGATGTATGCTATAGCTGCTTCGGTTATAGGCGGTACCAGCCTGTTCGGCGGTGTCGGTACTATCTTTGGTGCTTTAATAGGAGCGGGTATTTTGACTGCGGTCTGGAATTCTCTGGTTCTTTTACAGGTATCTTCTTACTGGCATCAGGTAATTTTAGGTGTGATAATTGTAATAGCGGTAACGGTAGATGTTTTACGGGAAAAAACAAAGGGTAAAGGAGGTTAAAGATGAAAAGTTTTTTAAAGGTCTGGTTTCTGTTGATAGCTTTTATTGTATTCGGGCTTTTCTCGGGGTGCGCCGGGGAAGAATCCCGGTATGGCGTACTTGGTAAAAGCGTCGGTCCTTACTGGGATGTGGTTAAAAAAGGAGCTGAAGACGCGGGTAAGGAATTGGATGTTAAGGTTACAGTATTTATGCCTCAGAAAGAAGATATCCCACGGCAAATAGAAACAATCGAGACATGGATATCCATGGGGTATAAAGGCATAGCGGTTGCCCCTTCCGATCCTGAGGCTCTTGTTTCCCCGATTAATCTGGCTATTGAGAAAGGAATCCCTACTATTACCATAGACACCGATTCTCCGAATTCAGAGAGGATTTGTTATATAGGTACCGACAATTATACGGCAGGCAGGGTTGCCGGTGAGAAGATGGCGGAAATTCTCGGGGGTAAAGGCAAAGTTGCCATAGCAACCGGTTCTCTTACCGCTATGAATTCTCTTGAGCGGATGAGAGGATTCGAAGACGCGATTAAAAAGCATCCGGGAATAGAAATTATAGAGCCGATTTTGTGTGACAATGAGGAAACCTCCAGGGCAGTAGAGCTGGCGGAAACAGCTCTACTCAACAATCCGGATCTCGACGCTTTTTTTGGTGTTTACGCTTTTAACGGACCTTCCGCGGCTAAAGCCGTAAAAGCAGCAGGAAAAAAGGGTAAGATACATATAGTTTCATTCGACGTAACCGATGAACATTTGTATTTGATCGATGAAGGGCTAATCGATGCCACAATCGCCCAAAAACAATATTTAATGGGCTATGAGGGAGTAAAAATACTTCATAGTATGAATAAAAAAGGAATGGAAGAGACCCTCGATTCGCTTCCCAAAAATAAAGACGGAGATTGTATAATAGATACCGGAGTAGACGTTGTCTCCAGAGAAAATCTTGAGGGATATTTAAAAATAATGGATCAATGGGGTATTGCGCATACTTTTAGCCTGTGAGTAACGAATTTCTTCTCCGCATGGAGAAAATCACAAAAAATTTTCCGGGAGTAAAAGCCCTCGATGAAGTGGATCTCGAAGTGTATAAAGGGGAAGTGCTCGCTCTTGTGGGTGAAAACGGAGCGGGTAAAACTACTTTGATGGAGATTCTAAATCCTCATCCCGCGCCGACCGGTTTTTACCAGCAGGATAGCGGAAAAATATTCTTTGAAGGTAAGGAAATAAAACTGCGGAATCCTCACGATGCTCAAAAAAAAGGTATAAGTTTTATTCATCAGCATTTTAATATAGCTCTCAATCTTTCAGTTTCCGAAAACATACTTATGGGAAGAGAGCCCAGAAAGGGTGGTGTTTTAGGGTTGTTAGACAGAAAAGAGATGGACCGGGTAGCTTCAGAGCATTTAACTAAACTGGGAGTGAGGTTTTCTGGAGATACTCCGATTAGAAAATTAGGCGTGGCTCAGAAACAGATGGTGGAGATTGCCAGGGCTATATCGATCGATTCTAAACTGATAATAATGGATGAGCCGACAGCGCCTCTTACCGATAATGAGATAGAAAAGCTTTTTGCTATAGTAAATAAGCTTAAGAAACTGGGATTAACTTTTATTTTTGTGACCCATAAACTGAGTGAGGTTTTTAGTATATGTGACCGGATTGTTGTCCTCCGGGATGGTAAAAACGCCGGTTGCCTGGATGTAAAGGACGCTACCGAAAAGAAAGTTACCCAGATGATGGTGGGGCGGGATCTTGATATGTACCCGGGAAAGGAGAAGAAGATAGGTGGAAAAATTTTCGAAGTTAAGAATTTGAAAAAAAAAGAATTAATAGATAACATAAGTTTCCAGGTAAGAAAAGGTGAGATATTGGGTTTTTATGGCCTGGTGGGAGCCGGAAGGACGGAAACCATGAGAGCGATATTCGGTGTGGATAGACTCGATGAGGGTTCGATCTTTCTCGGGGGAGAAGAAGTATCTATAGGGTCTCCCGCCGATGCTATAAACAAAGGAATAG
>Ga0272443_10006543_pt1 | contig 11484 bp, 7 predicted proteins | sample SSMAcet12_FD_193581 | JGI IMG/M metagenome (GOLD analysis project Ga0272443, IMG submission 193581) | Marine sediment archaeal communities from Little Sippewissett salt marsh, Falmouth, MA, United States - SSM-Acet-12 | ecosystem: Environmental > Aquatic > Marine > Wetlands > Sediment ... | reverse complement strand
ATAATCATTCCCGGTCGAACTTATCCCGAACGAGACTGGCGAGCTTCGGGATCTCCCTGCACATGTACCGATTATTCAGAAACGAAGTACGCTGAATAATCATTCCCGGTCGAACTTATCCCGAACGAGTCTGGCGAGCTTCGGGATCTTCCTGCACACGTACCGATTATTCAGAAACGAAGTACGCTGAATAATCTTTCCCGGTCGAACTTATCCCGAACGAGACTGGCGAGTTTCGGGATCTCCCTGCACATGTGCCGATTATTAAGGAACGAGTTATACTGAATAATCTTTCCCGGTTGAGTTCAGCCCGACAAACAAGGTGAGATTGGGATCCAAAACTTATTGCCATCAAAACATCTGAAACAAAGTACTAAGAATTTATCCACCTTGAACAAACTTTTATTCCAAAAGAGAGCAGTGAGCTTCGGAATCCGTTATAACCATTTCTACTATCACTTTTAGGTCTGTTATTGTTATGTTATATCCATAAATCTGAAAATCAAAACTTTAAGAAGAATATTTAAAAAAGATTTTTTTTCAATAAACTCATGACCTTTTCCAACTTTTATCGTAAAAACAAATCATTTATATTTCAGACCTTAGTGAATACCTGTATTAGACATCCCACTACCCTTTTAATCTTCATTTTGTATGTCAGGGATTGTTTATTTGAGTGCAAGATCTACCTTATTAGTATCTTATGTTTTTATATTACTGATATTCGGTAGGTATACGTTTATGTATCTGTGATAGTACCCACTATTTTGTCTTATTCTTCTTTGGCTCAGAACCAATTTGTTCAATAACATTAGAATTTAAACATGTGTACCCTTAAAGTATTTTGAAAACAGAAGATATTACATATGAAGGGATAAGTATTACAGAATTAGGATCAATTCTTAGCATTTTAAATGGGATCTCCTACATTATGAATAACCATTTCATTTATACCTGCCAGCCGCGTAATTGGCTCACTAACAACAAAAACGATTGTATCACCATTTTTCGCCCAGCTATGTTTTAAAAGCCATTGGTCAACAGTCTGAAAAAAAGCGGTATTGGAGGTTTGGTAGGGCATGTAAATTGGCTGGATCGCATAAAGCAGTGCCGTTTTTCTAAGTGCCGATTCATATGGATTAAAGTATAATATTGGTCTTGGTATGCGTTGTTGAGACATATACACTGCCGCTCCTCCAAGGCTTGACCAAACAATTATGAATTTAGCATCCAGTTCTTTAACTACTGTGTATACACTTTTAGCCAGGGCTGCTGTTCGATGTTGACTTTTCCGGGAATGCATGTGTGGCGGAGAGGCCAGCGGTTCAGCTTTTAAAAAGGCATTTGAGCGTTCGGCAATGCGTTTCATCATTCGAACCGTCTCAACGGGGTATTTCCCAATCGCAGTTTCTCCCGATAACATCACAGCATCCGCTCCATCAAAAATGGCATTGGCCACATCTGAAACTTCTGCCCGGGTTGGGGTTGGCAAATCAATCATACTTTGTAGCATTTGAGTTGCTACAATACATGGAATTCCATTTTCCCTGCATAATTTGATAATGCGTTTTTGAGTAACTGCTACCTCCGCTAAATCCATCTCAACACCAAGGTCTCCGCGAGCTACCATAACAGCATCAGTCTCTTTTAAAATTTCATCCAGGTTATCAACTGCCTGGGGTTTCTCGATCTTACTAATAACAGGAATTATTCCCTCTAACTGGTCTTTTACCTCCTCCAAGGTTGGTTCTATTTGCGACAATGCTGAATTGTCCAAGGTGCGGGCACCGTTCTGTCTCAATATCTCTTTGAGCTGCCTGATATCCTCAGCCGTACGCACAAAACTTAACGCGAGATAATCAAATCCTTTATCCACTGCAAACTTAACACAGTCGATGTCTTTCTCTGTCAATGCCGGCACTGACAAATCGGTATCCGGCAAATTCACCCCTTTGCTTGAAGTAATAACACCCCCTGCTTCTACCCGGCAAATAAGCCGACCTTTCCTTTTCTCCACACAAGTTAAGCGAACGAATCCATCGTCGAGTAATATCTTCTCTCCGGGAATTACTTCATCACAAAAACTGGCATAGGTGGTAGAGAATTTAATGTTGCCCGATGTTGGCACCTGGGTTTCGATTGGTTCTTTTTGAAATTCCACCAATTGCCCAATCTGCAGATCTACTCCCCCATCAACCACCTTTCCTATCCTTATTTTCGGACCTGAAAGATCTCCGAGCACAGCAATTGGAATATTGAGCTTTTTACTGGCATCCCGGACACGAACCAGTAATTGTTCATATTCCTGATATGTACCATGCGAAAAATTAATCCGAAAGACACGAACACCTTCTTCGATTAATTTTTCAATAACAGACACTGTTGAACTGGCTGGCCCAAGGGTGCTTACAATCTTCGTTAACAGAAATTCTTCCTTTTGATTATTCATATTATATACTCTGTTTAAGTTTTAGAATAATGAGAAAAGTAAATTATGCAGGCAGTATTCATTCATTTCAGCTGATGCTCAATTGACTTTACATCCAATTAAACATTGTTTAGTCTTATTTAAAGTTAAGGAAAAAGTTTATTCTAAATATTGAAAACCTTATTCAAAATTGCAGAACAAAGAAATTAGGAGAAGATTGCTGGATTGTTGAGGTAGATGCCAACACCGGGCAGGTTGCAGAATAAGAGATTAGAAAATCAATGACTAAGAAAGATAGGGATTTTGTCTTCCCCTACTCTCTGAAATTATTTGTATCAGACATTAAAAATATGGGGACATAAATACAACATCATTGTTGTATTAATTTAGTAATCAGGAATAATTACTTTTTGTATCGGAAAGTAAGAAAAAACCAGCACCCTATATGACAATAAGGTGCTGGTAATATATCTAAGAAATATAATTTTAGCTAAACATCTATTCCACTGCTTCTGTTTTAACCGTGGTAGCACCTTTCTTTTTAACCGGAACCTCTGCCTCTTCCTCTTTTTTCAATGAGTATTCGTCCTCGGGTAATTCATCGATGTTATTTGCATAATTCTCTGCCAGTAGCTGTACGATCATACATGTGTCTTTTATTGGCATGTTTGTTTCGTAGTAATATTTGTGAACCAAAACAGCAGCGTCTTTTAATAGTCCAAGTAGTTTTTTTTCAGTATCCATTATCAAGTTTTTTAATAAATTAAATATTCAAAATAGTTTCTGTTTAATGTTTTACAGTTTTAAAAGATAATTCGGCTCCAGGATATTCCGTGATTTTCAGAAAGCATTATAATAAAAGTAAATTATTATAATATCAACGTAGTGAAATAAGTCACGGGCCTTTGTTCAACTTTTCATTCTTCTTCGGCCTTTAATATGGTGTACTCATCTTCCGGAAGTTCATCAATATTGTTTGCATAATTATCCGCAAGAAGTTGTACAATGGTACATACATCCTTAATTGGCATTTGAGTTTCAAAATAGTACTTGTGTACAATAACAGCAGCATCTTTTAATAAGCCTAATAATTTCTTTTCGGTATCCATAATTCAACATTTTAGTTAACAAAATATATGCTAAAATTATAAAAATATTTATAGTCCGTCAATAACTGACAAGTATTTGTAATAGTATGCTTTAGGAATATTATAGTAAGATTTAAAAATATAATTTGTTACCACTGTTAAATATAATTGTTATTTCGTAATATCATGCGTAGAAGCTAGATTTACGAGTGATAAAATATATAATATTCTTGTTGTAAATAGTTAGTTTTATTGTTAATTATTTTTACTATTTGGTTGATTAAATGTTTATAAATTTCAAATAAGATGAAAATGAACAATTTATTGTGCATTAAAATTGTACTTTAACTCTTCTTTTATGACCGCTTTTGCACGTTGCTCTTCATTTTTCGATCTGAACACCCATATTTTGTTATCGCGTTGCAGGTCATTTGGTAACTCAAGATCCTTTTTATTGCAAACGGTTACGTTATATCTTTTTAAAACATGACTTTTTAATTTCTTTCCTGAATTCCGTGAGAAATTTCTGGATTTAATCCGTCTGACCAGGTAATCGCCGGGTATCTGCATTTTTTCCGGCACCTGCGGTTTAGTGTCCGGTTGCACTTCAGGAACTTTTCCGTGAACCATTTCGAATAACTCTTTCAACTCTGTTGGTGAGTTTATTTTGTATATCTGGTTCTGGTATTCAACAAATCCGCTAATTTTTTTCTGTTTGTCAGAATCCGGTGTAGAAAACAATTGCCAGAGTTCAACCTCAAGTGCGTCTGCAATTAACTGCAGTGTCTCAATTTTCGGACTGTTTCTTTCGTTGATTATATTACCAATTGAGTTTCTGCTCAGGGAATGACCATTGGTAGCAATTTTTGTTTTCAACGTTTCAATGTTGATTCTTTTGTCCCTCATTGTACGCTTGAGGTTTTGAATCCATGTCATGATGATGATATTATTTTGTACAAACCTTTAGCCAATAAATTTGATAAAATCATTTGTAAACAACAAATAAACTATGAAAAATAATTAAAATTTATGCCAACATTAAAGGGTGTGAGTTGATCTCAAGAGTAAGATCATAGAAGTTTAAGCTAAAAGTAATTAAAAACCACAACTTATTACTCTACAGGACATAAAAAGCATAGTTAAGTTACATTTTTATTAAATACTCTTTTGGAAATAAATGATGAAAATGAATTTAATTATTTTTGGCCATGACATTAATCTTCGAACATGAAATTTGAAACAGAAAATGAAATCAAGAAGGTGCAGGATCTTTCCATCTATAAAAAAGGAGAAGAGATTCTGGATATAATTCACCAAATTGGAAAGTTAATTCCAAAAGATAATACCCCATTGCAACAGATCAAGTCCAATATGTACAATGATGCAATGCAGTTAACTGTTAAAGTTGCCTTTGCAGAAAGTGGCGGGTTATACGACCTGAAAATGCAATGTGCCGCTATAATTCGAAAAGCAGCACACGACCTTTTGTTGACGAACAATACACTTGAAATGTTCGGATTTAAAAAAAACGAATACTTTGATATCGTTAATGATTTAATTGAAGAATACCGGGTACTTTTTATTGACTGGGTAGCTGGTTTTGATCAATGGAATTATATTGTAGACCGATGGGGATTATTTAATCCACCGGGAGTAAAACCAGATGATGATGATCCAAATAAGTTTGTTACATCGGATACAGAAGCTTTAAAAAAAAATTAACCGGCCTTTCTTTCCAGGCGCCTGGCTAATGCATGTAACCTTCTGACAGATTCCAAAACTTCAGACTCAAAACGGTATACAGGAATGGGTAATTCATCTTTTTCTGATAAACGTTGAATTAAGTGCGATCGAACTTGTTGAAATTGATCTTTGAATTCTGTTTTTGAAAGTTCCTGCAATTCTCTTGTTTCAGATCTGCCAAATTTTTTTAATGAAAATTCAAATGAATTGACGGCAACTGCATATAGATTGGTTAATTTTTGTATCGTATTCTCACTCGCTTCAAAACCATGTTCTATACGATGTTCTGCAGCTTCCACCAAATCTGTAGTAATAATGTCAGCAGCTGTTTCAAGGATATTAACCGCTTCTATTTGACTTTCCAGCAATCTGGATTCTTTTTTCTTTAATTTTTCACTTTGAATTTGTCGCAGGAACATCAGTATTTCAGCATGTCCCCTATCAATCAATTCATCTTCCTTTCTTAAGTGCGACAACTGATTTGAATTTCCTGCTAATGCTACTTTCAATCCTTTTTCAATAATCTGCATGGAATACTCCCCTAATTGAACAATGGCATGGTTGGCCATATCAAGTGCCAGTGAACTGCTCTCCAGATAGTAAGAATGTAATTCGGGAAAGACGGTTTTCTTTACTTTTTTCTTTTCAGGTAAAAGCCACAACACCAATTTTGAAACTGGTTTTACAAACCAGATAAAAATTAACGTATTACTAATATTAAAGATGGTGTGTGCATTTGCGATCTGCCTGGCCTGATCTGTTGCAGATAAATAAGATACAATTTCAGATAACTGATTTATAAACGCAAACCAAATTAATACTCCTGCAACATTAAAAAACACATGAGAAAAAGCCACTCTCATTGCTGCCCTTGGTTTTCCAAATGCAGCCAAAAGCGCTGTTACACAGGTTCCTATGTTTGCTCCAAGAATAATTGAAATGCCTGAATACGTATCCAATAAACCTTGTGATACCAGTACTATTACTACACCGGTTGTGGCAGATGAACTCTGCACAGCAGCAGTAAAAACAGTTCCAATTAAAATTCCCCATAGCTTGTTATCAAGACCTTCCATTAATTTCATAAAAGGCTCATATGTTTTTAATGGTTCGGTTGCTTCACTCATTACATTCATTCCAAGGAAGACCAGTCCAAGCCCAAGGATTATGCTACCTATGTCTTTAAATGATTTTTTTACAAAGATTACACTAATTAAAAAACCAAAAGCCACCATTGCCCAGGAGGCTTTGGTAATTTTAAATGCAATAATCTGAGCGGTAACAGTTGTTCCAACATGAGCTCCCAGAATCAGGCCCAAAGTACTTTGAAATGAAAGCAAACCAGCCGAAACAAAACCAACAGCCAAAACTGTGGTAACAGATGACGATTGGATCACCGCTGTAATTCCCGTTCCGGCCAACAGTGATGTCCAGCGATTTCGGGTCATTGATCGTAAAAATGACTTCATTCGGCTACCGGCAGCAGCTTTAAGCCCTTCTGTCATCACGGTCATTCCATGAAGAAACAACGCTAATCCACCTAATAATAATATTGATATTGCCCACCAGTTCATTTTGGTTGTTTTAAGCTAATTTAGAAAAGTTCTGATAGTAATTGAAACATTACTCCATAATTTAGAAGACTGCAGAGACAATGCATGCCTTGTGTTTAAATCATTTCAACTAATATTTAAATAATTTCAGGTTCGACTTTTAGCTTAAAACATTAATTTTGAAATTCAATTATAAAACTATCAAAATGAACCTAAAACAACTTCTTATCACCATCTCAATTATCGCTTTAGTATTAAATTCATGTACGAATACAAACAAAAAAGATTCGGCTTCTCAGCATAAAACTGAAGCTTCCAAACCAAATATTGTGATCATCTTTCTGGATGATTCGGGCTATTCTGATTTTTCACCTTTTGGACAAAAAAAGATAGTAACCCCTAACGTTCAGACACTGGCAGATGAAGGAATAATGTTTAAAAATTTTTATGTACCACAGGCAGTTTGTTCTGCTTCACGATCTGCACTTATTTCAGGTTGTTATCCCGGAAGAACAAAGGTTTTTGGTGCTCATGGTCCGTTTGGAAGAGGATTGGAAACCAATTTTCCAACTATGGGTGAAGTATTTCAGGCGGCAGGATATAAAACTGCAGTTTTTGGAAAATGGCATTGCGGCGATCAGGATGAAACCAGACCTCATAACCGGGGATTTGATGAAAGTTGTGGACTGATGTACTCAAATGATATGTGGAAACATCACCCCGAAAATCCCGAGCATTGGGGTAAACATCCTATTAAGTTCTGGAAAAATGGCGAAGTAACTATTGAAGATGTGGATTTTGAACATCAGGAAATGCTTACAAAATGGTATACAGAACATGCTGTTGATTTTATTAACCGACATAAAGATGAACCGTTTTTATTGTATGTCCCCCACTCTATGCCACATGTTCCAATATTTTGTAGTCCGGAATTTGCCGGTAAATCAGGAGTTGGTTTATATGGTGATGTAATGCTGGAAATTGACTGGTCAGTTGGTCAAATCAATAAAGCATTAAAAAATAATGGAATTGATAAAAATACAATTGTGATTTTCTCTTCAGACAATGGTCCGTGGATTTCGTATGGAAATCATGCAGGTACAACACCATTCAGGGAAGCCAAAGGAACCACATTTGACGGAGGCACACGTTCTGCAACTATTTTTAAATATCCGGCAAAACTAAAAGGTAAACAACAGTCAGAAAGGACAATGATGACGATTGATTTACTTCCTACACTTTGTCATATTGCCGGAGTTCCTTTACCCGAAACAGAAATCGATGGCAAAAATGTCTGGGATATTATTTCCCAAAAAAAAGGAGCTGAAAATCCACATGCATACTATGCTTTTACAAATGGTCAAAACTTTGAAGCTGTTATTAGCGGTGATGGGAAATGGAAACTTCATCTTCCACATAATTATCGCACGATGACCGACATTAAAGGAAAGGATGGAATGCCCGGGAAATACGATTATTCTGCTAAGATTGAACTTTCATTATTTGACATGGAAAATGATCCTTATGAAACCACAAACGTAATTGAGAAATATCCTGAAGCGGCAAAAAAGTTACAGGAATTTGCAAAGATCCATAAAATGAAGTTCTTTTCTGATAAATAGTGTTAGTGTCGTAATAATTAATAAAAGACCCGGTCTCTAATAAAATTTGTAAACAGAGACCGGGTTTATAATTTTTGATTTACGGTTTGAAAATCGCAATACTCTTAATCCTTAAATAACGGATCGGCACCAATAGTACCGGTTAATTCTTTTATGTATTGTTTGGATTCTACATGCTTCAACATTTCTTTCGCTTTTTCCAGACGACCTGAAATATTCATCTCATTAACAAGTAATGTATTATCTTCATTTACTACAAAATCTTCCAGGTAAGCAATTTGTTTTTTGTAAAATGCTACATCTTTTTCCTGCTTAAGTTTTAAACGTGCTTTATACCAATCGCTTTTAAGCACCTCTTCTCTTTCAAAAGTTTTCCGTAGTTCAGGATCACTTATGTCTTTACCTTTATAATTTCCGTAGGCCATAATATGCAATAATACTTTAAGCGGAGGAATAGCAGCTTCAACACTTCCATCTTCGAAATAGGGTTTGGCTGCACGTTGCATAGCCTCAACAATATTATTTATGCCATCAACATAGTCATCCATTCCCTGTAACTCGGGTTTTAGCATCCGTTCGCTAAATACTGCGAGTGGCTCATCAAATAAACGATTCATGCAACGAAAAGCAAAGTTTTCAGTAATTCTGTATCCCAAACGACTTGCCAGTACTTTTTCCCCTTTGTATTCAAAATCTTCGAGTTTTTCTAAACATTCGTTTTCAATCAGTTTTTTCGGATCGCGATCTTCCGGGACAAGACGAGCCCAGATTTCAGGAATCAAAATACTGATGTCGTGATCAAAACGGTTTTCTTTTCCAATATAACCTGCAGCCGAACTGAAACCCTGGTACTCGGTTAAAATATATGAAAGGAGCGCATTATTCAGATCTGAAGTTGGGACCAACATATTAAAAGGTCCTTTTGTTAGAGCACCTTCAAGACCCGCCCCGGTTGTAGACGGAGATTTTCCGGTTATACTGGCAATAAAATCCATAAATAACTCTGGTAATTCCTGGTAATGAATTGGATTGTAAACTGCCAGAGGACGAATTCCTGCTTTTCTGTCAGGCGGATTGTTTCTTCGTCCCGGCAATACGGCGTTTACAGGCCAAACCACCGCATCCTTAGCCTTAATTTTACGATGCAAACGTACACCAATTTCTCCCAGATAAGAGTCTTGTGTTTCATTCTTAAAAATGTTATGCTGAAGATAACGTGGATTTTTAGTTGGTAAACCATCCACAATTCTGGGGTGCGATGGCGTTACAAAATAATTGTCACTATCACTTTTAAGTACGTCCTTAATAAAGTCTTTTACAGGTTGTGTATATTTTTCGAAGCTAATAGCATTATCAAATAATTCCCGCGCATTTTCTTTTGAAAGTGGTTCGTAGTTTGTAAGGAAGGTTCCGTTGTCAACTATTTCCTGTTCAGCCTCTTTGTCGTATCCCCTGATAACAGCCTCGTCAGGACGCTGGAAAAGATGGCTTTCACAATTGGTAACCAGTTTTACACTGGGATTACTGAATTCTTTATTAAGATTTTTAAGCTGGTTGGCAGGAACAGTGATAGTTGCTGAAATATCATCTTCAGTCTGGATTTTCATGCTTGGAATAAAGTCTGAACGAAGTTTATGCAGATACCAACGTCCCTCCTGATTAAAACCTATTCTGACATAACTTGCAGTGATCGGTTGATGTTTGTAACGTAATACATTACCCGGGCGTCCATTTACAATTTCAACATTAAACTGGTCTTTCCATTTTAACCCTTTTTCCTCGTACCCCCTGTAATGTCTTTTAACAAAGAATGCCAGGGTTCTTATATAATCAGGTATTTCCTTTAAAAACCGGTTATATTCATCGCTATACTGATCTGATGGAGTTAGCAGTTTAACTGCTGATCCTAAAGTACGTTCTTTACTCAGGAATGACCGCGATGGATCAGCATCCGGACGAATGTTTTTCCAGCGATCAGAGTAATTCTTGCTAATGATTTCATCCACTTTTTTTTCTGCATCTTTCAGGTTTTCAATGTAGAAATAACCATATTTAATGGCATTTTGCATCGACTTGGAAATCTCCGACTTACCACCACCGGAAACCGTACTCGGTTTATGGCAGAAAATTCCTTCCGGAGCTGTATCAATAATTCGCCACATTTGTTGTGTTGGGTGTTTTACCAGCTGGAATTTATGCCCGGTAGGATGAACGTAAACTTTATGTGGTGAAAGTTTTAATTGGTAATCCTTTCCCTTAAAGGTCCAGCTTACCGAACTTTTTTCAATGTCGATATCTGCGTTTTCAGGGATGTAAATGACATCAGGATATTTTTTATCAATAGCATAATTACCTTCCTGTATCTTAATTTTATCAGCGAGAAGTTTTTTTACATCATCAAAAGAATAAGGTAATTTAAATTTTTTAGTAAAGTTGGTACCAAAAACCTTTTCACTCATGTTTCCTCGTGGGAAGGCGATAGCGCCACCAGCATGTTCTTCTTCAACCAAACCATACAGGTTAGCCGAATAACTAATTTGTGTTTTAATTTCCTTTTTTGAATAGCCATAATAGTTATCGGCTATTAGCGTAACAACCACCCCACGTTCATCACGGCAGGTTAGTTTGAATGCTGTGCCGTTGTTATAAAGTTCCTGTTCGTCTTTCCAACACATACCGTCTCGTTTCTGGCGATCAGAAGCATCGTCATAATGAGGCAGACCGATATCTTTTTTCCTGAGCTTTATTAAATGAGGAGCCAGAATAATACAACCGGTATGCCCGGTCCAGTGTTCTGTATCCAGGGCAGCATCGTTAACAGCCAGGTTATGATCGCCGGCGTTACCGAAAATCGATTCTACAAAATCAAGGTTACTTACCAGACTGCCTGGTGCAAAAAAGCGAACTTCCATACTTTTTTCACTGATAACTCCCGGAACCTCAGGACAAACAACAGGACGCAATAACAGGGATACAAAAACCCTGGCCTGTTCCTTTTGCATTGAAGTAAATGGAAGTGTTTTGGAATCATCAGGAGCGTTTACTGCAGC
>Ga0272443_10006539_pt1 | contig 11489 bp, 12 predicted proteins | sample SSMAcet12_FD_193581 | JGI IMG/M metagenome (GOLD analysis project Ga0272443, IMG submission 193581) | Marine sediment archaeal communities from Little Sippewissett salt marsh, Falmouth, MA, United States - SSM-Acet-12 | ecosystem: Environmental > Aquatic > Marine > Wetlands > Sediment ... | reverse complement strand
GGGCCAACGCGGTGTGGTTGAAGAGGTATTTACCTGACTTAACCCGCCAGAGCAGGGTAATGCGGTTGATGCTTGCGGCCGGAACAATGACATGAATGTGTGGATGATAGTCAAGATTTCGTGCGTGGGTGTGTAAGATGGCGGTAAATCCAGCATCGCCGCCGAGCTTTGTGTCATTTCTGGTGAATGTTTTAAGCAGTTCCTTGACGGCCTGAAACATACATGCATAGACGCGCCGCTGATTTTTATACGCCAGATCTCGGAGTTGGCGGGGAAGGGTAACTGTTACCAGGTAATATGGTGCCGGCAGAAGCTTTGCTCGTTGGTTGTCAATCCACTGCTGACTTTCATGGCTCTGACAATGCGGACAGAACCGGTGCCCACATGAATGAGGGATGTAGAGTACGTGTCCGCACTGTTTTTCAGGGCACTGGGCCAGCATGTGCGGGCCGTGCTGGTCTCTGCAGTGGGCCAGAGCATCCAAGGCCCTGAGATGGCTGGGAAGGATGGTGTGCTGATAGGTAGCCAGGTACCGATCTTTGAATCGGCTGATGATCGTAGAGAGCAGGATCATGGCACAGCCCCCCAGCTGATGTCAAAGCTGTCGGCAAGGGTGTTTACCGCGTGGCGGGCACTGTTGGTGGTGTGAGTGGTAAGGTGGGTGTATCTGGCGGTGGTCAGGATGCTGACATGGCCGAGGATGTGTTGCAACTCAAGCAGATCAACACCTGCTTCCAGCAGATGCGTGGCATAGCTGTGCCTCAGAGAATGGCATGAGATTTTTTTTTATGCCGAGCTGGGTGACGACAGCTTTCATGGCACCCTGGATGCCGCCCATATCAAGCGGTCGATCAGCCAGCCGGGCATGCTTGAGTCCTCTTTTTCGACTGGGAAAGAGAAAGCGTGGATGCTTGTGCAGCGCCCAGAACGACCTGAGAACGGCCAGGGTTTTCTGAGGCAGTGGCACCAGCCGATCCTTATTACCCTTGGCATTACGAATATGAACCCGCATTGTCGTGGCATCAATATCACCGGTGGTGAGCCCGATTCCCTCACCAAGGCGCAACCCCATGCTGTATATGGTGAAGAAAAAGACCTTATAGCTGGTGATGGTGGTGGCGGCAAAGAGCTGCGTGAGTTGATCGTGACTCAAGATATCTGGGATGCGTGTGTTTTGTGGCGGCTTGACCAGAGGCAGATCACTCCAGGCCCTTTCAAGGACGTGCGTATAGAAGAATTTCAAGCCGTACAGATCCAGCTTGACCGCGCTCCATGAGCGGCACTCAAGCAGATCGTGAAAATAGTCAAGTAACTGATCTGAGCTGAGCGTATCAATCGGGCAATCAAAATAGTTACCGATCCGCCTGATGGCCCTGGTATAGGCGTCTATGGTTTTGGGCCGCAAGCCGTTGAGTTTGAGACATTTGAGATGTTTCTGGTAATACTTGCTGAAATGGGGATCGTTTGGCATGGTGCAGTTCATCGTACCCTCCTGTGTAGTAACATTGATCGGCCCGGCACTGCGGTATTGCACTGCCGGTGTGACTTGAGTAAGAAAATACCAGGAAGGTAGTAATTTCAACAGGAGCGTGAATCAAAGACCTGCCGCGGAGCGGCTTCGTCCAACAATGCCAATTAACGCGGACACAAAAAACTCGCCGGTTATTGGCGGCGTTCGCTTGAGAAACGACATGAAGAAACCTTTTGCCGACATCTCGGCAGATCTTGCCGGGATGATTGCTGACACTGAATTCCCATCCCTGGCGGCTGCGGCGATCTCGCATGGTCAACTTGTCGCTGCAGGGGCAAGTGGAGTCAGAAAGAGGGGAAGTACCGCGCAGGTCACCATGCAAGACAAGTATCACATTGGCTCGTGTGGCAAGTCTATGACCGCCACGCTTGCCGCCATTCTCGTCTCGGAAGGGAAGATCGCGTGGCAGACAACGCTTGCGGAAGCGTTTTCAGATCTCAGCATTCACGATGACTACAAAGCTGTCACTTTGCATCAGTTGTTGTCTCACTCGGCGGGATGTCCAGGGGAGGAGTCATGGGAAGAGCTGCGACTGCTGAGAGGAGCGCCAGAATCACAGCGACGACAGCTTGCAGAAGATACCTTGAGAATGCCTGCGCAGCACCCTCCGGGCACAACCTATCAATACGCCAATATCGGATATGCAGTAGCTGGCGCGATGCTGGAATCCGTCTCGGGTACGCCATACGAGGAGTTGCTGCGAGACAAGCTGTTTGCACCCCTGTCTATGCGCTCTGCGGGTTTCCATGCACCAGCCACGAACGGCAGGATTGATCAGCCGTATGGCCACAATCCTGCCCCCGTCGACCCGCAACCCGGAGGAGACTGTCCAGTTGCTTTGGTTCCTGCAGGAGACATTCACTGCTCCATTCTTGATTTCGCAAGGTACGTTGGGTTTCATCTTGGAAGCAGAGCAGGTGCGGTGCTGGGGAAGGATGAGCTTGCATTCCTTCATCGTCCAGCAAGCCCAGATGGCGGTTATGCGCTTGGTTGGTGCGTGTTGGAGCGACCTTGGGCAAACGGAAGCGCGCTAACCCACGCCGGTTCTGACGGAACCTTCTACTCTGTAATGTGGCTTGCCCCCAAGATAGACTTCGGTGTAGTGGCTGTCTGTAACATGGACGCGGAAGAAAGCCTGCCGAAGTGTGATGAGGCATGCGCTTTCCTCGGCATCAGGTATCTGAAACAACAAGAAGCGAACCAGTGAGTCGACACGTATTTTCAATGGCCGCGAACGGCCATTGAAAAACGGTCACTCAGATCGTTAGCTGGCTAATATGTGACCGGAGTATAGAAAATGAAAAGTGATCATGTTTCAAAAATAACTTCAGGTAGTTGTTTGTGTGGCCAAGTTCAATTTGAAATTCATGATGAACTGAGAGGTATAGTAAATTGCCATTGTTCAAAATGCAGAAAATTTCACGGGAATTTTGGTGCTTATTTAAGAATTGAGTATGAAAATTTGCACATTACCGAAGAGAAAGGTTTAAAATGGTATAAATCATCTGCTGATGAAACTCCGAATGTTTTCCGTGGGTTTTGCTCAGAGTGCGGCTCTTCGCTATTTTGGCATCCAAAAGGTGAAAAAAATATTGCAATATCTGCTGGAAGTTTGGACACCCCTACAAATCTTAAGATAATTGGAAATATCTGGTATAGTCAAAAACCTGATTATTATGAAATTGATGATGATCTTCCTATTTTCAATGAAAGATGGGAAACTTAAGATAAAATTCTAAAAATGCACCAGGCTAACCTTCGCTTTCACATAGGACTCGAAGGGCGTTCGCCCTTCGAGCCTGTGAAGCGTCCGTTATAACTCAAATCGGCTTCCATGAACGTTGAAGAATATTCCAAGGTCCAGGGTATTGCAAAACAGGTACTACGAGATCTAGAAACAGAAATATCATCTGATTCCACAGAAGAATCTATTGCGTTTAAAGCTGTTGAGTTATTGGAGTCATATGGTGTTAATAACACTTGGTATCACGATGTTCCGGCTTTAGTTCTCCTTGGTGGGAGAAGCTGCTTATCAATTTCTGGGAGAGACTATGAACCCGCCCAAGAATGCGTAGGTTCCACAAACCTAGTTACTGTGGACCTGAGCCCTAGTGTTGACAACATCTGGGGTGATTTTGCTCGTTCCTTTGTGATTGAAAACGGTAAGGTGGTTAGTTACCCAAAAAAACAGGAATTCAAAGAAGGATTAGAAGTTGAAAAAAACCTTCATAATGAAATGAAAAAGTATGTAAATCCTCATACAACATTTTCAGAACTCTTTGCTTTTGGTAACAATCTAATAGATAATCTTGGGTGGAAAAATCTGGATTTCCTTAAAAATTTGGGCCACAGCATAGAGGTCAATCTCGGTAATAGAAAATTCATTGATAGCGAATGTAACGAACAACTTGGTTCCGTTAGTTACTTTACATTTGAGCCTCATATTTCCAAAAAAGCAGGTGTCTGGGGCTTCAAGCATGAGAATATTTACTATTTCAATGAAGAGGCAGAGATAAATGAGTTATAACAATGGCCTGCACACGGAATCGCTACGCTCCGCATGGCGATCCGGTGAGGCCAGGCGTTCACGGCGGCTTCGCCGCCGTGAATCGCGGTGCTGACTTCGTCAAGTTCCTTGTCCCGGCGCTACGCGCCAGAACAAGGAACTTGACCGGACACCGCACACCAATCAACCAGACTGCGTCTGCTTGATCGGCGCACGGCGCCGGTCAGCACCGCGATTATGCAATGTGAGGTTCAGAAGTGAAAATAGGCTTAGTGGGAGACTATGACCCTGACGTTACAGCACACAGAGCAATTCCAGCAGCAATAGAAATAGCTTCTAGCGAAATAGGTGTTTCTGTCTCATTAGAATGGTTGGAGTCTACCTCGATTGGCGATGTCAAATTTGAAGAATACTCTGGTTTCTGGGGTATTCCAGCCAGTCCGTACAAGGAAACAGATAACGTTTTGTCGGCTATCAAGTACGTGCGCATGCAGAATATTCCCTATCTGGGAACTTGCGCTGGTTATCAACATGCCGCGCTAGAATATGCGAGAAATGCATTGGGGTACACAGAAGCAGAAAATCAGGAAACTTGTCCTGATGCAACAATGCCATTGATTTCTGCTCTTGCATGCAGGCTATCGGCCACGGGCGTATCTGTAAATTTCACGCACAACTCAAAAGTTCAAGAAATTTATGGCGTAGATAGTGTAGTCGAAATTTACAATTGTGGTTTTGGGGTAAACAAAAATTATTTGAGTATTTTTGATGAGAGCGAAATGAGTTTTGTGGGATTTGATGATTTTGGCGACCCTAGAGCCCTTGAAATCGAGGATTTAAAGTACTTTGTAGGTGTTGCCTTTCAGCCTGAACGCTCTGCTTTTTTAGGTAAGTCACACCCTCTTATCAAGGCATTTCTCAAGGCGGCAAAAAGTGCATAACAAACAGCTCAAGCGGGACAGGTTTTCCGCTGCGCTCCAAACCAGCCCCTTAGCTGGCCGTTATGTGGCGCCTTAAAAAATGAAAGATAGGTCAGAGAAAAAACTTGAAGAGGTGTTACAAACTGCGTCTGATCGTCTTTTCCCATCTGAAATAGGCGAAGCGAAGGTAAACTTAGACAGCAGAAGTTGTGATGTTGACACCCCGCTTCATGTATTCATTTGGGGCAATGAAACAGAAAACGCACTGTTTCTTATTGAGAATAGTATCGATATCAACGCCATCGGAGATATGGGTGAAACAGCACTTCACGTAGCATTACACCAAAACAACGAAATAGTAATGAAAGCTCTTTTAAACGCAAATGCCAAAACAGATATAGTATCTGAGTTCGGTAAAACTGCAATGGACATAGCAAAAGAAAAAGGTATAAACCTTAGCAAGGACACATAACAAGGCTAATACAGCCGACGCAAAAAGCCACGCGGCTGATTAGCAGCGTTGGCTGCCTTTAAGCCCATTGCAAAATAAGGAGATTTATAAATTGATTGCTAAACTTCAAAAGTATGCTAGTGGCCGTCTTGTATTGCTGCTATTTATCATAACCACGGTTGTTTATTTGGTCATTGTACTCTATTCAATTCCAGAAGTAGTAAAACTGGCTCCAGAAATGAAGCTCTTTGATATGTCCCCAGGCGGTTATGATGCTATCTACGCTGAAGAATTGCTTAGGTCTATTGGGCAAACTGGAAGAGAGATTTACATAACGCTACAATTGCCTATCGATTTTGTCTATCCAGGTCTCTTTGCCATAACTTATAGCCTCATGTTGGTTTGGCTATTTGGAAAAAGGATAGATAAAAAATCAAAATTATATTTGCTGGCTATGGTTCCAATATTCGCTGGTCTTTTTGATTACTTTGAGAATTTCGGCATTATCCTTATGCTGAGATCTTTCCCAACAGTCGATCCTACGGTAGTTCTTATTTCAAGTTTTTTTTCAATTGCAAAGAGTGTATTTACAGTTGTGTTCTATATATTGCTGCTTTTTGGATTACTGTTGTTACTTGTAAAACGAAAAACGACCAAACAGCCAACAAATGCATAAACTCGTACTTTTATCGCGCTGCTTCGGTCGCTACGCTCCCTGTGCTATGCGATAAAAGCCGGTTATGCAGGCGTTATGCCTATGTGTTGGGTCCCGGCGCCCGGATGGCTGGAGACCAACACGGTGCTGCGGGTGTTTTCTGACGAGCGGACCACGGCGGTGACTGGCTACCGGCACTTCGTCGCCGAAGGCGTCGGCGCCGCCAGCCCGTGGCAAGGGCTCAAGGGCCAGATCTACCTGGGCTCCGATCAGTTCGCCGCACGCATGCAGGCTCGGATCGACCCGGCGCGCCCTCTGCGGGAGGTTCCAAAACGGCAACGCCGAGTTCTGGCCAAACCGCTGGCCGACTATGCCGATCACTGGCCGGACCGCGATCGCGCGATGGCTGAAGTTCACCGCACGGGCGCTTACAGTATGCAAGGTATTGCCGACTACTTCGGCATCAGTAGAATGACCGTAAGCCGGGCAGTGAAGCGCCACGAAGATGTGTCGGCGACGCCGAATGTTACATGTGAGAGCTGGCCCCGTCTCCAACATGACCCCGTTTCCAAGTCCGTACCGTCTTATGATGCCAACCCGCTTTCCGAGGGCGACCAGAACAACAGGAGGTGATCGATGAACAATCCGACTACTCTGCTTGTAGCAATCATGTATGTCACGATTGTCGCGACCGGGCTGATCAATACCCTGATGACCGTGTCGGACATCGTCGGGCGTAAGCGCAAGAACGCCTCGATACATACGGCGTGGATAGTGCTGCTGTTGATCAGCTATTTCGGCTTCTTTTGGGAAACCACAGCCATACTCGACGTCGAAGGATGGGATTTCCTGTCCTTCCTCGCATTCATCGCCGGTCCGGTCGTCCTGCTATTCGCCACCAACCTGATCATTGCGGCGCCCGACGCCGGAAGCGATCCGCAACTCGACGAGTTCTACTTCGACCTCAGCAGCCGTTTCTTCGTAATGCTGGCCCTTGTGCAGGGGTGGATCATCGGCCTCGATGTTGTCTTTGACACGATCACCTATGAGACATATTTTACGGTAGGCATCTGCGTGTTGTTTGTCGTGCTGGCCGTTTCGAGAAATCCGCTGCTACATGTCGGCGGCGCGTCGCTCGTCGGCCTGGCGTTGGTGTCGCAGATGCTTCTGCAGGCGATATAAGCCGGTCAACTGCCATCCGTAATTCCGGGGACATCATAATTCCGGAGTCCAATTCCGGGCCAATTAACCAGACTAAAATAACGAGGTAAATAATGATGACAAGACTCAATATCGTGCTGGCGTTGGTGGCTGTGCTCGTCACGCTGGCGGTAATGCAGACGCAGGCCGCAGAAGACCGCTGGAAAGATCTCCGGTCGCTACCATTCCCGGAGAATTACCCAACCAAAGAGTCAGCGGACCGTCTTCATGACGAGATGCTCTTCCACCGTGCCACCCAGGTGGTGGGCTGGTCATTACCCGCAATGACCCTCTGGTATATGAAGAAGGGCTCGGAAGCAGAGTTCGGCGCCGGCTCCAACGTCCTGGTCATCTGGAAGGATCGGCTCAATGCCGAGACCATCGTCAGCACGCCGAATTCAGATGTGATCTACGCCATGGGCTACGTCGACCTGAAGGCCGACGGCCCGACCGTGATCGAGGTGCCACCCAAGCAGCAGGGCATCCTCGACGACTTCTGGCACCGGCCGCTGACCGACGTCGGCTATGTCGGTCCCGACAAGGGCGAGGGCGGGAAGTACCTGATCCTGCCGCCGGACTATGAAGGCGAGACGCCGGAGGGCTACTACAGCTTCAAGAGCCCGACTTATAATGTGTTCGTGTTCTGGCGGGCGTTCCGCGACAAGGAAACCGGCGATGCGACCGAGGCGGTCGCCTTGATGGAGCAGACCCGCATCTACCCGCTGGCCGAGAAGGACAATCCACCCGAAATGCGCTTTCCCAACGGCTCCGGAAAGCCGGCCAACATGGTCTATCCGCGTGATTACAGCTACTTTGAGGGGTTGGCCGAGTTCGTGAACGCGGAGGCGGTAGACAAGGAAGACTGGTCCATGCGCGGGCTGATGGCGTCCCTTGGGATCGAAAAGGGCAAGCCTTTCAAACCGGATGCGCGCATGAAGGAGATTCTCAGCGCCGGCGCTGAAGTCGGCATGAAGATGGCCGAGGCACTGCGCTTCGGCGACAAGCTGCAGGACACTAAGTATTGGCCGGACCGGCAATGGCACAATGTGCTGAATGTACTGGATGTCGAGTTCAAGACCGACTCCTACATCAATGTCGACGCGCGAATCGGCATGTTCATGATCGGCTACTCCATCAGCCCAGCCATGGTCATGAACATGGTCGGCAAGGGTTCGAAATACCCCTTCGCCTATCGCGACGCCGACGGCGACTACCTCTCGGGCGGCAGTACCTACAAACTGAACATTCCAGGGCCCGTTCCGGCGGCAAACTTCTGGAGCATTACGCTGTATGACGCTGCCAATGCATCGGGACTGCAGAATGGCCAGCCGTTTCCATCGATCGGCTCCCTGGATAAATTGCAGTACAACGACGACGAATCCGTCGATCTCTACTTCGGCCCTGAGCTGCCTGAAGGCGTCCCGGCATCAAATTGGCGCAGGACCGTTCCAGGCAAGGGATGGTTCGTGCTGTTCCGGCTCTACAGCCCAACCCAGCCCTTCTTTGACAACTCCTGGCGGCCGGGCGACTTCGAGAAGATCAACTAACAGCCACAGAGCGGAGAGTGCAAAATGATGAAGAAAACAATGCTGATTGCTATAGCAATCGGAGCAATCCTGACAAGTACCGTACTGCAGGCAGAAACCATCGACACCCGTATCGGCAAGTTGGAATTCACCCATGATTTCGCCAACGGCTACCCGACCGATGAAACCGTCAAGAAGCTGTTTAATGAAATGGACTTCCAACGGGCCGTACAGGCCTATATCTGGGCGATACCGTTTGCCAGTATGGCGCAGTGGCAATACGCGCACACGGAGCAACTCGGGGCCGAGAACGGCCAGGCCGTCTTTCTGGAGAGCTACAAGGATCGGCTGGGTGGGCTCACCTACAATGCGACCACGCCTTACGTACTGCCGTTCATCGACCTGGCCGAGGGGCCCTGGGTGGTTGTGATGCCGGAGGCGGAGGTGCGCGGAGCGGCGCACGATATGTGGCAGATCGCCATTACCCGGATGACCGAGCCGGGCAAGTACCTCTTTGTGGGTCCAGGCCAAGACGTGCCAACCGATGCCCAGGCACAAGGCTACACGGTGGCGAAATCGCCGTCGATGAATCTATTGGTCGGTATACGCTTGATGGCGACCGATGAGGCCCAGCGCCTGACGGACCTCGAAGCGATTCAGGTCTACCCCTATGCCGAGCGAGGCAATCCGCAGCCAAGAGGGTATATCCGCCCCGAGGGCAAGTCCTGGATGGCGGCCGCGCCGAAGGGTTTCGCCTATTTCGAGCGCTTGGCCGAGTGGCTGGATAAGGAACCGGTCGCCGAACGCGATCGTTTCTTCATGGCCATGCTCAAGCCCCTTGGCATCGAGAAGGGCAAGCCCTTCGAGCCGACGCCGGAGCAGAAGGCGATCCTGACCGAGGCGGCGCTGGTCGGCGAGGCCATGGCCAAGGCCAACGATTTCTCCAAGCGCCTCGAAGACGCGCACTACATGGACGGCTCGCGGTGGGAGTTCGCCACCGTTTCGCCGCCCGATCAGCGGCGCGAATACTACGACGAGCTGGACGGACGCGCCGCCTGGTTCTACGAAGCGGTCACCAACGACCCCGCCATGCACGGGCAGAAGACCGGAAAGGGCCAGGTCTACCTGGCGGCCTACAAGGACAAGGATGGCGATTGGCTCGATGGGAGTAAAAACTATAGACTGCATGTGCCCGCTGATGTGCCCGCCGAGACCTTTTGGTCGGTCACCGCCTATGAGGTCAGCACCCGCACCCTGATAAACAACTCCTATGGGATTGCCGACCGCTCCTCGCGCATGGACTTGGCCATGAACCCGGATGGCTCGGTCGACATATACTTCGGTCCCGATAAGCCGGAGGGCGACAAGTCGAAAAACTGGATTCCCACCGAGGCGGGGCGCGCCTGGTTCCCCTATTTCCGGCTCTACTCACCCAAGCAGGCTTTTATGGATCGCAGTTGGGTGCTATCGGACATCGAGAAGGCCAGGTAGTACGCACAGGCAATAAGATAACAACCGGTGTTAGCGGACAGCGCTGTGCGCCGCCACTTAATCGGTGCATCAGCGTCGCCATGAAGCAAAAAGGGTAATGTAATACTTTAATCACTCTTTCGATCATCACAGTCAAACGCATTAACAGATTGCCGTCGCCGTCATAGACAGCCAGCAACCGGGGCAGCCCTTGCCGGAGATATTTTTCGCTAATTGCAATCGATCTTCTTGGCGATTCGCCTTAAGAGGGGGTTTAATAGTGGACTGACCCTGGTTTTCCAATGTATCGACAATTGGCAAAACTGCTTGCATGTTTTGTGTTCCTGCCGCGTAGCGGCTTCGCCCCACAAGTCGGTCGAGTTGACCTGTAGCACTGCACGCACCAGGCCGCTCACCTCTCCGTTGCCGTACGTTCCAGCTTGGCCATTATGCCTTAAAAATATAAATGAAGTTGACAATATAACGGATGTCGTTATAATATGATCTATGATAAGATCTTTCAGGGGTAAAGGAACTGAAGATATTTTTGATGGAATAACTTCCAAGTCGGCAAGAAAAATCTGTCCTCAATCTCTTTGGCCGGTTGCAATGAGAAAACTCGACCAGATTAACAGGGTACAAGATTTAGCTGAGCTACAAGTTCCGCCAGGGAATCGACTCGAGCAACTAAAAGGAGATCGTGAAAACCAATTCAGTATCCGAATAAACCAACAATACCGTATCTGTTTTATGTGGGAGGAGGGACATGCATATGAAGTCGAAATCACAGATTATCACTAATATAATAGCAAGGAGGCTTCCAGCAAATCGTCCTCCAACACATCCTGGGGAAATGCTTCTAGAAGAATTTGTCAAGCCTCTTAACATAACCCAAACTGAACTTGCGCTAAAATTAGGCGTCTCATATCCCCGGTTAAACGAAATTATCAAAGGCCGCCGATCAGTTACACCAGATACAGCACTCCGGTTATCCCAGGTAGTAGGCATGTCGGCGGACTTTTGGCTTGGGCTCCAGCAAGATTGGGATCTTTGGCATGCAATGAAAAGCCCAAAAGCTCTTGAAATCAGAAAATTGCAACCCCTTAACCCTACAACGAAACTTATATTGACGTCATAGCCACAATATGTAACACTGCGCAACATAACCCAAACCATGGAGGTGGGCCTATGTTGCCGTCAATTCGATCCGTTGAGCACACGTACGAAATA
>Ga0272443_10006537_pt1 | contig 11492 bp, 13 predicted proteins | sample SSMAcet12_FD_193581 | JGI IMG/M metagenome (GOLD analysis project Ga0272443, IMG submission 193581) | Marine sediment archaeal communities from Little Sippewissett salt marsh, Falmouth, MA, United States - SSM-Acet-12 | ecosystem: Environmental > Aquatic > Marine > Wetlands > Sediment ... | reverse complement strand
TTAATAATAAATTCAATAAATTAATATTTTTTCTGGAAAAGATTGAGGCATAAATCTTATAAGAATCGGAGTTGCAGCGACTTCGCGTCAATTTCTTGACATCTGTCAGCTGTTATTACAGTCGACGAATGGTTTTCTTGCAATATCATCAGCCGTTTGTACGTTTGTTTACAAGAAAAGGTAAAAAGGTCAAGCATCTTGCACATCCTAATAATTTTGGGAAAATCCAATTTAAAATTTGCCTATTATTTCTAACAAATGAAAAATATAACCAATTAGAGAAATATATTATTAAAGGGGCATGATTTGTGCAATTGAACGCTTGATAGTGGAGTGAGGGAACTGAAAACCTGACGGGCTGAATGAGCATGTAAATAAAATGGCTTTGTTGGTTGAGAACAATGAGTTGAATATAAAAACCAGGCCTCTTTATTGGAAGGCGTTTTTGGAAACTATAGATCAATATCTCGATAGACATCAGATAAGCGAGTCATTTTCAAAATGATTAAAACCTTTACATACATAGGATATTTTTATGGAAAATGTTAATGTAACTTCAGGGGACGGGTTTGGCGGTAAATTATTAGGAATTTCTGTGCATTCCTTTTTGCAGATGGTTGAATCGGAACAAAAGACCTGCACATTACGGGTAATGTATGATGGAAAGACCGGCTATCTTTATATAAAGGATGGCGAACTCATTGCTGCGGAGGAGGATATCCTCAGGAATTTAGACGCAGCTTATGAGATAATCGGCTGGGATGAACCCGTTATTGAAATCAAAGACAGCGTTCCAGAAATGGATCGGGAAATCTTTGAACCTTTGATGGCTGTCTTGATGGAGGGCTTCCGCCTACGGGATGAAAAGCTAAGCGAAACACAGCCAGTGCCGGAAAGCACAGACGGCCAGCAACTCCCGAACCTCAAGAGCAGGCCCACAGCCGGCCGGCGAATTGGTCTGGACATCGGATCAAAACTACAGGTAGAAATCCAGGGCGTTGATTCACCATTAGAGAGTTTCATGATAGGCATGATGCCTGACGATTTTCTGATTATCACCATGCCCTCCCGCCTATCGGCATCTGAGCATAAGTTATCCAAGGGGACACGTCTCGGCATCAAATACCTTTACCTGGGAAAGATCTGCGTCTTCAACGCCGAACTGCAGGCAACGGTTGATTTTCACCAGAGGCTGCTTTTCATCAGTTATCCATCAGTCGTTCATTACCGAGAGCTGCGCCGTCACAAAAGGGTAGAGTCTTTTCTCCCATGCACCATCAGCCTGTCTAATGGTCAAAGCCAGCCCGGTGTTATCATCGACATGAGTATTTCAGGCTGTCTCTGTCAGCACAAAAATCGGGAAGATAACCCACTCCCTTCTCTTCAGATTGATGAGTCGGTCACGATTCACTGTCTATTTCCGGGGATGGATGAAGAACAGGTGTTGGCCGGTCATACAAAAAATCTGCACAAAACAAAACGCGACACCCGGATAGGCGTGGAGTTTGTCGAAAACTCGCCTGCAGTTGAAAAAGTGATAACGCGTTATCTAGGGCTTTGACACCTCAATTGAGATGGGGCTTTGTCCCGAGGACTGGTGTTGGTTTAAGATATTATTCTCATTCTTCTTTTTTTAGCGTTTTTCCGATTCTCTCCATGGCCTTTCCAGTCTCTTCACGGATCTTATTCACCCGATCCGTGGTGTCCCGCTTCACCTCTTTCAATTTTTCCTGGAGATTTTTGACCTCGGCATTGAGATCGGTCTGGCTGACTGTCCGGTGAAAGGAAATAATGGCCAACACAAGGGCAATGATGGATATGAGTAGTGCAAGTGTTGCCCTGAGGCCACCCTTAACAACTTTCTTTTCATTTGTCATTTTCATCTCCTTTCAAATCATGACCTTGAGACCGCTAAATGCAAAAAGTCGCTTACGCCAAAGTTTTTTTTCCTGAGTGTGTAATAGTCTATTTCAATATCCGCATTCTGTTCATACAATCGCTGCCGCGCCATAAAGAGTTTGGGGTAGCAGCGCTCCAGTGCTGCCCCATGGGTTTCATCGGGTTCTTTGCTGAAGGTACCCCTCCACAACATCGGGTGTGGATTGGATACATAAGCGCTTAACAATTGTCCTCTGACCTCAGGGGGTACTGACAGATGAACGCAAGTTGTACACTGATGCAGCCTTTCTAGAATTCCTTCCCCGGTGTAAATGACACTTCCGGTTGTATCCACAACGACACCCGCATCGGGACTGCCATCATTTTCTTCTAGGGAGTCAAGAACTTCGTTGAGCACCTCTATTTCCAGGTTCAGGTATTTTAACTCCCGCTTTTTGTATGATGGATGGAAAGGGAACCCCATCCATTCCCCCATTGTCATCGTCGTTCCGTCGGGTCTTTTGAGCAGAGGAGCAAGTTTTTTGGAAATAAGGTCATCACAGCAAAAAAGCCTAAAACCGTGTTCGGCAAGCTTGCTTGCCCAATAGGATTTTCCTGTTCCCGCCATGCCAATCAAAGAAAGTCGCATCTATTTACTTTAAATAAAAGCGGATGGGGTGTCAATAAACGGGTTGAAATGGCCGCAGGTCCATATGTGATTTTTTTAAACCCAGACTGTGTCCCGTCATGACGGGATAGCGAGGTTAACGGTTGAAGCGGTTTTTTCTGAGTGAATGCTGGAAGGCCTTTGTGATTTCAGGCGGTTATGAAATGGGGGACCCCATGGCACCGACGTTCCGAAGGAACGGCGGTGAACAGCGGAGGGGGGAGGATTCACCCGCCCATAACTGCCTGAAGTCGCCAGGCTGAGAAGCCCGGAATCGAAGAAAAGACGGCTTCAACCTTACCCCCTGCCAACTTCATTTGTGATCAGTTTCGCGGTACTCATTATACGGATGAACCGTAGGAGGCCACTGCAAAATCCGGGTAGAGGGAGTAAACCATTATTTCCCAAAGACGTCTAAATAAACAAAACTAAAAACTTGAGAAAGGGGAGAATAAAATGAAATCAAGAACGCTAAAAACTCTACCCATGGTAATCGGTCTGGTTCTCATTATGGTCAGCGTATCCTGGGCTCGGGACCCGATTTCCCATCGTCAGAAGAAACAGTCAAAAAGGATCACCCATGGCATTAAATGCGGTGAGATTACAGATCGAGAGTTTGCTCGATTGAGCCGTGAACAAAGACGGATCGGAAAATATAAAAGACGGGCCCGGCGGGATGGCTATATAAGCCATAGGGAAAGACGCCGCCTTCACAGCATGCAGGACAGGGCCAGCAGGCATATTTATCGGTCTAAGCATCACTGTGCATCCCATTGCCGCTGCAGACCCGGACATAAACATCTTCACTTTTGGCATAGACCGTTATATCATGGATATTATGTGAGCGGGGTTTTTTTTGAGCCCTTTGTGTCGTTCGGCTGGTCTATGGGCTGGCGGTAAGGTTTGTATCCAACAAGATCATGAATTTTGAGCTATGTTTTGTGAATAGGAACAATTACGAGCACTTAACACGAGATACTCGATACGGGTTACTGGATACTTGGTGTAGCGAAAATTCGCTAATATTTAACAGGAATCCCCCTCTATTTCCTTTACAAAAGCGGTTTTTGGGGGAAATCCGGCAGTTTGTCTTCAGATATGACCTAAACTATTCAGGTATGGGAGAAGGTCAGGGATAAATTATTCAACCTTGAAAACCCCTGGCCCAGACCAGGCTTTCTCTCCCGTTGGGTAGATCTTCTGATGTAGAATTCGGTGTGATCGTTTTAAGAATGCATATCAAATCGGGCAAGGGCAGGCGTGAACCATTGAAATTTGAACTTGGGTCGTTCCAAAGGAAATTGCCATTTTCTTAGACCTGTTCTCTTTAGAAATGTATATTCGACATAGATAGAGACGTCTTGTGTCTTTTAAAACAGCAGAGGTAAGTCGCCAGGAGCGCCAGGATATTGATTCTCAAGAAAAGGCACCCTCCATGACATTGAGAGACGAAGAGCTGGTCGCTCGCATTAAAGAGGGGGAGGATTGGGCCACAGAAGAACTGGTCAATCGGTACCAGGAAAAGAGCTATGCCATCGCTTACCATATGTGCTCAGAGGATGCCGAAGAAGCCCAAGACCTCACCCAGGAGGCATTCCTGCGGGTCTTTCGAAGCCTGGGAAAATTTCGAGGCGATTCATCCTTTTACACCTGGTTTTACCGTATTCTGGTGAATGTTTGTTTGGACAGTAGAAGACGCGGTCGGAGATGGAAACAAATTTTCTCCCCATGGCGGCAGATAAAAAGGGGAAAAGGGTCCCAGGGAGAAATCCCCGAAGAACAATCAGATATGAGAGACGACAGTAATCCTATTTCGGCGTTGAGCGGTAAACAATTCGAAACGGAGATCAAAAAGTCATTGAAGGCCCTTCCTGAAAAACAGCGGCTTGTTTTTCAGCTAAAGGTGTTCCATGGAATGCGTATACGGGAAATTGCTCAAGTGATCGGGACTGCCGAAGGGACGGTAAAGAGCCACTTGTTTCGGGCAACCCGTTTTTTACGGGAAGAATTAAGGGAATGGACCACACCCTAATGGAGGTGGAGAAATGAAAGCGTGTCCAAATCACCAGGAGACGTTATTTTTGGATGTATATGGGGAATTGGATCCTGTGAAGCGGTCTGTCTGGGAGCGGCATCTTGAAACATGTGCCGGTTGCCGTGAAGAGCGACAGAGATTGCTGGGTTTGCTTGACCGGGTAAGAGACGAGATGGGCCCCCCGCAGCTATCACCCAAAAAAGCCAGTGCGTTATCATGGTCAATCAAACGGGGATTAAGGGAACAACAGGCGAGTTCGCGATGGTGGAAGGGCCTTTTGGGTACACCAAACCGACTCATTCCTTCCCTGGCTGTGGTTTCCCTCGTATTCGTGGCCCTTGGCTGGTTCACCATAAACAAGGTTTATGACCCTTCATCCATTCAAAAGGTCTCTGGCCTCAAATCAGAGGAACAGATGGTGGTCAAGGACTCAGAAGTGATTAACAATCTGGAACTCCTGGAGGAAATGGATACCCTCCGGAAACTGGTTCAAGTGGTTGATAATCGGGATATTATTTGAAAGACCTTTCCTGGTAATTTATAAATAAATTCTGTTAGACATTGGACCATGCGGGTCTCTTTTATATAGGTCGAGATGAAGATCAAACGGGTGAAACATAGGCAGGGTCCCTTGACATGCGTGCCCCTGTGGAAAGTTACGGTCATCTTAACGGTATGGATTGTCATGCTATTCTCAGCCCCGCTTTGGGCCAAACCCAAAAGATCTTATGGGCCAACACATCCGGCGGGCGCTGGGTGGGAATTGCCTAAGAGTCTTGAACTGAAAAGCTGGGACATGATTGGGCAAACATCTAAAGAGAGCCGTCACACATACATCGCAAGACGCAAAAAGTCATCCTATGAATCAAGGGAGTTAACACCTGACGAGAATGAAAGACTTAATAAAAAACGTATGGAATGGGAGGCATTGCCCCCTGAAAAACAAAAGGTCCTGCGTCAAAGGATGAAAGAGTTAAAGGGTCTTCCCCCTGGTGACCGTGAACTCTTCCGTCAGCGGTATAACCAATGGAAAAACCTCTCCCCGGAGGAACGTCAAGGCATCAGGCAAGATCTGGATCGTTGGGATAGATTGTCGCCACAGGAGCAGGAGAGAATACGGCGTAGATTCCTAAATAGGTAAAACTTCGGGTTTTTAAGGAGGGTATGATGAAGCACATTGGAAAATTGCATATCCTGACAGATACGGTACTGCAGACCCGGTTTTCACATATGGAAATTACCCGTCTTGCAATTGCAGGAGGGGCGGATACCATCCAGTACCGGCAGAAAAGCGGGTCCACTCGTGAGATGATCGAGACGGCCCGACATTTAAAACGGCTTTGCGCAGAGGCTGGTGTGACGTTTATTGTAAACGATCGACTGGACGTCGCTATTGCGGCGGAGGCACATGGGGTTCATCTGGGGCAGGACGATTTCCCCATCCCAATGGCCAGAGAAATTCTTGGAGAAGACCGGGTGATCGGGGGATCCGCAGCGACGTTGGATGAGGCCCGGAAATGCCTTCAAGATGGAGCGGACTATGTGGGGTTTGGACCCGTCTTCCCTACGTCATCCAAGGATGATGCGGGCCCTGTCAGTGGAATTGACATCTTGAAACAGGTGGTTGGAGACATCCCGTTGCCGATGATTGCTATCGGGGGCGTCGATGCAGAGAATATCCCTGATGTGATGAGAACCGATGCCCATGGTATTGCGGTTATCTCGGCCGTTTGCTGTCAGGATGATCCTGAGGCGGCTACCCGATCCCTTTATGAGGCCTTGAAAAAGAATACATGATGAGGGTGTTATGACTGAAACATTGGCCGATATTGGGGAATTTGGATTAATTGACCGGATCCATGAACTTCTTCGGAAGGAAGGTGTTCAAGCCCCCGGACTGACACTGGGGATCGGGGATGACACGGCATCTTTCCTGCCTCACGCAGGATACGACGTACTGGTGACCTGTGACTGCATGGTAGAAGGCAGGCATTACATGCCCCAATATATTACCCCCCTGGAGTTGGGGCGACGCGCCATGGTGCTCAATATCAGCGATATCGGTGCCGTGGGGGGAAACCCCCTATATGCATTAGTGTCCCTGGGTCTGAGATCGGACACCCGTGTTTCGGACGTGGAGGCCATGTATCGCGGTTTTGTCGCAGAACTCAATCCGTTAGACGCCTCGGTTATCGGTGGAAATCTCACAAAATCAGGAGATGGCCCGTTTATTGACATCACTTTAATCGGGGAAGTGGCGCATGATCAGGCAATTCGCCGTTCCACCGCAAAGGTGGGGGATGCCATTTTGGTTACGGGATACCCGGGGCAATCGGCCGCCGGGCTGCAACTCCTGTTGCATGCGCAACGGATGAAGGGATTGCGCGACCACCCGCTGGTACGTGCGTTCAATACGCCCTCTCACAGGGCACGGGAGGGTTGGGCCATTGCCCAGTCAGGGTGTGTCACGGCGATGATTGATACCAGTGACGGGTTTCTCGGGGATCTGGGACACATCTGCAAAGAAAGCGGCGTTGGTGCTGAACTGAGCCAGGAGAAGCTGCCCATAAGTGACGTCCTGAACCAAGCGGCCCAAGATTTGGGACAGGATCCCTATGACCTGATCTTGAAGGACAGTGATGATTATGAACTGATCATCACCTGTGCGCCTGATCATGTGGGACAAATCTGCAGCGCCGTGTCTTCGGTGAGTGATGTCCCTGTTACCGAGGTTGGCAGGATTACGGATGTGGCCCGACAAATCAAGCTGAATCTTCCGGATGGGACATGGTCTGAAATGACACCTGCCGGCTGGGATCATTTTGCAGACTCAGGAGGAGGACATGATTGATCAACCATTGGCAAAAAAGGCAGCGGAAAACCTTAAAAAACTGAGGAAAAAAAAGCCTTTGATTCATAACATCACCAATTATGTGGTTATGAATAATACGGCGAATGCGTTACTGGCATGCGGGGCATCTCCCGTAATGGCCCATGCGCATGAAGAAGTGGCGGAAATGGTGTCATTTGCCGGTGCCCTGGTGCTTAATATTGGAACACTGACACCCTACTGGATTGATTCCATGTTGAAGGCGGGGAAGCGTGCCAACGAACTCAATGTGCCCATTGTCCTGGACCCTGTAGGTTCAGGGGCCACAACACTTCGGACTGAATCCGCAAAACGACTCATGAACGAGCTCACCATCCGTGTCGTTCGGGGGAATGCTTCAGAAGTGCTTTCACTGGCCCGGGAGGGATCCCGAACCAAAGGGGTGGATGCCATGCACGCCGTAGACGAAGCGGCCGATGCTGCAAAGGGTTTAGCCAGGGAGCTGAACACCACCCTTGCCATAACCGGCCCTGTGGACCTGATCACGGATGGCAACCGCACTTACCGCGTCTCGAATGGTCATGAGCTCATGGGTTATGTGACCGGGACGGGCTGCACAGCAACCGTTATCACCGGGGCCTTCCTGGCGGTGGACACTGATGCCGTTCAGGCCACGACCACGGCACTGGCGTATTACGGTCTTGCGGGTGAGAAGGCGGCCGCCAGAGCAAAGGCCCCCGGCGGTTTTCAGACGGCTTTAATCGACGCACTCTTCACCATTGATGAAACACAGTTAGAGCAGGGGGCCAGAATCCATTCCCTATCTGAGGTGACAGGCGATCCAGTGATCCCCGCCTAAGTCCCTGAAGACGGGCTCCTCATGCGTGCACACGGCCTTGCACTCGGGGCATCTTGTATGAAACGCACAGCCTGAAGGCGGGTTCAGCGGGCTTGGCACATCACCTTCCAGGAGAATTCTTTGTTTATGAATCTCCGGATCAGGCACGGGCACGGCCGAAAGCAGTGCCTGACTGTATGGATGCTGGGGGTTTTGATAGAGTTCCTTATCCGTGGCCAGTTCTACAAAACGTCCCAGATACATAACGGCTATCCGGTCGCTGATGTGCTCCACGACGCTCAAATCGTGCGCTATAAAAAGATAAGAGAGGTTCATCTGTTCCTGGAGCTGGGCGAGCAGGTTGATAACCTGAGCCTGGATGGAGACGTCCAGGGCCGAGACCGGTTCGTCACAGATGATGACCTTGGGATTCAAGGCCAAAGCACGGGCAATGCCAATCCGTTGGCGCTGACCACCCGAAAACTCATGGGGATAGCGGCTTATCTGCTCTGTATGCAGGCCGACCTTCTCCATCAGATAAGCCACCCGGTTTTTGATTCCAGCCCTGGATTCTTTGAGATGGTTTTTTATTGGCTCGGCAATGATCTGGCCGACAGTCATGCGGGGATTGAGGGAGGAAAAAGGATCCTGGAAGATAATCTGAAGGGAAGCCCGCACCCGCCTGAGGGCTTCCCGCTCCAACCCTAAGAGGTTCTGACCATTAAATGTGATCTGGCCGGAAGTTGGCTCGATGAGACGCAGGATTGAGCGGCCCACCGTGGTCTTGCCACAGCCGCTTTCACCGACCAGTCCCAGGGTCTCGCCCCGTTTCAGGGTGAAGCTGATCCCATCCACTGCCCGCACATTGCCTACGGTTCGAGACAGGACTCCCTTCTTGACAGGAAAGTGTTTCTTCAGGTTTTTAACGTCTAAGAGGGCCATATTCGCCAGGTCCTTTAATTCTATTCAGCTTGCCTCCAGCCAGCAGTTGACCCGCCGATGTTCGGCGAGGTGGATCATGGGCGGCTCCTGCTTTCGGCATATGTCCATGACACTGGAACACCGGGGATGAAATCGGCACCCGATCGGTGTTTCCAGGGGTCTGGGGACAATTCCCGGAATTTCCTGAAGACGGCGACCGGTCTGGGCCTTGCGGCCGATAACCGGAATAGATCCCAGAAGCCCCCGGGTGTATGGATGGCGGGGGTCCTTAAACAGGTCTTTCACGGGCGCCTCCTCAACGACCTTACCGGCGTACATAACGACCACCCGACTGGCCATCTCGGCGATGACCCCAAGATCGTGGGTAATGAGTACAATGGCCGTTTTAAATTCCTCCTTGAGACGCACCATGAGGTCCATGATCTGTGCCTGGATGGTCACATCCAGTGCGGTGGTCGGTTCATCGGCCAGCAGGAGCTGGGGATTGCAGGATAGCGCCATGGCGATCATGGCCCGCTGGCGCATACCGCCTGAAAATTTGTGGGGGTATTCTCTGGCCCTGGCCCTGGGACCCGATATCTGAACCATCTGAAGCATGTTCACCGCCCATTTCCAGGCCTCATGATATTTCATGCCCTCGTGAAGTCTCACAGCCTCTGAAATCTGCTCCCCGATGGTCAGCACCGGGTTCAGGGAGGTCATCGGCTCCTGGAAAATCATAGAGATGGAGCTTCCCCTGATTTTTCTGATTTTTTCCGGGTCTAAGTTCAGGAGGTTGACACCCTCGAAGCGGATGGTTCCCTGGATTTCCGCCGGTGGGCAACGCAGAAGTTGAAGGATTGAAAGAGCGGTGACGCTTTTTCCGCAACCGCTCTCGCCGACCAGCCCCAGGGTTTCACCCCGATAGACGTTGAAGTCCACCCCATCCACCGCGTTGACCACCCCATCCTGCGTGTGGAAGCGGGTGTGGAGGGCCTCAATCGCCAGAAGGGGTTTTCTTGTGTCGTTCATAGCTTGAACCTGGGATCGAGGGCATCACGCAGGCCGTCGCCTAGAAGATTGAAACCCAAAACGGCCAGGAAAATGGCGATACCGGGGAAGGTGGCCACATGGGGCGCGTGAAAAAGATAGGATCGGCCTGAACCCAGCATGGTCCCCCATTCCGGTGTGGGAGGCTGCACGCCGATGCCTAAAAACCCCAAACCTGCCGCGAAGAGGATTCCCATACCCATTGACAGGCTCGTTTGAACGGTGATGGGGACCATGACATTGGGTAGAATGTGTCTTAATAGGATGACTCTGTCTCTCGTCCCCACGGCCTTGGCCGCCTCAACATAGACCTCCTCCCTTACGGCCAGGGTACAGCCCCTGACCAGACGGATGTAAAGGGGAATCATGGCAATGCCGATAGAAACCATGGCGTTTTTGAGCCCAACCCCCAGGACCGCCACCAGTCCCAGGGCCAAAAGAAAACCCGGAAATGCTAGTAGGGTGTCGGTAATGCGTTGGAGGATAAAATCGGTTTTTCCGCCGTAGTAGCCCGAGATGAGTCCAAGGGGTACGCCGATGACTAACCCCACTGAAACGACTCCTATGGCGATCAAGAGTGAGACACGTGAACCATAGATGATCCGACCCAGAATGGAGCGTCCCAGTTCATCGGTACCCAGCGGGTGCTTCAGGGATGGGGTCTCCAGGGCCATGATGAGGTTTGGGGCCGAGGGGTTACCAGGGAAGAGAACCGGCGCCAGCAGGGCAGTGAGGATGTATAGCAGGATCAGAAATCCGCCGATCAGCGCCACTTTGTTACGCTTGAGCTTGAACCAGCTCCGTCTGAACGGGCTGATGGGTGAATGATCCCGGTCTCCATCGGCTGTGTTCCGGATTGGGTCAGTCATAGCGAATCCTCGGATCCACAAAGGCATAGATCACATCAACCATCAGGTTGACCAGGGTATAAATGAGTCCGAAGATGAGAATGGTTCCTTGAATCACAGGATAATCCCGGGCCAGAATCGAATCTACGATCAGGCGGCCCACACCCGGCCAGGCAAATACCGTCTCGGTCAAAACCGCCCCCCCTAAGAGCATACCAAATTGGAGCCCTACCACTGTGATGATCGGGATGAGGGCATTTTTAAGCGCATGCTTGATGACGACGACCTTTTCCATCAGACCCTTGGAACGGGCCGTGGTTGTATAGTCCTGGGATAGGACTTCCAACATGCTTGAACGCGTCATGCGGGCAATAAAGGCAACGACAAAGGCCGTCAGGGTAATTGAAGGCAGGATGACGTGTTTC
>Ga0272443_10006536_pt1 | contig 11493 bp, 9 predicted proteins | sample SSMAcet12_FD_193581 | JGI IMG/M metagenome (GOLD analysis project Ga0272443, IMG submission 193581) | Marine sediment archaeal communities from Little Sippewissett salt marsh, Falmouth, MA, United States - SSM-Acet-12 | ecosystem: Environmental > Aquatic > Marine > Wetlands > Sediment ... | reverse complement strand
TATAGTCTGCGCTAACAATTGATATGTCCCCTTAGCCAAGCCCGTAATTTTTACAACTCCCGGTTTTTCGATAGTTTCCAGAACACCGAAAGACACATAAGCTTCATTTCCGTTCTGGGTAGTCTTAATAGGAAGAATCACTTGAGCAGGAAAAACCTGAACATCATCCGGTATGCTTTTAATTTCGTATTCGAACGACACCGGCATTCCCGGAGAAAATCTCACGACAAGACCATGAGAGGCAACAAACGGTTCCGAACAATATCTGAACATTTCGTTATCCTCGACAATCCATCCCACTACATAAGAATCACCAGGCTCAAAAATACCAACCCATGTATCGTTATTATCACCAATAGGACGCAGTTCTGCGGCTGTTCCCATTCTCTCAAATAACGCTGAAGCAGCATCATCCGCCGATACAACTTTAGGAGTTCCGGGAAGTGTTTTTCCTTCGAGTCGGAATGTTACTACTGCAACAGAATTCGGGTCAAAATCACCTTCAATCCTGATTTGCGGTATTGGAGTCGGTTCAGGGGCAGGCTCCGGTTCGGTTGAACAGCTTAAAGAAAAAAAGCAAATAAGCATCAGAGAATAAAACAAACTTTTATACATCCTGTTAATACCTCCAGATTATTACTAAATGCAGAAATTATAAGAAAATCATTATCGAACCTGTTTATTATCGTAAGCCATTATTTTATAAGGTTTAGCGTTATAAGGCAAGAAAAATCAGATTCTTTCTCAGTTTGAGTTCAGGACAAAAAAAATTAGAAAATAATCAGGATTAATTTTTTAATCGGGTTTTGAGCCTATATAGATACAGGCAATACCAAAAGTTAAAGGAACAGCCTGTATATTCTCAAAGCCCGCTTTTTTCATAAGAAAAGTAAAATCATCCGCGCTATCAAATTTTTCAATACTCTTATTCAAATATTTATATGCATTTTTATCGCCGGAGAGTATACGCCCGATTAAAGGAATGTAATAACGCAAATATATTAAATAGAAAAACCTTGGGATACGATTTGCAGGCATCGAAAACTCGAGTATAAAAGTTGTTCCTCCATTTCTCAACAAACGGAATATTTCGGTGAGTGTTGCCGAAGCATCAGGAGTATTCCTGATACCAAAACCCATAGTAACCACATCAAAAGTTTCATCGGACAAGCCGCTCGAATCCGCATCAGCACAAACAAGATCGATTTTCTCCGTCAGATTATATCGTGCAATTTTCCTTCGACAAATATCCAGCATTTTATCCGATATGTCCAGACCAACAGCTTCGTAAATATTGGAATTTCTACGAAGAACTGTAATCAATAAATCACCTGTTCCTGTAGCCAGGTCAAGGATTCGCAATTCCCTTCCATGCTCAATCAGCCTCGCAAGTTTATTGCGCCACAAAAAATCCATACCAAAAGACAATACATGATTCAACCTGTCATAAACAGGGGCAATTCTGCTGAACATTTGCCCGGTTGAATTTTTAGATGGCCGCCCTGTGACAGAATCCATTGTGAATTAATTTTTGATTGTGTATGAAAAAATCTAATTAATCCGTGATAGAAATACTAAGAGCATTTTATCATAGTTTAGACTGCATGGCGTTTGCTAACTCTACCTTGGCATCTATGACCGCCTGCTCGATACACCTTTTCCAGTCATCGCCAAATTGGTCTTTATATGCGGGTTTTTCATATGCATAAATTATGGAACGTGAAGCATTTATTAAAGCTCCGGAACCATCAGGCTTACAGAAACGAATACAATCGACAGCTCCGGCTCCCTGCGAACCATATCCCGGAACAAGAAACCATACTTTCTCATAATCCCGACGCAGTGCGCTGGTAACTTCAGGCGCCGTACCGCCTACTACCATTCCTATATCACTATACCCCTTTGTACCAATATGTTCCGGTTGATTAGCAATTTGAGCTACAATTTCAGCAACTTTCTCATACATCTTTTTTCCCTGGCTATCTTCAAAATCCTGAATCGCCGCAGCAGATGGATTGCTGGTCCTGACTAATACAAAAATGCCCTTACCCTGCTGGGCGGCAACATTAGCAAAAGGTTCTATACCATCTGAGCCCATATAACCATTTACTGTTATTGCATCAGGAGCAAGTGTATCCTCAAGGCCTGCCAGTTCGGGATTTTCAAGATGAGCGGATGCGTATGCTGACGCTGTATGGCTGATATCACCGCGTTTAACATCACCAATTACCTCCAGTCCGAGGTCGTCCGCTTCAGAAATCAGGGCATAATAAGTTTCAAGACCCTCCCAAAGATATTTTTCAAAGAAAGCTATATTAATCTTCACCGCCGGAACCATAGGCGCAACAACTCTCATTGTTTGTGTGCAAAAATCGAAAATCGCATCGACAGCCGCAGCCGCATCGAATTCATCGTTCATCTGTCGATGATTCCTGATAGATGATGGTAATCTGTTATATACCGGATCCAATCCAACAACTAAACTCGTTTTTTTTGTTTTTACAGCATCAAAAAGACGATCTGAAAAATGACCTGCCATAAATAATTCCTCAAAAATTTTTAAAAACCTTTTTTGTTCTAAACGAATAAATCACTATAATAAAATATATGTTATCGAGCAAGAGAGAAATACCCGAGAAAGAAATAGAACCTAACAGCCGTAAAAAAAACAGGCGAAGGAAATTACTCTATTGGCTGATAATCGACTTGACTGTGGCATTTGTTGTTATAGCCCTTCTTTTATACAAACCCGGTCATTATAATCCAACTAATTCCAATCCCGGTATTCCTGAAAATGAGGTAAGCCCCTATTTAACACATTTATCATCAGAAATTTATAATGCCGCTCAATTAGGTGAACCCTTTGAAATTACCCTCACTCAGGAAGCAATAAACGAGATAATTACACAAGCTAACTGGCCGATAGAATCAGAAGGAATTTTGCTTTATGCTCCGGCAGCACTTTTTATTGAGGGAATGGTTGTTTTAATGGGAACCGCCGATTTTAAGGGTGTGGAACTTATCATCACAGTCGAGCTGAATCCTCAAATAAATGAAGAGGGCCTTATTAATCTGAATGTGGAAAAAGTCAAAATCGGTGCGATGAATATTACACCTCTTGCAAAAATTACCGCAAAAAAAATGTATGCCCACAGACTTGCTACAGTATCTATAGACAAATATTCCTTACAAACTCAAATAGCGGCTTCATTATTGAATGATGAACCTTTTAGTCCCGTTTTTAGAATAGACCATAGAAGAATACGCTTAAATAAAATAATTATCGAAAAAGAAAAAATGACTGCATATCTCTCTCCGGAAACAAAATCACGCTAATCGAATCTTTTTTTCATCTATACATAATCTATGAAACTTTTAGCCTCAGAAGCTCCTGCCATGCATTTAGGGCCAAAATCTTATCAAATTTATAACACTGACTAATTTGGATTTCTATATTGAACCTGAGTCCAAATAACCGGTTTTTTACTATAAAAAAGGGGCTTATTATGCGGACTTAGGACTTAAAATAAACCAAAAGTACATTCTGGGTGAAAATAAGCCAAAAAATACACAAATTTATTAAAAAAATCATTGCTCTTAGCAGATTTGACGATTACTATAATAAGTTCGGCTGTAAGGATTTAGATAAAAAAGCCGCCAGAATGATAACTTTGAACTAAAAAAATGCGTACAATGGTCTTAAACAGGATTGGCAAAAAGTGCAAAGTAGACGAATAATTTTTGTGTACGATTGCGCTTGTGCGCAAATGGCGGCTTGGAAATCGGCGTTTCTGCTTCAGTGTCAGAAAACGAACGGGGCCTTGTTGTCAGATTTGCTTTTTAAGAAAGAAAATTTGGCACATTTTTGGAGGCAGATGATGTAGTAAAAGGAAAACTACAACTTCTGTTCGTTTTGTCTTTTCGAGAGCTTTTATTATCAGGCTCCCGCTTGAAGTGGAAACCAATAAGGTTTCCTTTTTTATTAAATGCCGGTTATAGATTATAGAAGCTTAATCAGAAAGAGATTAGGACAATGAACCAGGAATTACTAAGAATTGTAGAAAACATTGCTCGCGATAAAAACATCGACAAGGAATTGATTTTTATAGACCTTGAAGAAGCTATGGTTTCAGCGGCAAAAAAACATTTTGGTGATCCGGACTGTGATATAGCTGTAAATATTGATCGCCAAACCGGCCAAATCGCTGCCTTCAAAGACAGCGTACAAATTGATATCAAACAGCTTGGCAGAATCCCCGCCCAGACGGCTAAACAGGTAATAATCCAGAAAATACGAGCGGGAGAAAGAGACAGCATCTATGCTGAATTTATTCAGCGAAAAGGTGAAATCATCAGCGGGTCGGTTGTTCGCTATGAAAGCGGAACATTAATCGTTAACCTGGATCGATGGACCGAAGGTTTCATGCCTAAAGGCGAACAAATAATGGGGCAAACTCATCGAGTAGGAGAAAGAATTAGATGTCTGATTCTTGATGTGAAAGAAACTTCGAATCAGGTTAAAATAATTCTCTCTCGCACCCACCCTGATTTTATTCGCCGTTTGTTCGAGTTAGAAGTACCTGAAATCAATGAAAAAATTATCGATATCCAGGCTCTCGCACGCGAGGCCGGCTATAGAACTAAAGTCGCAGTTGCTTCTGTAGATGATAAAGTTGACCCTGTTGGCGCTTGCGTAGGTGTACGAGGCAGCAGAATAAAAAATATAGTTGATGAGCTTGGAGGAGAAAAAATCGACATAGTTCGCTGGCATGAGTCATCTCAGGTATTGGTATCAAATGCTTTAATGCCTGCCAAGGTAAGTGAAATCGCTCTTTGCTTCGAACTTGGACGGGCCACAGTAGTAGTGGACGAAGAGCAGCTTAGTCTGGCTATCGGCAAGCATGGTCAAAATGTTCGTTTAGCAGCAAGACTGACCGGATGGGATATAGATATACTAACACCGGATGAATACAATCAAGGTATCGAACGACTAACAAGCTGTGTAAAAGCTGTTGAAGAAGCTAATGATACAATTGTTGATAAACTTATAGCTCTCGGAGTTATATCCGTAGCAGATTTGGATGATGTAGGTACAGAGCCGTTGATTAACGAATTGAAAATTGATGAAAATGTCGCCGAGAAACTCGTCGAAGCGGCAACAAAAGAAGTTGAACGTACACAAAGCGAACCGGAATTAAACGAAGCAAAAAAACAATTGGCTCAACAAATAAAAACAAAGAATAACGAATAATAACAGTGTTAATTAAATAAAAGAACGTAAATTATAATTTATGAAATAATAAGGATTCAGAAAAAATCCTCAAAATATCTGAAATCCATATAAATTGAAAAAATTGGAGATTAGTATTTGGCTACTACCAGAGTTTACATCTTAGCAAAAGAACTTGGCGTAAAAAGCTCAGCTATTGTAGCGAAATGTCAGGATGAGGGTCTGGAAGTCAAGAACCACATGTCGGTCATTTCAGCCGGTCTGGCTGCAACTATTCAAGAGTGGTTCAGCGAGGGAGAAAATATTACAACCGTCGAGACTTCAAAAAAAGTTGACCTTGCAAAAGTCAGAGTAAAAAAGAAAAAGAAAGCAAAGCAAAAAACTCCAGCTAAAAAAGCAAAAGCAGAAAAAGCCGAAGAGCCCCAATCAAGTATTGAAGAAACCGAAGAAGCTTCTACTGCTATAATAGCTGAGGATGAAGAAAGTCAGAAAACAACGGAGACTCAGGAAGAATCCCCTGTTACAACCGAAGAACAGGAAGTTGAAATTCCAAAGGAACCGGAACCTGAGCCGGAGCCGGAACCAATCCTGCCTGCAGGTCCGATTCTGGAGAAACCTGAACCCGCCAAACTAAGCGGACCTCAAGTTGTTCGGGTTGAAGCTCCTGAACCTATACACCATAGGCCAAAACCAAAGTCTCGAGCCAAATACGATGCGCCTATTACCGAACCTTTAATGTACACTCAACAGGAAAAGGAAGGCGAAGCATCTGATACATCCAAAGGTAAAAAGCAAACCTCCAAAAAACGCAAAGACAGAACACACGGAAGAAGACGGGAAGAGCTTGATTTTGAAGCAGACAAAAAATCCAAGGTCGCAAGCAGATGGCGACAAAAAGATATTGAAGAAAGGCGAGCGAGACTTGATGCCGCTGTCGGCGATAGTTTACGATCCCGCCCAACACGTAGAATCGCTGCAAAAGCCAAGCAAAGACCTCAACAAGCCAGACCATCGCAAGTTACAATAAGCGCACCGATTACAGTAAAGGACCTTTCCTCTGCTTTAGCTGTTAAGTCAAATGAAATTATAGAGAAACTAATTCAACAAGGCACAATGGCCACGGCTAACCAGGTTATTAGTAACGATCTTGCAGAACTAATTGCACTGGAATTCGATACTGAATTAAAAATAGAGCAAAAAAGCACTTTAGAAGAACAAATCCGAAATGAATTTGAACAACGAGAGCGTAAAAATATCCAAAAACGCAGCGTGGTTGCTGCAATGCTCGGTCATGTGGACCATGGAAAAACAAGCTTACTGGATAAAATAAGAGCCACTCATATCGCGGCCGGCGAAGCTGGAGGCATAACACAGCATATCGGAGCTTCTGAAGTTATTTGGGATGATAAAAAAGTTACTTTCCTGGATACTCCTGGACACGAAGCTTTTACAGCTATGCGAGCAAGAGGTGCCAATATGACCGATGTTGTTGTTCTTGTTGTGGCAGCAGATGACGGCGTAATGCCTCAAACGGCTGAAGCCATTGCTCATAGTAAAGCGGCTAAAGTCCCCATCATTGTGGCATTGAATAAAATTGATCTGCCTGGTTATGATATTAATCGTATTTATGCACAATTATCAGAACATGAGCTGACACCGGCTGAATGGGGAGGCGAAACCGAGGTTGTTAAAACAAGCGCAACCACCGGGGAAGGCGTCGATGACTTACTGGAATCTCTGGATTACGTAGCTGAACTGCTCGAACTTAAAGCAGACGATACAATCCCGGCGACCGGTTGGGTTGTTGAAGCAAAAATGTCATCGCAGCGTGGTCCTGTAGCAACCATTCTGATTAAAGAGGGCAAACTTTCTAAAGGCGACATCGTACTGGCAGGAAGCGCTTACGGCAGAATAAAAATGATGAAAAACAGCGCAGGTAAAAATATCAAAACAGCTATAAGCTCTATGCCTGTTGAGATTACAGGTCTAAATGATATTCCCGAAGCGGGAGACAGATTTTACTGCCTGAAAGACATCAACAAGGCCAAAGATGCCGCTGAAGAAAACAAAACACGCGACAGAGAACATTCACTTGCTGAGCGAACACAGGTAACACTGGATAATTTATTCAACCAAATAGAAGCAGGAAAGACGGAAACTCTAAACCTTATCATCAGGGCTGACGTACAGGGTTCTGTCGATGTATTAAAGAAATACCTTTCTGATTTGAGTACCGATGAAGTAAGAATTAACATCCTCCATTCGTCTACCGGCGGAATAACCGAAGGCGATGTAGTTCTTGCCGAAGCATCTAATGCCATTATCATTGGCTTTAATGTTGTCAGCGATGAACATGCCGCAAAAACCGCCGAAGCTAAGGGTGTTGAAATAAGACTATATAACGTTATTTACCGTATTACAGAAGATTTAGAAAAATCAATGGTCGGTTTACTTGAGCCTGAAGAACAGGAAAAAACTCTTGGCAGAGCAACCGTAAGAGCTACATTCAAGATTTCCCGGATAGGAACTATAGCAGGCAGTTATGTCAGCAGCGGATATGCAGCTAAAAATGCGAAGGCTCGCCTAATACGCGATAATATTGTAATTAAAGACAACCTGAGCCTGGATTCTTTAAAACATTTTAAGAATGATGTACGTGAGGTTAAAACAGGTTTCGAATGTGGGATTAAAATAGCAGGATTTGATGATATTAAAGTTGATGATATTATTGAATTTTACGAGATTGTTCAAATAGCCAGAACACTTTAAGTTTATCCTGGTTATTTTTTTAATAAATTAAATACGAATGCAACACAAAAATGGCAACTCGAAGGCAGGAAAAAGTAGCTCGCATAATTAAGGAAGCAGTTAATAACGCTATAACTCAACATCTTAGCGATCCTCGAATTGAAGGGCTCGTAAGTATTACGAAAGTTGAAATGGCTCCTGATTTGCGGAATGCAAATGTGTATATTAGCGTTTTAGGAAAAGACGAAGCATCGCAGAATAAGACTTTTGCAGCGATAGTACATGCTAAAAGCAGAATACAATCTCTGATTTCCGGAAAAATACAGAGTAAGTTCTGTCCTGTTTTGCATTTTTTCAATGACGATAAGTTTAAGAAGACTTTAGAAACATTAAAGCTTATAGAGAAAGTGACCAATAACCCAGAAGAAGACGACGTAAACGATGAAATTGCCGAATATTAGGGAGAATCAATTACAAAGTTTAATTCTGTGAAAAATTCTTATATCAGTCGTATCCGGTGAGACTAAAATGAAAAACAGTAAAGAATATTCGAAAAAAATAAACAGCCTATATCGCTCGTTAAAACGTAAACATCAAAAAATTACTCAAACCCAGCATGAGCAAGTAATAGATGCGCTTGTCTGTGCAATTATTTGTGAAAAAATGAGTGAAAAAGAAACAGAGGCAGCATTAAAAAGATTCAATGAATATTTCGTCGATATGAATGACTTACGAGTTTCACGCGCAGAGGAAATAATTGAAATGCTGGGAGGCAACACACCAGTAACGACAAGTATTGCTACTACTATAACCAGAATTTTGCGAAGTATATTCAATCAATACCATAAAGTAAGCCTTGAAGGTTTGAAAAAAACCGGCAAAAGACCCGCCCGGCAAGCCCTTGAAAAGCTTGATGGTATTAGTCGTTTTATTACTGATTACTGTATGCTAACTTCACTGCAAAGCCATGCGATACCGCTTAACGAGAAAATGATTGAATACTTAAAGGAAAATGATTTAGTCGAGCCCGAAGCGGATGAACAACAAATAGCAGGCTTCCTTACCAAGCAGATACCTGCAAAAAACGGTTATGAATTCTTTTCGCTGCTGCGACATGAAAGCGAAGCATTCAAAAGCAAAAAGAAGAAAAAAATAAAAACCGCCATAAAAGAAAGTAAAAGTAAAACTGATACCAAAACCAAAAAAACTACTGCAAAAAAGAAAAAGAAAAAATAGATAAAAGAAAATTAAAGCGAGCCATAAGACAATGTCAGAACAAATTCTAAAGTTAGGTATTCCGGCAGGTAGCTTACAAAAAGCTACTATCGAACTTTTTAGCAAAGCAGGATTTCATATAGCTGATTCAGAAAGAAGCTATGTACCACATATTGACGACAGCGAGATTCGTCTCATTATGCTGCGAGCTCAGGAAATGAGCAGATATGTCGAAGACGGCGTTCTTGATGTCGGTATTACAGGCCATGACTGGATAATGGAAAATAATTCTGATGTGATTGAAATCTGTGAACTTGCATACAGCAAAGCAACAAGTAAACCCGCCAGATGGGTACTGGCGGTACCGGACGAATCAAAGGTTAAAAGCCCCGGGGACCTGACCGGCAGCATAATCGCAACCGAATTGATAAATGTAACAAAAAAATATTTCGCAGATAAAAAAATCGATGTAAAGATAGAGTTTAGCTGGGGAGCTACCGAAGTTAAAGCCAGACTTGTAGACGCAATAGTGGAACTAACAGAAACAGGCTCTTCGCTTCGAGCAAATAACTTACGTATCATTGACACTGTAATCAGTTCAACAACAAGATTTATCGCCAACAAACAGGCATGGGAAAATAAATTTAAAAGAGAAAAAATTGAAAATATCACCATGCTGCTAAACGCAGCGATTGAGGCTCGCAGTAAAGTCGGATTGAAAATGAACATAAAACAAAATGATTTAGATTCAATCCTGAAAATTCTTCCCTCTGAAAAGAGCCCGACTATTTCTTCCCTGGCTGATTCGGATTATGTGGCAATAGATGTGATTATCGAGGATACAATCGAACGAACTCTGGTTCCGGCTCTCAAACGCGCAGGTGCATCCGGAATAATCACTTATCCTCTTAATAAAGTCATACACTAACAGCTTATTAAATAGGCATTACAGTTTTCTTGCTATCTGTGCCAAATCCGATATACTTATCCGGTTGTATAAGTGTACTGGAAAAAATTTATGATTAAGAAAATCGCAATTTTAGGCTCTACCGGGTCAATAGGTAAAAATGCCCTCAGGGTAATCGAAGCTCTTGGTCCTCACTATCAAATTTGTGCACTAAGCGCTCATAGTAATGTCGAGCTTTTAGCTGAACAGTCAAAAAAATACAAGCCGCGATTTGTCGCTGTAACAAATACCGATTTCGCTACAAAATTCAACGAGCTAACATCTGAGATGGATATCGACGTTTTTGCCGGCCCTAAAGGTTTAATAGAAATCGCACAACTTGAAGATATAGATATTATTTTAGCTGCGGTCGTAGGCTCAGCGGGATTACCGGCTCTGCTTGCCGCCGCAAAAAGTGGGAAAAAACTTGCCATTGCAAACAAAGAGCCTCTCGTTATCGCAGGTGAACTTTTACTCAGGGAAATAAAACAAAACGGCGGCACCGTTCTTCCTGTAGATAGTGAACATTCTGCTGTTTTTCAGGCTATGCAGTCGGGCAGCCCCGAAGAAATTAATAAAATTATCCTGACGGCATCCGGCGGCCCGTTCAGGAAAGCTACTCCTGAGGATATTCAAAACGTAACATTAGAGCAGGCTCTTGCGCACCCCGTCTGGGATATGGGGCCAAAAATCACTATAGATTCTGCAACTATGATGAATAAAGCATTCGAAATTATAGAAGCCCGCTGGTTATTCGACATGCCCGTCGAGAAACTGGATGTGCTTATTCATCCTGAATCCATAGTTCATTCACTCGTTGAATTTATTGACGGCTCGGTAGTCGCGCAGCTTGGTGAGCCGGATATGTGTCTGCCGATTCAATATGCCTTAACATATCCTGATCGCGTAGCAGGGATTGCCAAGCGGCTCAGGCTCGAAGATATCGGGAATCTCACGTTCGAAAAGCCTAATCTTGAAGTTTTTCGTGCTCTTGAATTAGGCTTCGAAGTAGCAAAAACTGGAGGTACAACCGCGATTGTTTTCAATGCGGCTAATGAGGCGGCCGTCGAAGAGTTCTTGGCAGACAGGATTAAATTTGTTAATATCGTAGAGCTTATTGAACATTGTCTGAACAAGCATGATGTTAAAAAGAGTGTTTCTCTTGAAGAATTAGCCGAGGCAGATGCATGGGCCAGAGCAGAAGTTGAAAAAAGAATAACTCATAAAGTTAAAAGCATATAAAAAGTAATGAAAAACAGGAATATTATCGATAATTAATAATAATCGTTCGTTTATCTAAAGAGGTTTTTAATGTCCAAATCTAAAAAATCATCCAACAAATATTTTCGCGTAA
>Ga0272443_10006534_pt1 | contig 11493 bp, 7 predicted proteins | sample SSMAcet12_FD_193581 | JGI IMG/M metagenome (GOLD analysis project Ga0272443, IMG submission 193581) | Marine sediment archaeal communities from Little Sippewissett salt marsh, Falmouth, MA, United States - SSM-Acet-12 | ecosystem: Environmental > Aquatic > Marine > Wetlands > Sediment ... | reverse complement strand
GATTCTTATCGGCGTGTTGATTCTTTTCTTAGGGCTGTTGTATTGGGCGTTATTTGGAACCATTGACGTCACAACAAGTGCCCCGGGGCTTCTTGTTTCCGGTGGGGGATTCGCATATTGTTATTCTACAACTGAGGGTTTTTTATACGATATCTCTTATGATGTAGGCGATCAAATCAATGAAGGGGATGTTGCTGCAAGAGTAAACAAACCGGACATTGTTCGTGAAATCAACATTATACAAAACGAATTGGAAGAAATTGAAACACCTGAAAAGAAGAAAAAAAACGAAGAGGCGCTCACCAGTTTGAAAGAAAGGCTAAAAAAAGAAAGCCGAATACTAAACGTTGAAAGTGGTAAAATTACAGACATATACGTTCAAAAAGGACAATATATAAACAAAGGAGATCCCGTTTTAAAAATTTCAAGAAACGGGAAAACGGTAAAGGATTTAATCGGCGTTCTATATTATCCGGTAGAAGAGGGTAAAACCATCGAAGCAAACATGGATTGCCGTCTTATTCCATCCATTACAAATAAGGAAACGTATGGTTTTCTGAAGGGGAAGGTAGTCAGTGTATCCGAATTTCCCATCAGCATAAAGGCTATTGCAGACTTTACCGGTAGCCAGAAATTTGCAGAACTGTTTTCCAAAGAACCCGTCTTGGAAGTTATTATTGACTTACTTCCTTCAACTGAAACCCCTTCAGGTTATCAATGGAGTTCATCGGAAGGTCCTGATATGAAACTGGAACCGGGAACCCTTTGTGACGGGTTATGCATAACAAAAAAACTGAATCCCATTGAATTGATTTTTCCCAATTTAAAAGGTGATCGTTATTTTTAAATCAAAGATAAAGAAGACTCCAACCATTTTACAAATAGAAGCCGTGGAATGTGGGGCCGCTTCATTAGGAATGATATTAGAATTTTATGGGAAATACGTACCTTTGGAAGAGTTACGTTATGAATGTGGTGTATCACGTGACGGAAGTAATGCATTAAATATCATCAAAGCGGCAAGACATTATGGATTGGAAGCTAAAGGATTTCGATTAACCCTACAAAAACTTGACGAAGCGGCTAAACCCTTGATTATCTTCTGGGGCTATTATCATTTCGTTGTCTTGGAAGGAATAAACAGAAAAAAAGGTATTTATTACATAAATGACCCGGCGATGGGGCATCGAAAATGCAGTAAAGAAGAATTCGAGCGGAATTTCACCGGAATCGTCTTAACATTTGAACCTTCAACAAATTTTGAAAAATCAAGAAGTAGACAGAATTCCTTTTTTTCTGTATTCAAAGAATTATCAATTGATTCAAAAACCCTCTTGTTTTTATTTATTTGCGGTTTCTTGTTGGCAATTTCCGGCATACTAATCCCTACTTTTTCCAGGATATACATTGACACAATTCTTATTCCTCAAAGAGATGACTGGCTGACATCTTTGCTGGGAGCGATGTTGTTGGTCGCGTTTTTTACTGCCCTTGTTTCCTTTCTACAACATAAAACATTGTTAAACCTGGAAAATAGAATTGCGGTAAGTCAATCTTCCCGCTTTTTCTATCACATCCTACAGCTTCCATTATCCTTTTTCATGCAACGCTATGCCGGAAATCTAAACGCCACCATGACATCCGGGGAGCACATGGCAGAACTTCTGGGGAATCATTTTCTGTTCGCCTTTATCAATCTTATATTTTCTTCCTTTTACATCATCATGATGTTCCAATACGATCTCTTGTTGACATTTATCAGCATCTTATTCATCATCATAAATATTATTACCGTTTATTTTATCTCCAAAAAATTTAAAGAAGAATACCATCTGTTGCTTTCCGATGAGTTGAAATTATCTGGAATAGCCGTTTCTGGGATTCAAACGATCGAAACTTTGAAAGCAACCGGACAAGAATCCCTTTTTTTTACACGCTTGGCGGACCAATATTCACAGCTTCAAAACAAGCTCTTCAAGATCTCAAAGAAAACACTGTTTTTCAAATCGGTTCCTGAAATGTTTGAGTTTCTCTCCATGCTTCTTTTATTGTTGATCGGCGGTTTAAAGATTATGAATAACACCTTAACTATCGGATCTTTTGTTGCTTTTCAGACACTGAACGCAGCTCTTTACCTTCCCATCAAAGAATTTATTCAAACCATGTTGTTCGTTCAAAGAAGCGATGCGGACAAAAAAAGGATGGAGGATGTCCTTAAAAATCCGATTGATATCAACCTTGAAAGGCATGTCAAAGACGAGACCATAATCAGAAAACTGAGCGGAAAGATAGAGATTAAAAATCTGACATTTGGATATTCACGTTTGGATAAACCTCTGATCGAAGATTTCAACCTCACCATCGAACCTGGAAAACGCGTTGCGCTTGTTGGACTTTCGGGTAGTGGTAAAAGCACGCTGGGAAAACTCATCGTGGGCTTGCTTCAACCTTGGAGTGGAGAAATCCTATACGATGGATTTTCCTTAAAGGAAATCCCCTTGGCTATGACGGCCTCATCCATCAGTTATGTGGAACAAGATGTGATTTTATTCACCGGAACCGTCAGAGAAAACCTCACCCTGTGGGACAAGAATATATCCGAATCGGACATTATCAAAGCCACCAAAGATGCCTGTATTCATGACGAAATAACGGCTTTTGCCGGTAAAGAACCGGGCAACTCAGAATACAATTTTCAATTCCGGGAATTTGGAAACAACATCAGCGGAGGCATGAGACAACGAATCGAAATCGCCAGATGCCTGGCCAAAAACCCCAGTATCCTGATTCTGGACGAAGCAACCAGTGCATTAGATGCAAAAACCGAATTGGAAATTGACCTGAACATACGTAAAAGAGGCTGCTCGGTTATCGTCATTTCCCATCGTTTAAGCACCATCAGGGATTGTGATGAGATCATTGTAATGAGCAACGGCAAAGTAGTCCAGCGCGGTAAACACGAAGAACTCATGTCCGACAACAGCCCCTACTCCAATCTGGTCATCCATTCATAAGGAGAGATGTGTTCCATCAAGAGCATAAACAAAAGGAGTTTCCTTGAAACGAGAAATGTTATGAAAAAAGAACTGGAACAATTACTAAATTCAAAGGCAAAACCATCCGACGCCTCCACACCCTTCGACTTAAAAAACCACCAGTTAATATTGGTAGTCAAAGGCAGGGCGGATCTTTTTATTACAGAAAAAATGGCCGATCCAATCCTAAAAGATCGCGTGTTTAACATTGCAAGCTTCAACGAGGGGGAATCTTTTGCCTTATTAGAGTTACCCGAAGCATACACACTAAGGATCAGGTGTATCAACAACTCGAAAATTGCTGTTGTAGATGAAACTGATATTCATATTTATAACAAAGATTACCTGGCAGCGGCAACCCGGCTGAGTAACCGTCTTATTTCAAACCTGAACCCGCCTTATAATCAACTGTCAAATCCTAATGAAGAAGCATTATCCGCTTATAAAAGATTTCAAAAAACAACCATTCTTCTAACCATCGAGCAAATTTCAGAAAGAGAACTGAACGTATTAAGAAACATTAAAAACACACGGGATAGGGATGAGCGTTTGAGACAACTATCCGAAACAACTCTGAAAGGCCTTTACAGCCATAAAAGACTAAAAAAAGAAGATAACTCTATCCCCTCAGATAATATGCTATTAAAAGCTTGCGTTCGAATCGCTAAAACTTCCGGTTTCAAAATACCGGAATTGGATGACAAAAAAATAGCCGCATCAAATGAACCTCTGGCATATATTTCTAAAAACTCCGGTTTCAGGTATAGAAGATTTGATCTGGAAAAAGATTGGCCAATGCATGATCTTGGTCATTTTCTAACGATGACGAAAGAAAAAGAACCTGTTGCAATGATTAGAAAAGCAACTCACTATGAAGCATATATCCCCTCAAAAAATAAGAAATCAATCGTAAGAACAGGAGAAAACGGTTCAAATCAATATGAATCTTATGGTTATTACCTATCCAAACCCTTTCCAATCAAGCCATTGGGCATGAAAGACCTGATGATTCATATTTCAAAATCTTTAAATCCAACAAGTTTGTTAAGCATATTAATCATCGGGTCCATTGCAGGATTTTTAAGTGCGCTGGTACCCGTTATTACAGGATATCTGCTGGAAAACCAAATTCCGGATCGACAACCGGGAAGCTTGTATCAGGTCATTTTAGCTCTTTTTACCGTAGTCGTGGCAGCCGTTTTATTCAATTTAAGCAAATCTTTATTAACCAATAAAATAGAATTTAAGTCAGACATCCAAACTCAAATGGCCCTTTGGAATCGCCTTATTGATCTTCCGACTTCCTTTTTTCGACGTTATCCATCGGGAGAAATCGGGAAAAAGATGTTAAATTTTTATCAGATTCGAATAGTATTGGCAAATGTTATTTCCGACTCCTTACTATCAGCAATCTTTTCCATTTTCTATATCTTTGTGCTTTTCTTATATAGTCATGTATTAGCATTGATCGCCTTGGGAATATCCTTACTGAACTTAACCGTTACCATCATAATTGGATATTACGAAATCAAGACCGGATACAAAAAGCTGGTATTGATGGATAAACTCTCCGGAACCATGCTGGAAATGTTTTTATCGATTACAAAAATAAGACTCTCCGGGGCTCATAACAGAATCTTCCACAATTGGTCCCGAACCTATTTAAAAGGCAAAAAAATGGAAATCAAAGAGAAGAAGCTCCAAATCTTCTCAAATAACTATATTCGAACCATGGCCATTATCAGCTCCATCGTTATCTTTTATATGGCGTACCATACCGGAACCCTTACTACCGGCGGTTTCGTTGCCTTCAACAGCGCCTTCATGTCCTTTCAAATGATGCTGGCAGCTCTTTCGGGAACCACACTCTCTTTAAGTATCGCCTATTCACTGCTTAAAAATATTAGACCGGTATTGGAGGAAGTCCCTGAAATCACCAAAGAAAAGCACCATCCCGGAGAATTGAAAGGCACCATCGAGTTCAACAATTGCTCCTTCAGCTATGAAAACTCCGCCAAAGTGGTGATCAAAGACCTAAATCTGCACATTGAAGATGGCGAATACGTTGCCATTGTAGGGGCTTCGGGCAGTGGTAAATCGACTCTCATGCGCCTCATACTGGGATTTGAAAAACCAACTGCAGGAAAGATATACGTCGGGGGTAAAGACCTGGAACAATACGAACTCAGCGAGATTCGCCAACAAATGGGGGTGGTCCTACAAAACAGTAAACTCCTGTCCGGGGACATCTTCATGAATATCGCCGGCAATTCTTACAACATCACGGAAGAACAGGTATGGGATGTCTGCGAAAAGGCCGGCATCAAGGAAGATATTGAAGCCTTGCCCATGGGCCTGAATACGTTTATCAACGACAGTACCTCCACTCTTTCGGGAGGCCAAAAACAACGCCTCCTCATTGCCAGGGCTTTACTGAAAAACCCGAAAATCCTCCTGTTTGACGAGGCCACCAGTGCCTTGGATAATTACACCCAAAATATCGTGACTCAAACCCTGAAACAGTTAAAATCCACCCGCTTGATTATTGCCCATCGATTGAGTACGGTGAGAGAATGTGATAAAATTTTCGTTTTAGACCAAGGAAAAGTTGTTGAAAGTGGTAGTTATGATATACTTATGGAGCGCAAAAGCGCCTTTTACAATTTAGTCAAAAGACAAATTATTTAAAAATCAGGGGGAAACATGACGAAAGAACTACACGAAAAACTCAAACAATTTGAAGAAAAGGCCGGCACAGAGTGGCTCAACAATTTGGATGGTATCACAACCACAGAACAGCTCATAAATGTGGGAGCTGAATACGGGATTACTCTTACAGAAATCCAGGCTCAGGAAGGTCTCAATCTCCTGAAAACCGATGGCAAAGAAATCAGCGAAGAAGAACTGGCTGCCATTGCCGGTGGGAAATTTTATCGTTAATCAATTCACAAAGAACGGGTATTTCATTGACAAAACATACATCTTGAGTCTTTAGCAAATTCCAAGCTTGGCTTATCTCTATTTTCTACCTGCTTTTCCAAAAACCCTTGACTCTTACACAACGTAATAGTTTATAATAATCCTTGAAGATAATCTTCTATAAAGGGAGGCCGGTAATGTATACGGTCAGTCAATTGGCGCGTTTATCAGGAGTTTCAATTCGTGCACTTCAACATTATCATAGAATAGGCCTGTTGGAACCCACAGAAATTGGGGAAAATAGATATCGATATTATTCTGAAAACAAAGTTTTTGAGTTACAGCAAATCATGTTTTTTAAAGAACTTGATTTTTCACTATCCGAGATAATGGAGATTATGAAAAATCCTTCATTTTCGGTTGAAAAATCTCTTATCAAACAAAAAGAGTTGATATTTAAAAAAATAGATCAGTTAAAGGGTATCATTCAACTCATCGATAAAACGCTAAAAAACAGGAAAGGGGAAAATAAAATGCGTGGACAGGATTATTTTGAAGAAATAAATGAAGCAAGGATTAAAGAATATACCAAAAGGGCGAAAGAGGCTTACGGGGAGGAAGTTGTGAATCAATCGGTAAAAAAAGTTAAAAAAGAATATAACAACGATTATACAAGAATGCAGCGTGAGTTTCTTGAATGGCTTGAATCAGTCAAGTCAATCATGGATAAAGGAGCTGATTCTATGGAGGCACAGGAATTGATGGCTCAATGGTATGAGAAAATGAAAAAAATATTTTCCTGTGATATTCAAATATTTTCCAGCCTTGGGATGATGTATAGAGACAACGAAGAATTTGCGATCAATTTCAGAAAAGTGGATGAACGGATGCCGGAATTCGTTTGCGATGCTATCCAGGTGTTCTGTTCAAAGAATCAGTAAATTCTGATTTCCATTGACGAATGATATCCTTTTTTTTAAACAATCTTAAAAAGAAAATACTGATACAAATTGTAGGGGCAACCCTGGTGGTTACCCTATATTTTTATCAAAACCAATAAGCAAATGTTATAATGGAAATATCTTAACCAGAAAAGAGAGGAATAATATGGCTGAATTTAAATATGAAATTGTTAAACAATTTGGAGAGCTTTCTGAAAGCAAAACCGGCTGGAAAAAGGAATTATCACTGATCAGTTGGAACGAAAGGGAACCTAAATACGATATTCGGGATTGGGCACCGGAGCATGCCAAGATGGGAAAAGGAGTTACATTGACGCTGGAAGAGTTGAAGACCTTAAAAAAACTATTGAATCAGATGGAATTATGACATCAATTCCATTTGCTTTTAAGGATTAACAGATGCAAGGTTATATGATGAGTTTGAGAAAAAAGGTGGGGAAGATTCCTCTGATACAGGTGGGGTCTGCCATCATTTTTGTAAATGAGGAAAAAGAGATTCTTATGATAAAAAACAAGATCACTCTGAAATGGGGATTGCCTGGAGGATCTATGGAGCCGGGTGAGAGTTTGGAAGACTGTGCTAGAAGAGAGGCAATAGAGGAAATAGGTCTTAAATCCGGTGAAATTGAATTATTAAATGTGTTTTCAGGAAGTCATATGCACTATATTTATCATAATGGCGATGAAGTTTATAATGTGGCTGCCATCTATACTTGTCGGGATTACTCTGGTGTAATCACTCCGGATCATATCGAAACGGATGTTGCAAAGTATTTTAATCCTCTAAAAATACCTGAGAATGTCACCGGTTTTGTTAAAACCATTATTGATAAATATATCAAAAAATATTATAAGCAAGAAAGTGGCTAAGATTACTTAAAAAGCAAAAAAATACTATTTTGAACCCGAACGATCCTCCAAAACTTTATATTCCGGTATGCTTTCAACAGGGTAATATTTTGTATATATTTCTTTGAATGTTCCATCTTCATAGAGTTCTTTCATTGCCGCATCCCATTTTTCTACAATTGCATTCGGTGTATCTTTTGAGAAAGATAAATAGAGTTCAAAAGTTCTAAAAGTGAAAGCCTTTTCCACTTCTTCTTGGGAAAATCCTGCTTCTTTTAAGTTTGCAATAACACCGGAATCTGATCCAATGATTGCCTCGACTCTTCCAGCAACTAGTTTTTTTATATTTAACATTCCTGTGGTAGCACTGTCAAGATTTGTAAAGCCATTGGATTTAAGAAATTCTTCTCTGGCGTCATCTCGGATTGTACCTATTTTAAATAAGGTTTTTGCATCATCCAAAGAGTTAATCTTAATATTTGACCCTTTTCTAACGTAAAAAGCCCAATCAAGATTATAAACGGGTCCAACCCATTTAAACAGTGGGGCTCTTTCCTCAGTAAGTGTTGTAGAAAAAAGCAGCACACATGGGCCACTGTTCAATTCTTTGTAGCCTCTTGACCAAGGCACGACTTGTATTTGGCTGTCATTGCCTATTCTTTTCTGAATCTCTCTCACCATTTCTACCGAAGATCCGGTTAAAATGTTGTTATTATCTAAGTATTGAACTTGACCGCTAATTTCAGTATAAATTCTTAGCTCTGATGAAAAACAAACACTAATAAGCAGTGCTAAAAATAAGAAAACATAATCTTTTTTCATATCATTGCCCCCAAATGAAGCTTTACTGGGAAAAATTGAATGCGGACCATTTACTTCATTATTTTTTTTGGATGTATTGCCTGATAATTAAGAGTATACCACGTAAAAAGAACTTTTATTAGGAAGCTTCAAGGATCATTTACAGTAATTATTTTTGGATAAATATTATTTTAGCAATGAGTCAGTTAGGGTATATAACAGTTTCTTTGTTTTCTAAATGTGTAAAATTTCCCTATGCTATAATTATAATATGTGTTAAATCGTTATTTTCTGCCTAAAATGAATATATAGAACTGTGAGTTTGCGGACTGTTACTACAAATGTTACGATACATGATTCGATAGTTGGTGATAAGATAATGACAATATTCAATTCAAATGAACCTAATGATTTTAATAACAGTCGTAGTATTCAGAATATTCATCAAATGTATATTCTCATCACAATTGTGCTCATCATCATTTGTGTACTAATTATAATAATGATGAATCAGTACAACTTGATTCGTAATGTGAGAGTACAAGAAGGCTTTTTGGATCTAAGTGATTATTCGCTGGAAGAACAGATGATTTTTGAACTCAGTGGAGAGTATCAGTTTTTTTGGGAGAAGTTCCTCATTCCTGCAGATTCTATCGATTTCAATGCAGAAGCATTAATTGATACGGAATATTTAGAAGTTCCCGGTAACTGGAATAAATTCGCTTTTGATGAGAAGACTAATGTGGCCACGGGTTTTGGGACTTATCGTCTGGTTTTGAGATTGCCTGAATCTGCCTTGGGTAAACATTATGCATTTCGTACTCGTGCTACAGGTACAGCGCTTTCCATGTGGATCAACGGAGAAAAAGTATATCAAGCCGGAGTTCCGGGTAAAACGGAAGAAACATCAAAACCGGCCTATCGGGCAAATGTGATCTCCTGGGTACCTGAAAAAACGGACAACGAGATTTTGTTTTACATATCGAATTTCCATCACAGAAGCGGCGGCATCTGGTATGCAATAACATTTGGTACGGAAAGTATTATCCTTCAAGAACGTGAACAAGATATCTTTTTGATTGCCTTTATTTCCGGAGCGTTATTGATTCTCGCGATTTATCACTTTATATTGTTCATTACAGGCAGACAAGAAATCGCGTCCTTATATTTTGCCCTGTTATGTATCACTGTAATTATCAGATTATTGTATACTGAAGATTTGCTGATACTAAGCTGGTTACCTGAAATTTCCTGGGAATGGCTGATTCGGGGAGAATATCTTAGCCTTTATTTGAGTGTGCCTCTTTTTGCCATGTTTATCATCCGTTTGTTTATGGATAAATACAAGAAAACGTTAATGGTTATATTTTGGGTTGTTCCTGTGATTTTTTCTTTGGGAGTATTATTCACTACTCCCCTGGTTTTTACTCAATATATCCGTCCCTTCATGTTTTTTATTGTCGGATCCATGATCTTTTTTATGTTTATCTTACTTAGATGCATTCTTCTAAAGAAAGAAGGGGCGCTAATATCCTTTCTGGGTATCCTGTTCTTTTTCTTCACCGTTGTTAACGATATGCTTTACAGTCAGTTAGTTGTCAATAAGGGTTATTTCACTCCTATAGGATTATTCGTTCTGGTTCTTTCACAATCCAGTGTTCTCAGTCATCTTTTTATCAGAGCGCAGGAAATAACGAAACATTTTTCCGAATATTTGGAAAAACAAGTCAATGAAAGGACAAGGGAGTTAAAAGCTGCCACAGAGGAGGCTGAAAAAGCTAATCAGATTAAATCGGAATTCCTGGCTAATATGAGCCATGAGATTCGAACTCCTATGAATTCGATCATTGGTTTTACTGAATTAATGATGGATTCCAATCTGGATCTAAAAAAAATGGAAACGATGAGGAAGATTAACCAATCCGCTAATTCCCTTTTGGGGATCATCAATGATATCCTGGACTTTTCAAAAATAGAAGCGGGTAAATTGGAATTGGAGAAGATTCCATTTTCTTTACAGAGAACTTTACAAGAATTGGTAGAATTACACGAAGTAAAGGCAAAAGACAAAGGTATTTCTTTGAACTTGAATATCGATGAAACGATACCCGAATTTGTTCTGGGTGATCCCATGAGATTGGGACAAGTCCTCAATAATTTACTCAGTAATGCCATTAAATTTTCGGATTTGGGCACTATTTGGCTCAACGTTGCCTATGTTAAGCAAATGGATGATCTCTATACCATGAAATTTTCCGTTAAAGACGAAGGAATTGGTATGACTGAGGAACAGCTAAATAAGTTGTTTAATGCTTTTTCTCAAGCAGATACTTCAATTACAAGAAAATTTGGTGGTACGGGATTGGGTTTGGCGATTTCACAAAAGATCATACAAACAATGGGGTCACAAATAATTGTAGAAAGTCAAAAGAATAAGGGGAGCATATTTTTCTTCACCCTGTCCTTAGAAGCAGTAAAAGAATCTCAAATTAAAAACCAAACGGTTATTAATATTGAAAAGAAAGCTGAAACCCAGTCATTAGTTGAAAGCATTCATAAATTGAAAACTATTTATAACCCTATAAGAGTATTATTGGCCGAAGACAACTTATTGAATCAGGAAATCGCTATGGAAAATCTGAAGAAACTCAACGCCCAAGTCATTTTGGCAGATAACGGTCAAGAGGCTGTTGAGAAACTATTTGAAAATCAAATTGATATTGTTTTGATGGATTTGCAAATGCCCCTTATGAGTGGTTATGAAGCTGCACGAATCATCCGACAAAAAGAATCGTATAAACATCTTCCTATTATTGCATTAAGTGCTCATGCTGTACGTGGTGTAATGGAAGAGTGTTTGGAAGCCGGTATGAATGATTATCTCAGTAAACCCTTTCATATGGAAGCGTTGGTTGAAATGTTAATCA
>Ga0272443_10006532_pt1 | contig 11493 bp, 9 predicted proteins | sample SSMAcet12_FD_193581 | JGI IMG/M metagenome (GOLD analysis project Ga0272443, IMG submission 193581) | Marine sediment archaeal communities from Little Sippewissett salt marsh, Falmouth, MA, United States - SSM-Acet-12 | ecosystem: Environmental > Aquatic > Marine > Wetlands > Sediment ... | reverse complement strand
CTTTCGAAAAATGTTCATAACACATGCACCTCGTTATCGATCAACCATTGAGCCTTTCGAATAGCATTGCTATAGGCAGAACAATCTAAAAATATTACTAATAGTAAAAACAAGAAAAATAATATCAATACAACCAATAACACTATTGTCTTCACACTTTTTTTACATTTGCTTTACTTTTTAAAGTACTTTAAACGAGAAGCAAAAGCAAGAAGCCATCCAAGGATGTGCAACAGAGCAAGGCGATCAGCCGACCGGTTCAGTGATCATCATGAGCGGAAGCCTGACAGTGCTGCTCAACAAGAGCGCGGCGAAGAACCTTGCCTACTGACGTTTTTGGCAACGAATCAATGACCTCGATATATCGGGGAATCTTGTAAGGAGCAAGATGATCTCTGCAGTACTCTTTCAGCTCCCGGGTATCCAGTCGAAACCCTTCTGTTACAACAACCCACGCCTTGACCGCCTCTCCCTGGTAGCTGTCCGGGATTCCTGCAACACCGGCTTCAGTAATGCCCGGAAATGAAGCAATCACTTCTTCAACTTCCCTGGGCCACACCTGAAATCCGCCGGGTTTAATCAGATCTTTTTTCCTGTCAATGATATAGAGGTAACCGTCTTCATCCATATAGCCGATATCCCCGGTATAGAGCCAGCCGTCCTTCAGAATCTTTACCGTCTCTTCATGTCGCTGCCAGTAGCCCTCCATAAGCTGGGGGGCACGCAGGAGAATTTCTCCCGGCTGGTTGGAATCAAGCGTAAGAGCGGGATTGACCGGATCGACAATTTTAAGCTCGACGTCAGGAGCAGGAATTCCAACAGCTCCTTCTCTGGGAGTACCGAGAACAGGATTGAGCACCGAAGCAAGCATGGCCTCCGTGAGACTGTATGCGTCAATGATGCTGCCTCCGGTAAGGCCGGCAAAACGTTTGCGCGTCTCCGACAAAAGTGGCGCAGCACCGGAAACGCAGAGTTTGAGAGATCTGAGAATCCTGTGATTGTTTTCGATCCGGGGGTGGCGAAGCAATGCATTGAACAGTGTTGGGACGCCGGGCAGCACAGCAGGGCCCAGGCGCCGGATCACCTTGATCAGATCATCAAGATCACGCGGATTCGGCACAAGAGCTGCTGCATATCCGCCCATCATTGCCGCCCCGAAAATACCGACCTGAGCATAGACATGAAACAGAGGCATATTGAGCATGATGATATCCTCATGAGGCTCAAGCACGACACCGAACCAGGCCGAAATCTGGCTCCCGCTGATAACCAGCGATTGGTGCGTGCAGACCGCACATTTCGGCTCCCCTGTCGTACCACCCGAAAAAAGAAAAAGGGCATTATCGGCGGGGGATGGCAGTTGCAGCTGATCGTTCATGGCATTGCCTGTTGCGATAAGATCTTCAAGCAGAGAATCTCCCGGATCAATCAGAGGACGGTGCCCCTCTTTTTTTTCTTTCAACAGACAAAAAAGATGCCTCTTCATAAAAGGAAGATCGCGACTGATACGCGCGGCTATCACCATTCGAAGTGATGTCCTGGCCCTTATCGAAGCTACCTTGGTATAGAACGGGGTCAGAACGATGGCAAGTACAGCGCCACACTCGTTGAGCGTATGATGCAGCTCTTTGGAGGTATAGAGAGGATTGAGAGGGACAACAACGCCACCGGCTTTCCATATGGCAAACTCCGCGACAATCATCTGTGGAGAATTCGGCATCAGGAGAGCAACCCGCTCCCCTTTCTGCAATCCGGAACCGACAAGAGCCCGAGCCAGAGCGTTGCTCTGCTTTTCAAGCTGGTTCCAGCTGGTCTGCTCGCCCATAAAATAAAATGCAGGGCGATCCGGCCGGGCTTCAGCATGCGACCGAACGACATCAACAAGTGTTTTCTCAGGATAGGGTTTGAGCGATGGAGAAACCCCCTTGTCGTAATGCCTGGTCCAGGGCTGTGTTGTCATAACGTATTGCGGCGCTGCCAATCAACGGAAAACAAAAAACAACGCTTTCCTTGATCCTGTTGAACGATATATTGGTTTTAAAGATAGGTAATAACCGCAAAAATCGGCAGAAATCCGCCGACAAGGAACCCGGACCCCATCGAGCTTGCCCGTTCCCACACGCAGCTTGAACATGCGTCGTGCTGGAAACATCGGCACAATCAATCGCATGAAAAAAATATATTGTAGCTTTCAGGTTTTCAGCCTACAACAGCATCAGAAAAAAAAGTGATGAATCAGCAAAAAAAAGTTCTTTACTGCGACGTTGAAACAACCGGCACGAACCCCGCAAAACACGGCATTATCCAAATAGGGGCGATCATTGAAGTTGATGGCGTTGTCGTCGAAGAGTGCAATCTGAAATGTGCGCCGCATGAAGGCGCTGAAATCAGTCCCGATGCTCTTGCTATATCAGGCACAGAGAGAAGTGAACTGGAAAGCCGCATGACAAGCCACGAGGCCTATACCCAATTCCGTCACTTTCTGTCACGCCACATTGAACAATACGACAGGGAAGACAAATGCTACCCGGCCGGGTACAACATTCATTTCGATCTGAATTTCATCCAGGCGTGGTTCCGCCATCATGGCGATAAATACGGTATCGGTTCATTCATCAACTGGAGAATGCTCGATCCTTTACCGCTGCTCTTCATCAAAGACTTCACCAGACAGATAACCCTGCCTGATTACCGGCTTGAAACCGTCTGTCGTCATTTTGGCATTGAACTCCATGCGCACGATGCGATGTCCGATATTCGCGCAACCAGAGAACTTCTGCTCAAACTGCTATGCCAATAATGCTCCTGTTGGGATACGATAACACCCCTGTAGGGATCCTTATCGCAGCAGAAGCAGTGCGATATCGCTCATGGAAAGCATTCTGGACGTGTTGCTGCCCACAAAAAACTGACGGATTCGTGAATGCCCGTAAGCGCCCATGACCATAAGATCAAGAGCCTGCTCCCGTGCATAGACCTGAAGGGCTGACTGAATATCGCCCTCAATCACCCTGCCCTTAACCATAAAACCTTGCGAACGAAGCGCATTGCACGCCTCCTCCAATTCGGCATCAGACAATGACTGACGAGTGTGAGCAACATTGACAACATGGCACTCCAGTCCCTGGAGCAAAGGACTTGCAGCAACCATATCGAGGGCCTTTCGCGCGGTACTGCTGCCGTCATAGGCAATCATAAATCGTTTGGGGGCCGAAAATCCGGGCAAAGCGACAAGAATCGGCCGCTGCACTGTGCGGATGACACTCTCCAGATGACTGCCGATAGTATGAGCACTTTTCTCATGAGCCTCGCCCTGGCGACCGATAACAAGAAGGCGCATCGACTCCTCAAGATCAAGCAACGACTCCACAAGTCGTCCATGACGCTGAAGAAGCTGAACCTCTCCGATATCGGCGTTGCTCACGCGCGCTCTGGCCGCCTCCAGCATAGCCATACCCTGCTCCAGAGCGATGCGGCTTCGTTTTTCATCGAGCAAAACCAGTTCATCGAGCAGATGTTCTCTGCTGCCAAGCCCGATACTGCCCGTCAGATCTCCTTTTACAGGATATTCTGAGCGGTCAAGCACGTGAAGCAGCTGAAGGGATGCATCAAGACGCTTTGACGCCCAGAGGGCGGCATCACATACCGCAGTGGCAGATTGTGAACCGTCGATGCAGGCAATGACATTATTCATAGCAGATCTCCTTAATGGCCGGCAAGAATTTTTTCAACCTCTTCCGGCTTGTCGTGCACGCCGAAACGATCGACGATTGTTGTACTGGCCTCATTCATACCGATAATGTCTACGTGGGTTCCCTCCCGGCGAAACTTGACGACCACTTTGTCAAGCGCTGCTACAGCACTGATATCCCAGAAATGCGCATGGGTAAGATCGATAACGACACAGCGGAGCACCTCCTTGAAATCAAACGCTTCGACAAACTTGTCCGCGGAAGCGAAAAACACCTGTCCTGTCACCACATACGTCCGCTTCTGAAGCGCTTCGTTCATCTCGGTGCGTATTATCATAAAATGACCGACCTTGCTTGCAAAGAAGAGCGACGCCAGCAGAACCCCGACAAAGACGCCGATAGCAAGATTATGCGTTGCAACCACCACGATAACCGTTGCAACCATAACAATATTGGTCGACAGAGGATGCTTTGTCAGATTGAGCAGTGAATCCCAGGAAAAGGTACCGATAGAGACCATGATCATCACCGCGACAAGCGCCGCCATAGGGATCTGTTTGAGAAGATCGCCAAGAAACACAACCATAATCAGCAGAAACAGACCGGCAATAAACGAAGAGAGTCTCCCCCTCCCTCCGGACTTCACATTGATCACCGACTGGCCGATCATACCGCACCCGGCCATGCCTCCAAGCAATCCGGCTCCGATATTGGCAATCCCCTGCCCCTTGCATTCTCGATTTTTATCGCTGGGCGTATCGGTCAGATCGTCGACAATAGTTGCTGTCATCATGGACTCGAGCAGCCCGACCACAGCAAGCGCGGCAGAATAAGGCAGAATAATCTGGAGGGTCTCAAGGTTCAGTGGAACTTCCGGCCAGAGAAACACCGGCAGCGTATCGGGGAGCTGGCCCATATCGCCAACGGTCCGGATATCAAGCCCGAGCCATACCGTTGCAGCGGTAACAACGACAATACAGACCAGCGGCGAAGGGATATTTTTTCCCAGGACAGGAACGTACGGAAAGAGATAGATGATAGCAAGACCAGCGGCAGTCATCGCGTAGACGTGCCAGGTTACGTCGAAAAGCTCGGGAAGCTGCGCCATAAAAATCAGAATTGCCAGAGCGTTGACAAACCCCGTCACAACAGATCGGGACACAAACCGCATCAGGCTGCCAAGCTTCAGATAACCCGCAGCAACCTGCAGTATCCCGGTCAGAATGGTCGCCGCAAAAAGATACTGAAGACCATGGTCGCGCACCAGACTGACCATCAGAAGCGCCATGGCTCCTGTAGCAGCGGAAATCATTGCCGGGCGTCCACCGGTAACAGCGACGACAATAGCAATACAGAACGAAGCGTACAGGCCTATTTTAGGATCAACCCCGGCTATGATTGAAAAAGCTATTGCTTCAGGTATCAGTGCCAGAGCCACGACAAGCCCCGCGAGCAGATCCCCCCGGATATTTGAAAACCACTCCCTTTGCCATGTCTGCTGTATTGAAATATTCACGCTGTTGCTATGATAACTTGAAAATATACCGGTATACAAATACCTCGCTTGTCCAAGAGGCGTTCATCACCGGAAAACCTGAGTACAACCGTTCATTACTGAGTCTTCGAGGGTATTCGTTCTGTCTGAAAACAAAAGCAGGGCGGAATATAGAATAATTTCTCCGGAAAACCGAAGAAGCCTCACTGCAACTCAGAGTCGTGCGCCGCCCGATATCTCAAGAATCTGTCCCGTTATAAACGCAGCATCGTCAGAAGCAAAAAACAGCGCAGCTCTGGCAACATCTTCGGCCGTAGCAATCCGACGCAGAGGGTATCGAGCTGCAGCAGCTTCCGCCATGGCCTTCCATCGCTCTGGACCCAGAACCCGCTCGAAAAGTGGTACATCGACAAGAGCCGGTGCAAGCGCATTGACCGTAATATCCCATGAACCAAGAGCCATGGCCAGAGAACGGGTAAATGAAAAAATCCCGCCCTTTGCCGCGGCATATGAAAACTGCCCTGGGCTACCCCGATACACCAGCGAACTCATGGTAACGATGCGACCGTATCGCTGCGACTTCATGAGCCTGGCGGCTTCCCTGCAGCAGAGCATGCATGATTTCAGATTGAGATCCAGATTCATACTCATTTTCTCACAGTCCATCATCTCGATATCGCTGACAGGCTCGTGATCGCCTCCTGCCAGAGTAAGCAGAATATCAAGACGATCAAGCCCTGCAAACATTTCTTTGATTTCAGCCTCACGGGTAACATCAGCCGAAATGACACGTACCTCACCCCCCTCTTCACGAATACTTTTCTCCAACTCGAAGCAGCTCTCAGCCGTCCTGTCACTAAGAATAACCGACGCTCCCTCTCGGGCAAAACACCGAGCTGAAGCGCTGCCGATTCCTCCTGATGCCCCGGTAATCAGGGCCACTTTTCCTGAAAGTCGCATACTATTGACTCTGTTTTGGTTCTTTCGCAGCACATGCACAGGCTCCCTCGAACAGGAATGACCTTGCTTGCGCACAACATCAACGAAGATATCTGCCCCTGCCGATCACGACAACCACAGCGAACTCACAGCAGAAGAGTGTGATAAGAGCCCACTCTGGTCCGGCAACACTGCTTTCCATAATAAGAAACTCAGCGCAATAGACCTCTCCTGTAACAACCTTCACTCCCCGACTCCATTCATCACCCCTGCCTCCTGAAGAAATAAGCAACGGCCGGCAGTAACTGTTTTTTTGTGATTTATCTACTTGCTTTACTTTTTAAAGTACTTTAACAAAAAGATAAAATTAAAAGGAAAACGCGAGGAGGACAAGGAAAGCACTGAAAGTGGCTGGCGAAAAAGGCTTACCGCCGCCTTTTTCTTATATTTCCGGAATTGAGGTTAATCCTCTACCACAGCCATAGTGGCCGAAGCGTCCGGGCGATCAGCTCTCTTTTGCCTATAAAACATTTCTAATTAATACCTTATCAAGAAAGAAACTATATGAGCAAGAAAAAAGAACTCTTGTGGCAAAGCCGCTTTTCAGAGCCGTTTGATCGTGAGGCTCTCCTCTTTTCCTCCTCCGTGGATGTCGATAAAGAACTCTATCAGGAAGACATCACAGGCTCTATTGCCCATGTCACCATGCTTTCCGAAGAAGCGATCATTCCGGCAGAAGAGGCCAGACTGATTATCGAAGGTCTGCAGGAGATCGAAGAGGAAATCAGCACAGGAAGTCTTGTCCCGCATTGGGAGGATGAGGATATTCACACCGTGATAGAAAATCGCCTGAAAGAAAAGATCGGCCCTATCGCAGGCAAGATCCATTCAGGCAGAAGCCGTAACGACCAGGTAGCCACTGATACCAGGCTTTATCTCAAACGCTCTATCGAAGAGATCCGCCAGGCCCTGAAAGAGCTGAAAACTGTTCTGGTGGACAAAGCCGAAGCCTACCGCAGAACAATCATCTTCGGTTATACCCATCTTCAAAGAGCACAACCTATTTCGGCAGGGCACTACTACCTCGCCTATTTCAACATGTTCGACCGGGATAATCAACGCCTTCAGGACCTGTATAAACGGGTCGATATCTCTCCTCTCGGGGCTGCTGCATTTGCAGGAAGCACGTTAGCGCTCAATGCGGAGAGAAGCCGTGATCTGCTCGAATTTGAGGGGCTGTTTCACAACAGCATTGACGCCGTCAGTGACCGCGACATCATTATAGAATTCGTCTCGGCATGCTCAATTATCATGATGCACCTGTCGAGATTTGCTGAAGACCTTATCCTCTGGAGCTCCTACGAATTCAACTATCTTGAAATCAGTGACGCTTTTGCCACCGGTTCATCGATCATGCCGCAGAAAAAAAACGCCGATATCGCAGAACTGGTCAGAGGGAAAACAGGACGGGTCTATGGCGATCTCATGGCTATGCTGACCATCATGAAAGGTCTGCCGCTCTCCTACAACCGTGACATGCAGGAAGACAAACCGCCGCTCTTCGATGCATCAAAAACGACACGTTCATCTGTACGGATTTTCACAAAAATGCTCGAAAACACGTCGATCAAAGAGAACCGCCTCTCATCACTCGTAGCAAAAGACCTGAGCCTTGCAACGGAAATAGCCGAATATCTGGTACAAAAAAACATGCCGTTCCGAGACGCTCACCGGGTCACAGGAAAAATAGTCAGCCATGTCATCGAATCGGGAACAACGCTTCCTGACATGACTCTCGAAACCTACCGAACGTTTTCAGACCTCTTTGACGAAGACCTCTATGATGCGCTGAAACCCGAAGCGAGCGTCAATGCAAAAAAAACCCACGGGAGCACATCATTCGCATCGGTTGAAGAACAGATCGTCTCAGCAAGAACACGGATCTGAAACACACAAAAAGGGGAGCTTACTCCCCTTTTTGTGCATTATTGCTGTGAATGCCATGGCGCCGACGCAGCCCCTCTCGGAATCTGACCAGCCCCAACAGCCATATCTCCGACAACTGATGCCGCATGAAGGACCATAAGGTCAGGCTTGTCATCCGCCGTATTCTCCGCCTCTTCCTCATCGCGGCTCCAGTTGGCCTCAAAGTTTTTCACTTTTTCAAATTCTGCCTTGAAGGCAGGTTCATAGAGCGATACGACATCCTTTTTTCTGAAGATTTTCAGCGCGTTGAGGTCTTTGACGTATCCCGTGTAGAGTGAATCTGTAGCAAGACGTCCCAGATATCTCTGACGCAGCCGTTCAATAGACTCATCGCTCAGATTGGAAGACCGATCGTAATCAGAGGGAGAAATCTTATCCCAGGGAAGACTGCTTGGATAGGTGTCCTCTCCAACAACCTCGCTGTCGATAAAGGACGGGAAAACAAGGTCAGGAGTCACCCCGAGATGCTGAGTACTTTCACCCGTAATCCTGTAAAACTTGGCGACAGTCAGCTTGAGCTGCCCCAGGTCATCGCTTTTATAGAAAAAGTTGAACGGTCGGGTGATGTTGAGAATACTCTGAACAGTTCCTTTTCCGAAGGTTCTTCCCCCAATCACAATCCCTCGTCCGTAATCCTGTATAGCAGCGGCAAGAATCTCTGAAGCTGATGCGCTGTAGCGATTGACAAGAACTGCCAGAGGTCCGCTGTAGAGAACGTCGGGCTCCTCATCACGAAGAACAAGTTTCCCGCCTTGCGAATTGCGTATCTGAACCACCGGCCCGTCGGCAATGAAAAGTCCGGTCAGCTTGACTGCCTCTTCAAGAGCGCCACCACCGTTATTGCGAAGATCAAGTATGATCCCCTGCACGCCTTCCAGCTTCAGCTCCTCGATAATTTTCCTGACATCCCTGCTGGTACTCTTGTAATCCGGCCTATTGTGTTTCTGGCCTTCGAAGTCCAGGTAAAATGCAGGAACCGTTATCAGGCCTATCTTTCTTCCGTCACGCTCGACAATGCTTTTCTGTGCAGACTGCTCTTCCAGGGTCACTTCATCCCGAACGATCTGAATAATCTTTGAAGGACCTTTTCCGCCCTGACTGACAGGAAGAATCTTCAAACGGACAAGAGAGCCTTTTTTGCCCCTGATAAGATGGACGACATCATTGATCCTCCAGCCGACAATATCGACGATCTCCCCTCTGGCGCCCTGTCCGACCCCGATGATCTTGTCACCCTTATTCAGCAGTTTGCTTTTAAATGCAGGACCACCGGGAATAACCTCATTGACCATAGTGTACTCGTTCTCTATCTGAAGTTTTGCCCCGATGCCTTCCAGAGAACGGCTCATATCTATCTGGAAATTTTCGAAATCCATAGGAGAAAAATAGCTCGTATGGGGATCGAATGAAGTGGTAATTGCATTTGAAAAGACCCTGAAAGCATCTTCAGCATTCTGCTGATCAAGCAGTGAGAGACGATTGGTGTAGCGCTTGCTGAGCACCAGAGCGCTGCTATCGGCCTCTTCACCGGAATACTTCATGTTCAGCAACTGATACTTCACCTCCTGACGCCAGAGCCGATGCAATTCCTTCTGATCAGTGGGCCATGGCGCATCATCTCGCTTCAGATCGAACGTCTCGATAAGTGAATAGTCAAAACGCGCAGTATCAAGCAGGGAAATCACGAACTTCATTTTTTTTCTCGCCTGTTCGAGAAAACGGTTATAGATAGCAAAGCCAGCATCGGCTTTGCCGACAAGAAACTGATCGTCAAGAATGTCGCCATACTTCGTCTTGAAGCGTTCTATATCCGAAGCAAGAAAATATGTCTTGGCATTATCTATTTCATCCAGATACCGGCTGAGGATTTCCTGAGAAAGAGAGTCATTGACGGAAACCCTTCGAAAATGATGCTGCCTGAGATAACTGCTGATATACTTCTCAGCCTCCTCCTGAACGGGAGTTGGCTTCAGCGGGGCCAACGCTACCGAAGGCTCAGGCGGAACAGCATATCCGGCACTACTGACCAGCAAAAACAGCGAAACAGACAGAAAGAAGACCTTTCTCATATTTGAAAACATGGAACTATGACCCTCGATGTTTATGAAATGGCAAATCAAAAAAACATAGCATTGAATGCGACAACCAAATATATTATATTTAAAAACACTTGCTTCGGCAAAACATCATTAATCAGACCTCAAAATACATCAGGGAGACCTTTTCATGCAACAGCCTCATATCAGCTATAAAGAACTCGGACTTCAGAACAGCAAGGAACTCTTTGCTAAAGCTGTCAAAGGCGGATATGCTATTCCTGCATACAATTTCAACAATCTCGAACAACTTCAGGCCATCATCATGGCATGTGTGGAAACAAATTCTCCAGTCATTCTTCAGGTTTCCAAAGGAGCGAGAAACTACGCAAATCAGACCCTGTTGCGCAACCTTGCCCGAGGAGCCGTCGAATATGCGGCCGAACTCGGAAACCCGGTTCCTATCGTTCTTCACCTCGACCATGGCGACAGTTTCGAACTCTGCAAGGACTGTATTCAAACAGGCTTCTCTTCTGTCATGATCGACGGGTCCCATCTCAGCTATGAAGACAACGTTACATTGACCCGTCAGGTTGTAGACTACGCTCACCAGTATGATGTCACCGTTGAAGGAGAACTCGGCGTTCTGGCCGGTGTCGAAGATGAGGTTGCATCAGAAACCCATACATACACCCAACCGGAAGAGGTCGAAGATTTTGTCACCAGAACAGGTGTAGACAGTCTTGCCATCGCTATAGGAACATCGCATGGTGCTTTTAAGTTCAAACCCGGGGAAGATCATAAAATACGTCTGGATATCCTGTCTGAAATAGAGAAAAGAATACCAGGATTTCCTATCGTTCTCCACGGCTCATCATCCGTTCCGCAGGATCTGGTTAAAACCATCAATGAACATGGCGGTAAACTCAAGGATGCAATCGGCATCAGTGAAGAACAGCTTCGCAAAGCGGCTCAATCAGCTGTCTGCAAAATCAATATCGACTCCGACGGCAGACTTGCCATGACCGCAGCCATCCGCAAGGTCCTTGACGAAAAACCCGAAGAGTTTGATCCTCGAAAATATCTCGGCCCTGCCAGAGACGCACTCAAGGAGCTCTACAAGCACAAAAACATCAACGTACTCGGCTCCAACGACAAAGCCTGAGCGGCAAGGAACAAAACCACACAAAAAAAGCCGGCACTTTTAGGTTGCCGGCTTTTTCTGTCTCCACCAATCACCAATCACCAATCACCAATCACCAATCACCAATCACCAATCACCAATCACCAATCACCAATCACCAATCACCAATCACCAATCACCAATCACCAATCACCAATCACC
>Ga0272443_10006530_pt1 | contig 11495 bp, 7 predicted proteins | sample SSMAcet12_FD_193581 | JGI IMG/M metagenome (GOLD analysis project Ga0272443, IMG submission 193581) | Marine sediment archaeal communities from Little Sippewissett salt marsh, Falmouth, MA, United States - SSM-Acet-12 | ecosystem: Environmental > Aquatic > Marine > Wetlands > Sediment ... | reverse complement strand
CACGGCTTCTCGATCGTCTACGCCGACCAGACCGGCATCGTGCCGCCTGACGAGGTCGACGTCATCCTCGTGGCTCCGAAAGGATCCGGCACGAGCGTCCGGGCGAACTTCCTCGCCGGTGGGGGCATCAACGCCAGCTACGCCGTCGAACGGGACGCAACCGGACGCGCCGAGGAGCGGACGATCGCCCTCGGCATCGCGATCGGCGCCGGCTATCTCTTCCCAACGACGTTCGCCAAGGAGGTCCACTCCGACCTGACCGGCGAGCGGGGCGTCCTGATGGGCGCACTCGCCGGCGTGATGGAGGCGCAATACGAGACGCTGCGCGCGCACGGCCACTCCCCGAGCGAAGCGTTCAACGAAACGGTCGAAGAGCTAACGCAGAGCCTGATCCGTCTCGTCGACCAAAACGGTATGGACTGGATGTACGCCAACTGTTCGGCAACCGCCCAACGCGGGGCACTCGACTGGCTACCGAAGTTTCGCGAGGCCGTCGCGCCGGTCTTCGCCGAGCTGTACGAGCAGGTCGTCTCCGGCGAGGAGACCCGCGTCGTCCTCGAGGCGAACGCGGCCGACAACTACCAGGAGCGACTCCGAGAGGAGCTTCGGCAGATGCGCGAATCGGAGATGTGGCAGGCCGGAGAGGTCGTCCGATCGCTGCGGCCGGGGGCGAACGGCGGCTAGCAGCCGCTCTCGGAAGGAAAGGAAGGAGACCGCGTGGAGACGATCCGGATCTTCGACACGACCCTGCGCGATGGCGAGCAATCGCCTGGCGTGAACCTGTCGGCGGCGGAAAAGGTCGAGATCGCCCGTTGGCTCGCCCGGATGGGCGTCGACGTGATCGAGGCCGGCTTCCCGGCCGCGTCGCCCGAGGATCGCTACGCCGTCGAGCGCGTGGCGCGCGACGTCGGGCGGGACGGGGGACGACCTGTGCCGGAGATCTGCGCTCTAGCCCGCGCCACCGCGGCTGACATCGACGCGGCGTGGGACGCGGTCCGGCACGCCGAACGACCTCGGATTCACACCTTCCTCGCTGCATCCGATCTGCATCTCGAGCACAAGCTCCGGATGACCCGGACGGAGGCGATCGAGCGAACGCGGGCCGCCGTCGCACGGGCGCGGTCGGTCTGCGACTCGGTCCAGTTCTCCCCGGAGGACGCCAGCCGGGCCGATCCCGAGTTCCTCTGCGAGATGGTCGCGGCGGCGGTCGATGCCGGTGCGACGACGATCAACATCCCGGACACTGTCGGCTACGCCGCCCCGGACGAATTCGGCGCGCTCGTGAAGCGGGTCGTCGATCGTCTTCCTCCGGGCGGGTCGGTCGTCGTGTCCGTCCACTGCCACGACGACCTCGGCCTCGCGACCGCGAACACGCTCGCCGGGCTGCGCGCCGGGGCGCGCCAGGCGGAAGTGACGATCAACGGGATCGGCGAGCGGGCCGGCAACACGGCGCTCGAGGAGATCGTCATGGGGCTCGCCACCCGCGCCGATCACTACGCGCTCGGCAGCGCGATCGATGCGACCCACATCGCCCGCGCCAGCCGGATGGTCAGCCACTACACCGGCCTGCCCGTACAGCCGAACAAGGCGATCGTCGGGGCAAACGCGTTCGCCCACGAGTCGGGCATCCATCAGGATGGCGTGCTGAAGCACCAGGCGACGTATGAAATCATCCGTCCCGAGAGCGTCGGAATCGCCGAATCGAGCCTCGTCCTCGGGAAGCACTCCGGACGTCATGCGTTCGCCGAGCACCTGTCGACGTTGGGCTACGAACTCGATGCCGACCGCTTGGACGCCGCCTTCCGGAGGTTTAAGAAGCTCGCCGGGGTGAAGCGCGACGTCAGCGACGTCGACGTCGAGGCGCTGATCGCCGACCTCGTCCATCGCTCCGACGACGCCTATCGGCTCGTCGACCTGCAGGTGGTCGCCGGCCGAGCCCGCCTGTCGACGGCGACGGCCCGGCTTCTCGGCCCGAACGGGCAGGAGCATGTGCAGGCGTCCGTCGGCACTGGACCCGTCGACGCGATCTACCGCGCGATCGATGCGATCGTCCGTGCCCCGAACCGGCTGGAGGAGTTCCGGATCCACGCGGTGACCGAAGGGGTCGACGCGCAGGGCGCGGTCTCGGTCCGGATCAGCGCCGACGGCGTCCCGACCCGAATCGGAGGCTACGGCGCCGACACGGACATCCTCGCTGCCAGCGCCCACGCGTACATCAATGCACTAAATCGACTGATCGAACGACAGGGCCCGCCGCACCACGGCGGGGCGGAACCCGACACACCGAATCACGACAAAGGAGAAGGACATGCAGAAGCGAAACGAAGACGCACGGGAGGCCGCCAGGACGCCGGCCCTCACGGGGACGCTGGGCGGTCCATCGTACCGCGAACAGGGAGAGATCGAAGGGTGGGCACTCCAGTGGGATGCGTCCGCGCTGCGGAAGGCGACACTCGCCAGGACGATGCGACAGCTGCGGGAAGCCTCGGGCAACGCATGAGGAAGCGATGACGGCACGCACGCTGGCCGAGAAGATCCTGGCAACGCATCGCGTCGGCGTAGCCGAGTCCGCTCCGGTCCGACCCGGTGACCTGATCGAGGTCGCGGTCGATCGCGTCCTCGCGAACGACATCACCGCGCCGATCGCGATCCGCGAATTCGAGGCGCTCGGTGTGGAGGACGTCTTCGACACGGAGGCGGTCGTCCTGATCGCCGACCACTTCACGCCGAACAAGGACATCGCCTCGGCCGAGCAGGCGGCGGTTCTCCGTCGATTCGCGCGGGCGAGGGGCATCGTCCACCACTACGATGTCGGCCGAGCGGGCATCGAGCACGTCCTGCTTCACGAGCTCGGGCTCGTTCGGCCCGGCGACGTCCTCGTCGGCGCCGATTCGCACACCTGCACCGCCGGGGCGCTCGGCGCGTTCGCCACCGGGATGGGGTCCACCGACATCGCCGTCGCGATGGCGACCGGTGAGGTCTGGATGCGCATCCCCGAGACGATCCGGGTCGAGCTTCTCGGCACGCCGTCGCGATGGGTCGGCGGCAAGGACGTCATCCTCGAGACGATCCGACGGCTCGGTGTCGACGGCGCCACCTACGCGGCGCTCGAGTTCGCCGGCCCGGCGCTCGATGCCCTGTCGATCGATGCGCGATTCACGATCTCCAATATGGCGATCGAAGCCGGCGCGAAGGCGGGCCTCTTCCCGGCCGACGACATCGCGCTCGACTACCTCGACGAACGGACCGCCGCTCCGGTTGCCGCTCTCGCCGCGGACGCGGACGCCTTCTACGCAGCCATTCTCGAGATCGACGTCTCGTCGATCGAGCCGTCGGTCGCCCTGCCGCACCTGCCGTCGAACGTCCGTCCGGTCCGCGAGGCCACGTCGATCCCGATCGACCAGGCCGTCATCGGATCGTGCACGAACGGGCGGATCGAGGACCTTCGGGTCGCCGCGGAGATCCTCCGCGGACGGGCGGTCCATCCGGACGTTCGCTGTATCGTCATTCCGGGAAGCCCTCGGGTGCAGCTCGACGCGATCCGCGAGGGCCTGGTCGATGTCTTCCTCGAAGCCGGCGCCGCCGTCTCCACGCCCACCTGCGGGCCGTGCCTCGGCGGGCACATGGGCGTACTGGCGGCAGGCGAGCGGGCCGTCTCGACGACGAACCGCAATTTCCGTGGGCGGATGGGGTCGCTCGACAGCGAGGTCGTCCTCGCCGGTCCGGCCGTCGCCGCTGCCTCGGCAATCGCCGGACGTCTCGCTCACCCGGAGGAGGTGCTGACATGAAAGGACGGATCTGGCGATTCGGAGACCATGTCGACACCGACGCGATCATCCCAGCGCGCTATCTGCACACGTCGGATCCAGCCAAGCTTGCCGCGCATTGCATGGAAGGGCTCGACGCGACGTTCGCCGGTGCGGTCCGGGCAGGAGATCTGATCGTCGCCGGAGAGAACTTCGGCTGCGGCTCGTCGCGGGAGCACGCGCCGCTCGCGATCCGTGAGGCCGGCGTCGGCTGTGTCGTCGCGGCGAGCTTCGCCCGGATCTTCTATCGAAATGCGATCAACATCGGCCTTCCGATCGTTGTCTGCCCGGAAGCGGTCGCGGCGGCGGCCGACGGACAGGAGTGGTCGATCGACCTCGAGACCGGCTGCCTCCGAAACCTGACGCTCGGCACCGAGGAGAGCTTCGACCCGATCCCTCCGTTCATGCGGACGCTCCTCGCCGCCGGCGGACTGGTCGCCGCCACGCGGGAGCGGATCGCCGCCGGGGAGCTTCCCCGCCGGAGGGCCGGACCGTGACGAAGATCGAACTGTACGACACGACGCTTCGCGACGGAGCGCAGACCGAGGGGTTGTCGTTCACGCTGGCCGACAAGCTGAAGATCGTCGAGTGGCTCGACCGACTCGGCATCGACTGCATCGAAGGTGGCTGGCCGGGCTCGAACCCGAAGGACCGCGAGTTCTTCGACCGGGTCGCCGACCTCCCGCTCGCCCACGCCCGGATCGCCGCGTTCGGGAGCACCCGCCGCGCCGGTGTCGCCGTCGAGAACGACGTCCATGTCGGCGCATTGCTCGCGGCGAACACGCCGATCGTCACCGTCTTCGGGAAGAGCTGGCTCCTGCACGTCCGCGAGGTCCTCGGCACGACGCCGGAGGAGAACCTGCGGATGATCGGCGACACCGTCATGGCGCTGACCGACGCAGGGCGTCGCGTCGTCTACGATGCGGAGCACTTCTTCGACGGATACCGAGCCGACGGCGCGTACGCGTTGGAGACCGTCCACGCCGCCGCCGAGGCCGGGGCCGACGTCCTTGCCCTCTGCGACACGAACGGCGGCACGCTCCCGTCGGAGGTCGCGGCTGTCGTCGAGCGGGTCGGTCGGTCGGTCGGAACGCCGCTCGGCGTCCACGCCCACGACGACATCGAGACCGCCGTCGCGGCGACGATCGCCGCCGTCGAGGCCGGGGCCCGACACGTGCAGGGCACGGTCAACGGGTACGGCGAGCGGTGCGGCAACGCGAACCTCTGCTCGCTGCTCCCGACACTGCAGCTGAAGATGGGGTACGACTGCGTCCGCGCCGAGCAGCTCGCCGGCCTTCGGAAGGCGGCACGCGCGGTCAGCGAACTCGCCAACCGTCGGCTCGATCCGCGCCGAGCGTACGTCGGGTCGAGCGCGTTCGCGCACAAGGGCGGGATGCACGTCGACGCGCTGCGAAAGCACCCCGACACGTATCAGCACATCGACCCACAGCAAGTCGGCAACCGGAGCCGCATCGTCGTCTCCGAACTCGCCGGCCGGAGCAACGTCCTCGAGAAGGCGGAGGAGCTCGGCCTCGCACTCGGCGGTCGTGAGGTCGCCGCGACGGTCCTCTCGCAGATCAAGGAACTCGAGGGTCGCGGCTTCCAGTTCGAGAGCGCCGACGGATCGGTCGAGCTGATGATCCGGCGGACCGATCCCGAGTATCGGGCGCCGTTCGAGCTGCTCGATTTCCACGTGTTGATCCATGGCGGCGACGGGGCGATGTCGTCCGCCGCCACGGTCAAGCTCCGCGTTGGCGACCGAACGATGCACACCGCCTCCGATGGGGAGGGCCCGGTCAACGCGCTCGATGCCGCGATCCGCAAGGCACTCCTCCCGGTCCATCCCGACCTCGCCGCCGTCCGGCTGACCGACTACAAGGTGCGCATCCTCGACGGCGACGCCGGCACCGCGGCGCAGACGCGGGTGCTGATCACATCGAGCGACGGCAATCGCTCGTGGAGCACCGTTGGCTGTTCGGAGAACATCATCGAGGCGAGCTGGATCGCGCTGGCCGACGCGCTCGAGTATGCCCTCTGCCCGACGCCGGTCGCGGCCGGCGTCCGATCGAAAGGACGACCCGCATGAACGCACACATCGCCGTACTCCCCGGAGACGGGGTCGGACCGGACGTCGTTGCCGAGGGGCTCAAGGTCCTCGACGCCGTCGGGCAAACCTACGGACATCGCTTCGAAACCGACAAACAGCCGATCGGCGGCGCGGCGATCGATGCGACCGGTTCGCCTCTGCCGGCGGCGACGCTCGACGCCTGTCGCGAGGCCGACGCGGTGCTCCTCGGCGCGATCGGCGGCCCGAAGTGGTCCGACCCGACGGCCGCCGTCCGCCCGGAGCAGGGGTTGCTCGGGCTGCGCGAGGAACTCGGCTTGTACGCGAACCTTCGCCCGGTCCGCCTGTCGCCCGCGCTGCTCGACGCCTCGCCGCTTCGCCCCGAGCGGATCGATGGGACCGACCTTCTCGTCGTCCGCGAGCTGACCGGCGGCATCTACTTCGGCACCCGTCGCGAGGCGGGTGACGACGGCATCGCGTCCGACACGATGCGCTACACCGAGGCCGAGATCGTCCGCATCGCCCACGTCGCGTTCCGGCTTGCCGGCGCGCGGCGCGCCCGCGTTGCATCGATCGACAAGGCGAACGTCCTCGCGACGAGCCGCCTGTGGCGGCGGACGGTCAGTGCCGTCTCGGCGGAGTACCCGGACGTCGTCCTGGAGCATGTCCTCGTCGATGCCGCGGCGATGCAGCTTCTACGGCGCGCGCCGGAGTTCGACGTGCTACTGACCGCGAACCTGTTCGGCGACGTGCTGAGCGACGAGGCCTCGATGCTCGCCGGCTCGCTCGGCATGCTCTCGTCGGCATCGCTCGGCGAGGGAACGCTCGGCGTCTACGAGCCGGTGCACGGCAGCGCACCGGACATCGCGGGACAGGGGATCGCCAACCCGATCGGCACGATCCTCTCCATCGGAATGCTGTTGCGTCATTCGCTCGCGCTGTACGATGAAGCGGCCGCGGTCGAGCGTGCGGTCGATCACGTGCTCGCCGAGGGGGTGCGCACCGCCGACCTGGCACAGCCGTCGGAGCCGACGGTCGGAACCGCCGAGATGGGAGACCGGATCGCCGACGCCGTCCGAGAAGGCACCGCGAACCAGTAGACGGGAGCCAACGATGCGAAGCGATCGGATGAAGCGGGGGCTCGAACGAGCAGCCCACCGAAGCCTGCTGTACGCGACCGGGCTGACGCCGGAGGAGCTGGAGCGCCCGCTGATCGGCGTCGCCAGCGCATTCAACGAGATCGTCCCCGGACACGTCCACCTCGACCGGGTCAGTGCCGCGGTCAAGGCCGGTATCCGGGCTGCCGGCGGGACGCCGCTCGAGTTCAACACGATCGCGATCTGCGACGGCATCGCAATGGGGCATGAAGGCATGCGATTCTCGCTGCCGAGCCGCGAGTTGGTCGCCGACTCGGTCGAAGCAATGGTCTCGGCGCACCGGCTCGACGGCGTCGCCCTCGTCCCGAACTGCGACAAGATCGTCCCCGGCATGCTGATGGCCGCGGCGCGGCTCGACATTCCGGCGATCATGGTGTCCGGCGGGCCGATGCTCGCCGGCCGGCACGACGGTCGCGCAATCGACGTCAAGACGATGTTCGAAGCGGTCGGCGCCGTGCGAGCCGGGCGGCTCGATGAGGACGAGCTGGCCGAGCTCGAACTCGCCGCCTGCCCCGGATGCGGATCGTGTGCCGGCCTGTTCACCGCAAACTCGATGAACTGCCTCGCCGAGGCGCTGGGGATGGCGCTGCCGGGAAACGGCACGATCCCGGCGGTCCACGCCGCGCGCCTCCGCCTTGCGAAGCGGGCCGGCGCCGCGATCGTACGTCTCGTGCACGACGGTGTCACGGCGCGTGCGATCCTCACGGAAGCCGCGTTCGACCACGCGATCTCCGTCGACATGGCCGTCGGCGGGTCTACGAACACCGCGCTTCATCTACCGGCGATTGCCCGAGAGGCGGGTATCCAACTGACGCTCGACCGATTCGACGAGATCAGCCGGCGGACGCCGTCGCTCGTCAAGCTCAGTCCGTCCGGTCCGTACCACCTGCAGGATCTCAACGAGGCCGGAGGAATTCCGGCCGTCCTCGGCGAGCTGCTGCACGCCAACCTGCTCGACGGGACGGCGCGTACCGTCGGCGGAACCTCGCTCGCCGAGGCGATCGACGGCGCGGCGCGGCGCGGTGACGTGATCCACTCGATCGACGACCCATACCACCCCGAGGGCGGCATCGCCGTTCTCCGAGGCAACCTCGCACCGGACGGCTGCGTCGTCAAGGCCGGCGCCGTCGTCGACGGCATGCTCACCCACCGCGGTCCGGCCCGCGTCTTCGACGGCGAGGTGGCGGCACTCGACGCCATCCTCGCGGGGCACATCGAAGCCGGGGATGTCGTCGTGATCCGCTACGAGGGACCGCGCGGCGGCCCGGGGATGCCCGAGATGCTGCTCGCCACCGCGGCGATCGCCGGACGGGCGCTCGACGAGCGCGTCGCGCTGATCACCGACGGACGGTTCTCCGGCGCAACCCGCGGCGCGGCGATCGGCCATGTCGGCCCGGAGGCGGCGCTCGGCGGACCGATCGCCTTCGTCGCCGACGGCGATCCGATCGCAATCGACATCCCAAACCGGACGCTCTCCCTCGATGTCGACGAAGCGACGCTCGAGGCGCGTCGCGCCGCGTGGAGCCCGCCGGCCCCCCACGAGACCACCGGGTTCCTCGCCCGATACGCGGCATCCGTCGGGCCAGCCTGCGACGGCGCCGTTCTCGTCTAATACGGTGCGTCGAAACGGACGCCGCCGTCCGCGGTAGATGAAGGGAAGTCCACGTCCTTCAAGGAGGTTGGCGTGAACGTCCGACCGAACTCCGCCGTCCGCCGTCTTCTCTCGCTCGGCCTTGCGGTCGTCGTCGTGTGGGCCTTTGCAAGCGTCGCGCTCGCCCCGCCGACACGCTCCCCGCTGATCCCGATCGATGTCGAACTCCCCTCCGACAGCACCGGCTCGCCGGACGGGGCCCTCGCCGTCCGGATCCATACACCGGGTCCCGGCGCCGCCCGCTACCTGGACGGTGCCCCGGTCATCGTCTGGGTCCGGGGTGGCTTCGAGGCGCAGGGCATCGACCACGGCCTCCCGCCGGAAGCCGGCGATGTGATCTGTATCACATTCATCTTCCCCGGCGGCGAGGACCCGTACAGCGGCCTCTCGTCCGACGGTGTCTATGACTACCGCGGTGAAGCCTGCATCGCCGCGCTTCGCGATGTCCTCCGCTTCGCCGCCGGCGAAACGGTCGATCGCCTCGGCCGGACGATCGACGAGGTCGTTCCGGTCCCGGTGCTCCATGACAACCTCGGAATGATCGGCGAATCAAACGGCGGGAACCTCCTGCCCGGCGTCGCGGCGCTTCATGGAGACGAGCTCGCCGGGCACCTGCGTTACCTGATCCAATGGGAGACGCCGGTGTCGAGCCAGATCGCGACGCGCGATCTCGGTCGGGTGTGGCTGAAGCCGGGCACCGGCCAGGGCGACTACGCGAATCCCCGCGTCCTCGGCTACGACCCGCTCGTCCTTCCGGTCGACTACGGGGATCTCGCGTTCGATCCGAGCCAGAATATCTACCCGCTCGTCCACGACGGCACCGGCGACGGAACGTACACGACCGTCCGGGATCCGCACCGGAACGTTCCGGTCCCGGACCTGAACGGCGACGGCATCCTCGATTTCGACGAGGACTTCCCGCTCGATACCTACCCCGTCGACGATCGCCGCGTCACCTACTCGCGTCCGGTCATGCGTCAGCTGGCGGAATGCGAGCAGGATCTGCTCGGCGGCCGATGGCCGAACGAGCTCGTCTCCGTTGCCGAGGCGGAAGCGTATTGGGATCTGCGCGAGTCGGTCCGTCTCACCGCCGCCGCGCTCGAGAAGATCCCGGATCTCGCGGTGATGGTCCTCTGCGGAGCGCGCGATCACGTCCAGGCAACGCCGGACAAGCCGCATATCCGCCAGGCGTTCGACAGCTGGAACGATCACGGTGCCTGGGTCCGAATCAACCCGAGCCCGGAGTCCCTCGTTGCCGTCGACCCGCAGCTCGCCGGGCGTCCGCTGCCGGATCTCCCGCCGAACACCGCGCCGGCCGACTGGAGCGATCATCTCTCCTACACGATGCCGACCGATCTTCCGAAGTCGATCTACGAGCTCGCGGCGATCCACCAGATGGCCGATCGCGCCCATGGCCGGGGGGCGGTCGAACCCGGCCCCCCTCCTGTCGAGTCGACGGCGACCGCGCCGCCGACCGTCGCACTGCCCGACAATACGAAAGTGGCGTACATCACATCGAAGGGGATCGGACGAATCGCCGTCGCGGTTCGTTCCCCCGGCGAACCACGGTACGCCGACGGGGCGCCGGTCGTCGTCAACGTCTCCGGCTTCTTCACCTCGTCCTCCGGCTTCAAGTACGAGCTCAATCCCGATGAACTCGGCGCCGTCTACGTCACGTACCTGTGGCCCGGGAAGGCCGATGCCCGAACCGGCCACGCGAGCGAAGGGACCTACGACTACGGCGGCCCCGATTGTCTCGCCGCGCTTCGCGATGTCGTCCGCTTCGCGACCGGCGAGACGGTCGATGTTCAAGGACGAACGCTCGCCGCGGTCGTCGACGGCCCCGTCCTCTACGACGTCGCCGGGCTGTACGCCTTCTCCCATTCGGGGATCGCCGCGACGAACCTCCTCGCCCTCCACGGCGAGGCTCTGCAGCAGGTCGACTTCTTCGTCGGCCGCGAGAACCCGACGATCGACAGCCTCTATCCGCTCGAGCCGGGCTACTGGGACGACGACAGCGGCCGGCCGGTGCACAACCCGTTCTACGATCCGGCCGGCTACACCCCGACCTCGATCGCGATCGACTACGCCACCGTCTACTGGGCGGCCGAGCACGGCCGCCCCGCGTTCGAGGTCACCGGGGGACCGGACTATCTGTGCTCGTTCAAGCACCCGCAGATGTACGGGAAGGACTACTGGTCGACCGATCTCCTGCAGGCGCTGCTCGACAACGGTTCGTTGACCCGCGAGACGTGGCCCGAGAGGCTCGCCACCCCCGAGGAGGCCGCCGCGAACTGGCCGTTCCGCGAAACCGTCGGCAACTACGCCCGGCTCGGGCAGGTCCTGCCCGACCTGAAGGTGATGCTCGTCTTCGCCTCGGCCGACCACGTGCAGACCGCGATCGACAAGCCGCACATCCACCAAGCCTTCGACGGGTTCCGCGACGGCGCCGGACTGTGGTGCCGGTTGAATCCCGATCGCGCCTACGTCGACGCGCACCTCGGCCAGACCGGCTCCGGAAACGCGATCCCCGACAACCCCGCAAACCGCGAGCCATCGACGTGGATGGCGATCCGTTCCTGGGGTTATGGCACACCGCAGATGGCGCGAGCCAACACCAACGTCCTCGTCCCCCTCGCCGCCGTCGCCGAGATGTGCGACCGCACCTACTACGACCGTTGGGAGCCGGACCTGGACGACGTGTTGTAGGTCCGATCGACGGCTCCACTCAATCGACAAGGTGAAACTCCGCGAAGCCCTGACAGCGAACTCGTAGTTGGAGAGACACCCCGTGTTACCTCACGTAGGAATGTACT
>Ga0272443_10006529_pt1 | contig 11496 bp, 11 predicted proteins | sample SSMAcet12_FD_193581 | JGI IMG/M metagenome (GOLD analysis project Ga0272443, IMG submission 193581) | Marine sediment archaeal communities from Little Sippewissett salt marsh, Falmouth, MA, United States - SSM-Acet-12 | ecosystem: Environmental > Aquatic > Marine > Wetlands > Sediment ... | reverse complement strand
AAAAACATCGATCGGTTTTTCAAGTTTTAACAATTCATCTGCACACTTTCGTACCTGCCTGAGAGAACCGAAATCCACCAATATAGTCTGTATAGCACAACCGAACCGTTCCCTGCATTCTTTTTCAAGATTTCTTGACTTATCGGGATTTCGGTTCAGGCAAATCAGATCGGCACCTTGTTCGGCAAACAATCGGACCGTTTCAAGACCTATACCTGAGGTCGCTCCGGATATCACTACCGTCTTGCCTTCGAGGCTGCTGCCACATTCCTGTGGTTCCTTATTATTGTTACGAATCAGTTCAACCATATCACGGATTCGGTAGTGGATCAGATATCGGATAAGCGGCATCAACCGAACCTTTTTCGCATGAATCTGCGGTAACCCTTGGCAATAAACTTTATATTGTCGAGGATGTCTCCCCAGAGGTCATAATAGTCGCGCTGATCGATTATTTTCCCGTCTTTCAGAATGGTCCGGCTGACACCTAAAATCGATGATTTCGGGTATTTTTTATAGGAAACAATTAATTCCCACTCGATAAAAATCAGATCGTTCTGCATGCTGCTGCTGTGGATAATCACTTCCAGCTTCCTTGATCGTTTGGCAAGACGTTGAGTCATTGCTCGGAAATCTTCGATACCTCGGATTTCCTGAACGGAGTCTTTGAAGTAAATATTGTCATCATAGAAGGGCAGGAAGTGGTCCCAGGACGGTCCTTGGGTAGATGAGTAAATACCCCGCCACAGTGATAGATAGTGTTCAAGGTCTCTTATTCGATAATTTTCCACAACTACAAATCCTTCTGAATTCTTGTGATGATTCGGATCTATCTTTCGTTCTGACTAAAAACTCGTTCAGCCACCCCGCACAGCCAATTTGTCCCGAATAGTATCATCGTATAGTAGTTCATATTGTGCTGCAACTCAATTTGACGCACTGAAGCCTTGTTTGTTTGAATAGTCCCTCTAAGTTTTGGTATGAACTCCATTTCCGCCGGAGGTAGCAGGAACGGAAGATTGTAGTGATGTTGGTCAGGACTCAGATCACATAAACATGGAGTGAAGTTAGGCATACGACAGTTGTATTTAGAGTAGTACAGCCATATAACGAGCCTGTGGAAAAAAATTCTATTTGTAGGATTCATTCTTCCAGACCACTGATTTTATCCTCTCGCATTTTTTGATCACCATGTTTTTCTATTCTCTCTTATGTCTCTGCATACCTCGCGATCTTCCCTATATTGTGCACAAGGCAGATTAACTTCCACTGAGGATCTACTTTCTCTCTACCACGCAAGATAAAATGATCCATTCCCAACGTGTGCCTGATATTGGAAAACACCGGCTCACCTTCGCAGCCGGAGAGCGTAAACACTTTTCTTGCAGCTTGCAAACACTGCAGTATTTTTCGGAACCTATAAATGTTTTTCCGGTGTATCCCTTTTTCTTGTCACGCCAATTCGGACATGATGATTTCATCGGTGTACCGGCAGGCCATATCAACACGCCCCTTGAATCGAATTGAAAGTCAGCGGCGCTGAAATACTTCCTTGCTGTCGAAGTGCCCTTGCGATCGGTGGTTTTTTTTGTATTCCCGTTAGCCGGCAAAGCGCGGATCCCGCTTCCGGAATCGCGGGTCTGCTCGATGGACTCCACCACCTTGCCCAGGTTCTTCGCTTCATGCCCTTCGCCGAATACTTCTGCATCAACAACTACCTGATACTTGTCGTCCACCGTGGCGATCCCGTTATTCCCCTTTTGATCCGGATCCTTTTTGCCCTTATCCTCCTGGCAGCGCCTTCTGATCAGCAGCTTCAACGTCAGATTGAGCGGTTTGGCTTTCCTGGCGCGCGTTGTCGCTTCTGCAAGAACCGTGACAATAGCCAAATCAGTTCCAGTTTCTTGTTATACATTGTATAGTTTCTGTTTTTTTAACTTGTGGCACTATTAAATCTATCTACATTTCAATAATTCTCATCAGCGATTGCTATGAGTCATGTGTCCTTATTTGTCCTTGGAGCAGGCCGCCCGAACCACCTAGGCGTATTGGCCATGTATCGCCTGTATTCATCTCCGAAAGTCTCTAGACAGATTTTCTCCTCTGCAAAAGCATTACGCATATGACTTATTCCCACAAGAAGTGACAAGCCAAGAAAAAAGTAAGATTTGGAAACAAACCCTGCTCCGATAAATAGAACTGCTGAAGAAATATATACGGGGTGCCGAGAAAATCGAAATGGCCCGTTAGAGAATACTTTTCCTCCTTCAGATGTAGCGATGGTTATCCATGCTGCCGAATAGAAAGCAAATCCAATGACGTAGATAATAAAACCGGTTATAGCGCATGATGCATCAAGGTGAGCCGGTACTACAATGGCATAAAGAAAATAGATCAGCATGATAATCTTTGAAACGATAAAAAGGGTATGCTCCCGTGAACTGCGCGAACTGGAAAAGCGGGACGATGTAGGATAGAAAACATGTCTATGGAAGATTATTGTGAGAAGGATAGGCAGTGCGTAGAGAACCATTAGAAGCCAGAGGTTGAAAAATCCGAAAGAGTGAACAGCAAAAATGTTCATTTCTTATCACCTATAATCTGAGATTGCTGCGGCCAGATTATTAGTTGTTTCTACTACCTAAAAAAATTTTCCGGCAGCTTCATATTCTTTTTACACATCTTTATGTTTGACGTTGATCTGAGTAGCCACGTTTCAACTTCTACCAGCGCTTGTCAAAGTAATTACCTGTATCCGTTTTCAGGAACATGTCGTGGCCTACCCAAGCGATAGGTTATGAAGCTGAAGATACAGAGACTCCTTTCAAACAGAATGAAGCACAGGAGCTCTCGGTATTTTTTTTAGCTCCTCTTCCAGTCGACAAGCTTCTTGTCTCAAATCGTACTCGTCTTGAATTCCTAACCAGAAATCCGGTGAGTTTCCGAAGTATCGAGACAACCGTAGCGCCGTATCTGCTGTAATCCGCCTTTTTCCTTTTAAGATTTGAGATATTCGTGTAGCAGGCATGCCGGTATCCTTTGCTAAACGATACGAGGAGATCTCCAGCGGTTTGAGAAATTCTTCGTTCAGTATCTCTCCTGGGGTTACAAGCGCAATCCTATCCATGGCAGTACTCCTAATGATAGTTGGTGATCTCCACTTTGGTAGCAATACCATTTTTCCATTTGAAACATATGCGCCACTGATCATTGATACGGATGCCATACTGCCCTTTCCGAACTCCTGACAAACGCTCAAGACGATTGCCGGGCGGAATCCGTAAGTCATTTAGATCCCTGGACCGATGTAAGATGATAAGTTTTCGCAGCCCAACGGTCTGTACTTCGCGCGGAAGCCGTTTTGAAAATTCACCTGTCCAAATTTTTTGTGTTGCTTTATCTGCAAACGATCCGATCACCCAAAAAAATAATAATGCAATTAGTTAGTGACGTCAAGCGTTAGTACAACACTATGGATTTGTACATTCAAGAAGAGCATCACTGACAGCTATAAAAGCGCTCTCGTATATCTCAGTCAGTGCTTTTGCCAGTCGGTTGGCTTCTTGATCAACAAGCTGAGCCGCCAGGCGATACAGGCTTTCCCCAATCGCTCAGAACCTCGACCTCAAACCCAGCCAAATCCCCAAGCCGCCTATGCAGGTGTCCAAATCCTTTGACGACGGACAAACATTCCGGGATTTTTTCTATTGCGATTCAGCGCCGATCGCCGTTCCGTGGTAGCCAACTCCGTTGTCCTGCCCCTCGAAGAGTCTCCTCTCCTCCTCATCGCCCAATCCCAGCTCGAGGAATTCGATAGCGAAAGCATAGCCGCAGTGAAGTCGCCCCGCGAGATAGCGGCTGGTCTGCCGCTAACCTGGCCGGGCCATACCCCAGTCCATTTCAGTCATGAGCATCAGATCCGCCCTCCGCGCCCGAAGGAATCGCTCGGCGCCGTTCCACCAGCAGGATCGGCTGGGCGTTCATCCGGGATCTCGAGGGTTACCCTTGCTTCCTGACCGGTGGCGGCTAGCCAACGATCGTTTCTCTGCCCAGGCCCACGAATTTGTTGACCAGAAACAGGGCGATACCCGTAGCGGCCAGCAGGAAGGTCGCCAGGGCGGAAGCCGTTCCGAACAACCCGTCCAGCACGCTCAGATAGATCCGCACCGGCATGGTCATGGTTCTGCCCACGTACAGCACTATAGAGGAGGACAGCTCGTTGATAGCCGTCACCCAGCTGAGAATGGCGCCTGAAATAATGCCGGGAAGCATCAACGGCAGGGTTACCTTGCGGAATGTTCTGGCCGGCGGGGAGCCGAGGTTGATTCCCGCCTCCTCCAGGGCAGGATCGATCTGTTTCAGAATTGATGCGCTCGATCGGACCGAGTACGGCAGCCGGCGGATAAAATAGGAGAGGATGATGATCGCCGCGGTTCCCACCAGGTACAGCGGCCTGCGATTGAAAGCCACGATGAAGCCGATACCCAGCACCGTGCCCGGGACGATGTAGGAGATCATCAGAAGAGGATCCAGTGCGGCGGCCGGTACGTTTCGTTTTCGCGACAGCACGAAGCCCAGGAGCGTGCCCACAACCACGATCAGCACCACCGCTGTGACGGAAAACATCAGGCTGTTGGTGATCGTCTTGGGTACGTCGTGGAGAATCTTGGCGTAGCTCTGCAGACCCACCCCGGGCTGAAACACCGGCCCCCGCGTCTTGCGGAAGGAGTAGAAGACCACTACCGCCAGGGGAAGCGTGCTAAGAGCCACGATCAGGTAGCAGATCAGGTGGGCGCCGAGGCCTTTCCATCCCTTCAAGCGCTTGATCACCGGCCTGTTGACCAGAGCGCTGGCGTACTTGCGCCTTCCCGCCGCGTAGCGCTGGAAGAACAGCACCAGCGTGGACACGATGATCAGGAGGATGGCCACCGTGGAGGCCAGTCCCGTATTGGTGCCCACCTCGCTGGTGAAGAGGTTGTAGGCCATGGTCGGCAGCACCCGGAAGCTGCGCCCCAGGATCATCGGCGTTCCGAAGTTGGCTAAGGACATCATGAAGGCGATCAGGGCTCCGGCGCTGACCGAGGGCATGACCAGGGGCAGAGTAACCCGGAAGAACTTGCGCAGCGAGCGGGCGCCCAGATTCTCCGCCGCCTCTTCCAACGAGCGGTCGACCGTGCCCAGTGCACCGGAGGTCAGCAGGAACACGAAGGGGTAGTACTGCAGGGTGTACACGAGGATGATGCCTCCGGCACCGTAGATCGTGGGCAGGTTGATGCCGATCGCCCCCAGCAGGTTGCGCAGGAATCCATTCCGGCCCATCATGATGATCCAGGAGTAGGCGCCGATGAACGGCGGAGAGAGGAGCGACAGCACCGCCAGGGTGGAGATTGCCGCTTTCCCGTAGATCCGGAAGCGGGAGGTGAAGAAGGCCAGCGGGATGCCGAAAACAAGGGCCCCCAGGGTCCCGCCGAAGGAGACGATCAGGCTGTTGAGGATCGCGCCGGTGTAGTAGGGATTTCCGAAAAACTCACGGTAGTTGTCGAGGGACAGCCGCTCCGTTTCGGAGCTGAGGAAACTCGATTTGAAGATATTGAAAAGCGGCAGGATCAGCAGCAGGATCACGACGGCGTAGCCCATGATCGTGACCAGGGTCCAGAAATCCAGGCGTAATCTACCCAGAAGGCGCTTCCCGGCGGTAGGAGGTATCTGCGCTACGGAGGAGCTCATAAGCTAACCCCCGTCTCCGCATCGAAGACCAGAACCGCTTCAAGGGGAAGCTGGACCGTGACGGCGGTGTCCTTCGGAATCAGGGCGTCCCGGGAGGGCTTGTGACGCTCCACGAGCAGCTCCAGGCCGTCGGGGCCGGTGATCAGGTACTGGACCAACGTACCGGTGAAGGTGATCTTGGCTACGGTCCCCTCGATCATCGACACCCCGGCGGACGGCTTTCCCTGCTGCGTGATGATCAGCTCTTCGGGGCGAACGGCAAGGCGCAGGCGATCGCGGCTTCCGGAAGGAGCGGGCGCCCTGATGACCACGCTGCCGACCTTCACATCCACCGTGCCGTTGCCGCTCCCGGTTACTGTACCGTCTAGGAAGTTCGTGATCCCAACGAATGATGCCACGAAGGTGTCCGCCGGCTGCTTGTACACCTCCCAGGAGCTGCCGACCTGGTGGACCTTCCCGGCGTTCATGACAGCGATGCGGTCGGAGATGACCAGCGCCTCTTCCTGGTCGTGGGTCACGTAGATCGTGGTTGTGCCCAGTTCGCGCTGGATGTCCCTGATTTCCTCCCGCATCTGCACACGCAACTTGGCATCGAGGTTGGACAGGGGCTCGTCCATCAGCAGAACCTGGGGCTCGATGACCATGGCCCGGGCCAGTCCTACCCTCTGCTGCTGGCCGCCGCTGAGCTGGTCCGGGGTACGCTCCTCGTACCCTGTCAATTGGGCCATTTCCAGAACCCGGGCCACCCTGCGCCTGATTTCCCCGGCGGGGACCTTGCGGGTCTTCAGCCCGAAGGCCACGTTTTCGAAGACCGACATGTGGGGAAACACTGCGTAATTCTGGAAAACCATGCCGGTGTTGCGCTGATGGGCGGGGATATTGTCGACGAGTTGGTCGGCGATGTGCACGTGCCCCGAGTCCTGGCGGTAAAAGCCCGCGATGGTTCTCAGGAGCGTGGTTTTGCCGCACCCCGAGGGACCGAGGAGAGTGAAGAACTCTCCGCTTTCGATATTCTGCTCTATGTCGATGAGCGCCCTGACCCCGGGAAAGTTCTTGTTGATCCGTTCTAACCAAATCGACGCCATGCCGCCTCCTCGCTCCGTTGAGTATCGTCTATCTATTTTATCAGAAATGACTCCTGCTTAAAAAGAGTGCGATCCCCCGAAAGACGAGGGATCGCACGAAATCGTACAGTTTGATTCGACCTACATGCCCAACTTCTGCACCAGTTGGGTCCACTTCTCTACGAAGTTGCTCTTATTGGATGCGGACCAGCCGAAGTCGTAGGGCTTCGTCGTGATCTCATCCAGCGGCGGCAACCCCGGGGAAATGGCAGCGTCAACTCGGACAGGACGCCGGCCCATCTCCTGGACAAGGAACTCCTGAGCCTCTTTGGAAAGGGCCCAGTCGATGAACTGCTTGGCCGCCTCGAGATGCGGAGCCCCCTTGACCAGGGCCATGCCGTCTGGCGCCGCGGTCGTGCCATCGCTGGGATAGACGATCTTCACCGGACCTCCACCCTGTACAAAGCGAAAGGCGTTGTCCTCCAGGGTGATGCCCACGGCCTGCTCGCCGTCATTGACGAAGCGGGGCACTGCGGAGGAGCTTCCGGACAGTACGAAGTTCGCCAGAATATCCTCGTAAATCTCCCAACCCTGATCCTCCCCGTACACGTTCAGAACCGTGGCCAGCTGCATATAGGAGGAGCCGGATTTGTCCGCCCGGGCCGAGGAGATCTCTCCCTTGAGCCGGCTGTCGGCGAGGTCCTTCCAGCTCTGGGGCGTCAGGTTCTCCGGTACCATGTCGGTGTTCACGATGAACACCATGACGATGCCCGTGTAGGGAAGCCAGTTGGTCCCTACTTTGAACACGTCCGGGATCTTGTCCCAATCCTTCGGCGTGTACGGCGCCAGCAGATCGGATTCCGCCTCCAGCTGCTCTCCCCCGATACTCCAGATCACGTCGCACTGGGGGTTGTCCTTTTCAGCGCGCACCCGCGCCACAACGTCAGAAGAACCGAGCTTTACCACCTCAGGCGTGATGCCGGTGGCGCGTTCGAACATCGGCGCCATTCCGTCGATGATCTCCTGTGTGTGGGCCGAGTACAGCACCACGGTCTTTTCCGCTTCAGGCCCACCGGTGGCGAACAGCGCCAGCGGCACCATCAGCAGCAGAACCACGAAAATTACTCGTGCTTTCATGTATACCTCCTTGCACGTTTTTATTCCCGCATCGACGATGCGGGTTTTGAAGCCATGTTTATAGTCTCATGCGTGATTAAAGCCATGATTGAACCTCTCCGACTAGATTCGTCTCCCCCTTCCGGTAGTGGAGCGCGTGGAACCCCAGTCGCCGCGCAGCGACGCAGAACGGTTCCAGATCGTCGATGTACAGGCATTGAGCCGGTTGCAGGGAGGCCCGTTCCAGGAGAGCCCGCCAGATATCCAGATCCGGTTTCATCACACCGACCTTGAATGAGAAGATGTGCTGCTCCGGAAGCGTGACCAGCTCCTCCTGCTCGTACAACCAGAGGGAGTGGAGGTAGGTGGTGTTGGAGAGTACGAATACCCGCCTGCTGCGGGCCGCCATTCGCAGAGCCTCGATTCCTTCACGGTTGAGGGAAAAGCCCTCTTTGAATTCCTCTCTGAACTCCTCATACGTCCAGCCGCCATTGCCCTGGATGCGCTCCTTGATGCGTTCAAAGTGGCCCTTTGAGTCGTACCTGCCGGTTTCCGAATCCCGTTCGATATCGGTTCCGTAGATACGGGCGCACACCTCCTCCGCACTGAGAGGGGAATGCTCGGCCAGGCGGGCGCAGATTTTCATCCGTTCCACGTTTGCAAGAACGTTGCCGAAATCAAAGATAACCGCCTCTATTCCGCTCACCGGTCGTTCCCTCTTCTCCGAACAACTGCGGCTCCCCGCTGTGCTGCTTGCTCTGCCATAGTCCTTCCCTATAAGTATACGAACAATAATCGAACTAGAGCAAGGTAGTTCCAGCGATTCCTTCCGGGTGAAGAAACTTTGCAAGGTTACTTTCGAATCCCCGCCACAGGGAAGGATAGCGGCTCTCCAGGAAAGCGGTTTATGGAGGTCCCTGGTTTTCCGGCCGGCACTTGTACCGCCTACCGGGGCCGGCCTGCCGCTCCCGGAATAGGCATTTTTTGAAGTTGAGAATTTCCGCCGGTTCACATTCTTTGAGAAACGCAACGGCGAAACGCATCCGGACGCCGCCCTATTGTCCAAGATTGGCCGTGGTGAACCTCCGCCTATACGCTGAGGCTCCCCACATCTAGTTGAACCCGCTTTACCGGTTTTTGGCGGCCCTGTTTTCCCGCAATTTCGCCCCTGACCAGCGTTTCGTACTTGCACGCGAGGATAGGTTTTCCTGTGATTGAAATGTCGCGATGTCGGTGCGGACACTGCCTGCGTCGGTAAACGCCCCGCGGATGTATTCGGCGGCCCGACGCTCGCCCTGAGTGCCGGCCAACCGCTCACCGATGTCTTCACACAGCGCTCGCCAATGGCGGCGCATCCGCTCGAGGTCGGGTTGCATACAACAGCCCGTCACTAACTCACCGGAGGGAAAATCATACAAATGGGAAAAACCTCCTCGATGTCTTAATTTGTCAGACATCAGCACTTTGTTATGCGATGCATCAAAGTCGGATTTATTACTTCTCTATGAATGATTTTTCCATTCGATGGTTTCATAGTGCGAACAACGATGGTCCCATCTTTTTAATACAGCTTGTGCCACCTCTGGAACATAGGCGCGTGTATAATCTTCTCCCTGAAAATCGATGACATTTTGCAAAGAATCAAATGTGATTATGGTGACAAACTCTATCTCATCGCCATTATCTTTTCGAAGCACCTCAAACTCCCTATATCCAGGTATTTTCTTCTCTTCAATGCTAGGTATAACCTTACTCGTGAGGACTTCAAAATACTTGTCTGCATTTTCTCGCGTTGTCCATCCATGCCATATTCTTTTAATCATTTTTGCTCCTCTATGGTTGGTAGTCGCAGATTTTTCTACGCAGAACGGGGAACTGAGTGGCTGCGCCGAACGAGATGAACAGATTCCAAAAGCAAGATAAGCAATGGTTTATTTTCAAAGCACGCGGTCAACTCCAGCGCCATGATACTCATTAAGGCCTCCCCCTGGGAGGTGCGGTATAATTACCGCGACAAATAGCCCATACCCAAGGAGGAAGCCTAATGAGATTCTACACAACTCAACATCAATTCTACTGTGGCATCGATCTACACGCAAGATCGATGTTTCTTTGCATCATGGACCAGTCCGGCAAAGTCCTGTTGCACCGGAACTTCCACGCGACTCCCGACGCTTTGCTTGTAGCCGTCGACCCATACCGAGAAGATATCGTGGTGGCGGTGGAGTGCATCTTCACCTGGTACTGGATCGCCGATCTATGCAGCCGGGAAGGGATCGCCTTCGTGCTCGGTCACGCCCTGTACATGAAAGCTATCCACGGCGGAAAAACCAAGAATGACAAGATTGATTCTCAGAAGATTGCATCCCTTCTTCGCAGCGGGATGATTCCCATGGCCTACGTGTATCCTCAAGGTATGCGCTCCACTCGAGATTTGCTGCGTCGCCGGCTGTACCTCGCCCGCCAGCACGCGGAGCTTCAGACGCACATCCAGAACACCAACACCCAGTACAACCTCCCGTACTTCGAGAAACGGATTGACCGCAGGTCCAACCGTGCCGGCATAGGGATACGCTTCACCGATCCTGTGGTGCGAACCAGCGTGGAGGTGGATGCTGCACTGATGGATGCCATCCATCAGCAGATTCTCACTATCGAAAGACAAATCAACGCCCAGGTCCCTGAACACGATCCGGTAGCCATTCATCTGCTTCGCAGTATCCCAGGTGTAGGGAAAACTCTTGCCCTGGTGATCCTCTACGAGATCCACGACATCCGTCGCTTCCCAACGGTGGGGAACTTCATCTCCTACGCACGGCTGGTGAAATGTACTCATGAGTCTGGGGGCAAACGCAAGACGGGTCCAAACAACAAAATCGGAAATGTTCATCTGAAATGGACCTTCAGTGAGGCTGCCTGCCTGTTTCTCCGGAAAAATGAAAGGGCTAAGCTCTACCACCGGCGATTGGTCAGCAGATACGGAAAGGCCAAAGCACTGTCGATTATCGCCCAAAAGCTCGGGCGTACTGTATACACCATGCTGAAAAGGAGGACGCCCTATGATGCCAGGCGGTTCTTTGAAACACTAACATGAGACGGGACAGGATGCATGAGACCCCTTATCTAACTGGAACACCCCAGGACGATGCTCACTTTTCGGTGCTCACTTCCACTGCAGCGATTCCGACTGCCATTCTCAAGCACCGTAGCACCAAGATCCTTTAGTCCATCGCTATGATTGATCCTGCATCCTGGTCCCCTTCTCTTCGATGAGTCCATCGTGATTCTATTTTCCGCTGTCTGCCCCGCGTCGATCCGCCGGAATAACTGAGCCTGCCCAGAGACAGAGCTCCTCCTTTGATTCGGACGGCAGTCGGGTACTGAATATGTTCTAGGGCACCTGGAGCGACCCTCAATACGTGTTTGGTGCAGACGGCGTTGTCGCACCAGAATCTTTGAACCCAAGCCAGGCTAAGGGAATGGAAGAACGATCGTTCATCTTTTCTACCGGCAATGAAACAGTCTGTCAGGGGTACCTTTGTCTATTGACTAAGGGAGGCCTTATACGGGTTATATTCACTATGTATCT
>Ga0272443_10006528_pt1 | contig 11499 bp, 11 predicted proteins | sample SSMAcet12_FD_193581 | JGI IMG/M metagenome (GOLD analysis project Ga0272443, IMG submission 193581) | Marine sediment archaeal communities from Little Sippewissett salt marsh, Falmouth, MA, United States - SSM-Acet-12 | ecosystem: Environmental > Aquatic > Marine > Wetlands > Sediment ... | reverse complement strand
CGTGGCGGCGATCTTGTCGCGGGTACGCTCCGAGATCATCTCACGCTCGAACTGGGCGAACGAGAGCAGGACATTGAGCATGAGCCTGCCCATCGACGTGCTCGTGTTGAACTGCTGGGTCACCGAGACGAACGCCACCTGGTTCCGTTCGAGCACGTCCATGATCCGAGCGAAGTCGATCAGGCTGCGGCTGAGCCGATCCACCTTGTAGACGACGATGCAGTCAACATAGCCCGCCTCAATGTCGGCCAGGAGGCGTTTCAGGGCGGGACGCTCCATGTTGCCGCCCGTGAACCCGCCGTCGTCGTAGCGGTCGGGCAGGCAGCTCCAGCCCTCCGACTTCTGGCTGGCGATGTACGCCTCACCCGCCTCGCGCTGGGCGTCGAGGCTGTTGAACTCCTGTTCGAGGCCGTCCTCGGTGGACTTGCGGGTGTAAACGGCACACCGGATCGCAGCCGGGTTGTGGGCGCTACGCATTGGAGACTCCGTTGAGGTTGAAGAAGTGGTAACCACTCCAGTGCGCGCCGGTGACAACCCTGGCAATGGCCGACAGGCTGCGGTAGATTTCGCCATCGAATTCGAATCCCTTGGCCCGTACGCGCACGATGATCTCCCGGCCCTTGTAGGGACGCCGGAGAATCCCGCCCACCATCGGCACCCGCGAATCGTGCGCGAACGCAACAGCCGTCCGGGTAGTATGGCCAGTGGGTTGCCTGTCTTTCGGCGCCGTGGTGCGCAAGTCGGCGTCGTTGGCGAGCTCCTCGGCCCGGCGTCGGGCACGTTCGGACAGGCCGCCCTCGGCATTGGCCTGGATACGCCAGGCGATGCGCTTGCGAAGCCAGTCCTTGTTGCCCGAACGCGTGGCCTCACCGAAAACCTCGATGTGCCTGGCGCGCAGTTCCGTGACTGTCATCCGGTTGAGGGCGGCCACCTCTCTGGCAATGTTCAGGGACATGGGTACGAGCTCCTCTGCTGTTGTGGCTACCTGCCTGCGCAGGCAGATCCCGCACGCACATGAGGGCTCGTTTCGGCACTGGCATCAAGGCAATTCCGCCCGGATTCCGAAGAATTTTCAGGCGCGCAAAAGGAATGCGAGCCTGGTGATGCCCAGGTGGCTTGGCGCCACCGGAGCACGCCTCGGGCCAGGATGGCAGCGATCTGGTGGCGACGCTGCGCGGGCGTCAGGGCGGCCTGTTCGCTTTCAGGCATCTCTGGCATCGCGGGTTCCTGACACACCTCTGCACGAGGCAAACATGCCCACCGGCCTTCGCTGTGCGACTGGCGCGCAGCGTGGCGGGTGGGTTACGGGCCTCTATCTCTTACTTACCCGGCGCGAGTTCGAAATGTCGGCAGGGTTCGAGGCGGAGGGGACAGTTATATATACCGCCGCGCGAATCGCGTTGGGCAGAAACGAAAAAATAGCGAGAAACGGGGAAAAGTGTTGACTCTTGTACAGATACGGTTATACTGACATCATATAGGCTCTACTGACATGCCTTGGCGCTCATCACCCTGTGGGCACGAGGCGACCAGCAGGACACGCGTCTGAACGTGGAGCAGAGTCATGAAGGCTTCCAGAACGTGGGTATCGATTTGTGCCGTTGTGGTCGGTCTGCTGGCGGGTACGGCGGCGGCAGATACGTTCGGCACGGGAGCCAATGAGTTCGATATCGACTTCGTGCCGATCTCGGGGGCGACGAACCCGATTGGCGGGTATGGCATCGTAAACACCAACTACCGCATCGGCGTCTACGAGATCACGAACGACCAGTGGAACAAGTTCAAGGCCGAGTTGGGTGTGCCCGTGACGGGCGATCCCTCGGACGCCTACGACGTAGAGCCGTACTGGACCGGCACGAACGTGCCGACCAACGAGGTCAGCTGGTACGAGGCGGCCCAGTTCGTCAACTGGCTGAACACGAGTACGGGCCATCAGGCAGCGTACAAGTTCACGGGCACGCAGGGCACCAGCGGCTACGCGCTGGCTACCTGGAGCGCCGCCGAGGCGGCGGGCGGCACGAACCTCTATCGCCACAAGGACGCGTTCTACTTCCTGCCCACGGAGGATGAGTGGGTCAAGGCGGCCTACTGGAACGGCACGAGCCTTCAGACCTATGCTACCAAGCCCGGCGACACGCTGCACCAGGGCGACGGGGTGAGTGGGACGGGGTGGAATTACTACGATGACGGCTACGCCACCGACCCGTACGGCCCTTGGGATGTGGGTAGTGGCAGCGAGGAGCTGAACGGGACGTTCGACATGATGGGCAACGTCTGGGAGTGGATGGAAAGTCCGTACTCTAGCGGTGACTATGGTACCACTTCCGAACGCGGGCTGCGGGGCGGGTCCTGCCGTCACGGCGACTACTCCTTCGTGTCCTCCCTCCGGATCGACCTCCCCCCGTTCGGCGAGGGTACCACTGTCGGGTTCCGTGTCGCCTCCGTTCCTGAACCATGCAGTTTAATGTTGCTTGTATTCGGCGGTTCAGCGTTGCTTCGTAGAAGTCGAACAGGCTGATCGGTCGATCAAGCAGATTATCAGCGCGCCCCGTGGGCATTCCCTGCGGGGCGTTGTCTTGCGCCCCGAGTTCGAAATCGCTTCGGGTCCCGAGCCGGACGGGACTGTTAAGCAATTTCGCCTGTTAAACTGAGAGTCTCAGAGTTCGCGGCCGTTTTTTCGGCAAACGAGACCAACCTTTATGGTTGCGTTCGGGACCCGAAATCTCGCCTGCGAAACAGAGAGCGCGGAAACTCGTGGCGAAAGCGCCGTAAGTCTTTGACAGCAACGGGTTACGAAAACGCCCGGCCAGTTGCCTGACCGGGCGTTCGCGTTAACTGGAACCGGCGTGCAAGTTCGCCGGATTTGTTTTGGCTCCCCGAACGTAACCCTCTTCGGAAAGGCTCTCTCTATCGCGCGCCCGGAATTGTACGAGCTCCACGCCGCCTGTCAAGCATAACACCCTTTGCCGTAAATAGTTGCGGGTTTAACAGGTAGAGAGCGCGGGCAACCGGCCCTAACGAGCATAATTGGGGCGGCGATCGCCAATCGGTCACCGCCCGCAACATTTCTTGTACTTCCTCCCGCTGCCGCAGGGACATGGGGCGTGGAGATTATTAATCAGTGTCTTCGGCGCCCGCACTTGGGCGTACGGTAGCTCGTCCATTACGGTTGAGCCCCCGTCTTCGGATGGGCATTTTACGCCTCCCCGCCGGCGCAGGGCCGCTGGGGGTGTGGCGGATGGGTAGAGTTGAGTGCTCTGTCAGCAGACCCGCCTGCCTCCAGCCGGGGCATCTTCTCGAGGATGGGGATACACAGACGCCACCCTCCTCCCAGCCCTCTCTACTAACATCGGTGGTTAAAGCCTCTTACCCGTCATGCCTCGTGTGTACCCACTGCAATCCACATTACGAGCTAAGCCCTGTTGGACCCTCCGGCGGGTAACACAATGGGCCCCAATCCTCTTCGGCCCCATGGTCAATAATGATTATGAGGAATACGCGCACTAGTTGATCAAGCATCATCGAGCAGATTCGCAATGCATCTCGATTGAGTTTCCCTCCGCAGGTGGCTGCACCATGCACGAGCTGGCAACGCAACAGGTAAATACGATCGATGAGCTTTTCCAGGATCAGCTCAAAGCGCTCCTCGACATACCAACTGCTCACCTTGCGTCGAACGGAACTTGCGGTCCGCCCTGTTTCCCAAAAGTAGTTTGCCAGGTAGTCGTCTGCGTAAATGGAAAGGATCAACTCCCTCTGTTCGTTCAGAAGCTCGGTAATACGTCTCTCTTCATCCAACATCATGATACGTTTCATGAGCTCCCGAATAGTCGCGCCGTCCGGCTCGGGCTCTCGTCGGGAACGATCCCAGCGACCATACAAGCTGTTGAACCCAATCCATAAAAAAATGAGTCGCTGATCGAGATCGCTATCCTTTGATTCCTCTGCCCGTTGGAGCCAACTGAATGCTCGATGAATGCGGATACAGACAGGTTGATAGCGACTGTTGTTTTGGACCCGCTCCTTGAATGGCTTCCATCGGCTGCGGAGCTGATGCACCGAAAAGAGATCCTCGTCCATCGGCCATACCCCTTAACCTGATGATGCCAGGCTTTTCCAGATGGGCGTAACTCGCTGGGCGCGCGATCATAAGGTCATAATACAAGCATTTATAGCTCCTCGCCATTTGATCTCGTGGGGCTCCCGAGGGGGACATTGTCGGTCAAAGACGGTGTTCAGCCCTTTGGATCAGGAGACTCAAGCAAGATCACGTCACAGGAACGGATGATTCTCAAAGGGCAGGTACAATTGGTGGAGATGGCGGAGTTTGTTCGTCGGGCGAGTCGAGATGGTCGATCCATCGACGAGCAAGGCGATCCAGAACGGACGCGTCGTGCTCGTCCCCGGCGACACGAACCAGGTCGCGATCGTGCAGGAGGTCTTTTTACTCTTTGTCGAGAAAGGTTTCAACGAGCGCCAGATCGCCGGCCACCTCAACGCCCGAAATGTCCCGTCGCCTGGCGGCGTGCGTTGGAGCGAGGCGACCGACCGGCACATCCCGGCCACGGAGGCAGACGCCGGACTCCAGGTTCGCGTCTAATCCGAACTGTGGCCCTTCAATTGCCCTAAGAGCCGTGAATCTGTCCGGAATATTTCCGTTTTTTTCCTTGAATAGGACGGGACTGGTATGGTATTGTGAAATTATATGGCCCGTAGATGGTCCATGGACGTCCTGCATGCCAGGATGACTCCGCGAAATGGGCTTGAATGCGTCTCACCGCCCCGGTGGGAATAATCGCGAGGGAGGGCCAGCATGAGCTACACGAAGTGCCCTCGGTCCTCCATGCCTTCCATCCACGGACCTTGCCGCCTCCACCGTCGAATCAGATGTCCTATCAGTCGGTTACCCTATGGAGTGCGTGCAATGAAAAGCAAACAGAGTAATAGATTCCACCTCTTTCCTTTTGCGATTGTGTTGCCGTTGTGTCTTGCTCACCTTGCTTACGGGCGGACGCTGGCAGACCCTTATTACGTACGGCTGCTTCCTCCTGTCCAACGTCCCGGGCCTGGGTTTCCTACACCCCAGCGAAGACTGCAAATGTATTATATGAATAGACCCTGGATGGAGGGTGCGGCAAGGATCCTACGTCAGGAACGGCGCACCCATCGATATGGTGCACGTCGGGTTACTGTATCACGTCGTGCCAAAATATATCCAGGGCTTAGACACGCTTCGAGCGCCCAACCTTTTTATCGCCGAAGCAGAAAGTAAAAGCCGGAGCTTTGCGAAACCTTTTTAGGCGACAACATGAGCCCGCCGGCATAACGACCGTTAAAAAGTCAACTCAATTCTCTTTATGTTGAATTCTCTGTCGAAAAGAAATAACTCCGCGCGCCGAAAGAGCTCCTCCTGCGGAATATCATGCTCTAGAAATTGCTGACAGTCCTCGATCGCAGTGATGAACCCAAGTGCCTCGAAGTTTGTAAGCTCCTCGTTCAAAAAATCTTTAGATATGTATCCAAAGACAATTCCGACATGCTTGACACCTATACTCTCTGCGCAGTCATACAAGGCCCGCAAGGATTTGAGCACCTGTTCTTTCACTACCAATTCCGCGCGCTCTGTCTCATTCAAACGCAAAGTATTGTACATGGTGGAAGACACAATTGGCCCCACAAGAAGGACCTGTTCGTTTTTATTGTTGACGCCGATTCTGGCCACGCAGCCCGATATAAAACCTGAGTCTGGAATCTCATTCGGTGGTTGTAGCTGTTGGCGAGAATATGAAATATCTCGAATCATATCGGTAATAGACGGTGCATTCTTACGTATTAGATTGGCCTCCCGGACGGGTACTTCTTTAAAGCCAGCAGTCATGTCGCTAGCAATCCATTTCTGAAACTCATCTACAACCTCTTCATCAAGCAGTGTTTTCTTGTTCCTTAATTCTTCGACTATACTCTCGTCGAGATTGCTATTGACTTGAAAACGAGATGGTCCTCCGAACAATTGTTCATACCTCGACTCTGCAAGATAGACTTGAAAACTAGCAACTCCGAAGGAGGCATGACGCATCATATCGTGTAGCAGGTCACTATATAAAGGTAATCTATCCTTCGAGCGTAAAAAGAAATATCCTCCTATTACTAGGAGCGCAATAATCGTGACGGCACCTATGGCCAACCATTTGATTGTCTTTGTTTTGGGGTGCGCAGTTTTTCCGTAAACTTCCTGGTGTGTTTTCGCTGCGTGCTTCATTTCCAAACCCTGGGGTGGGCAGCCGTAGGCTCAGATGCAATGTTACTGAAGCCTGCATTCTCATACCAAGGGACCTGTACATAACGAACTATCCTACCACATTTCGAACATTTTTTGTCACGGTGGAGATAGGAAGCCTTGCCCCTGACGATAATACCACAGTTCGGACACTTCATTCGTATGGAGTTTGCTTCTGGCATTGTATGGCCTTCTCAGAAATGCGATTGACGCAGTCAACGGTGAACCAAGCGTTTAGTCCAACTAAGCCAGTGTAGATGGCCTGCTGTGTTTTTTCTTCTTGTCTGTCCTCCCACCAAGGCACATTTTCTGCCTTTGCTTCCAAACAATATGAATACCGAGCTCGTTAAGGGCCGGTAGATAAGTTGTGGACTGATCAGTAGCAGAAAACGAATAACAACAATAGGAGCACAAAGCCAACAACAACCATGCCAATGATCCCCCCGATTACCTCATTGGGATCTACAAAATCCAAACCGCAATTCTTGCAGTTATAGCCACCCAGCTTTTCTTTCCTTGGGTTAACGAAGGTACTCCCGCATCGAGGGCACTTCTTTCCTTTGTTGGGATAATCGGAGACGCCAGATATGTTCGCCAAGTCCTTTTTGACGGCATCGAATTCTACTGGGCCAGTGTGTACTGTCGTTTGCTTTTGAACAACGACGGTCGGCGGAGCGCTGTAAATGAATTTGGCATTACAAGATAAACACTGCCAGCGGTTCTCCATGTATTCTGCTGTCGTCTTGCTCCCACAACGTGGACATATCAGGGACTGAACAGATGCGGGTGCCTCAATAGTGATGGCTTCGCATGTGGGTTGCGACGCGCCGAGGTCAACGATCTCATCGGCCGGCGACAGAGGTTGAGGTATCCGAAGCAACTCACCGCAGGTGTTGCAGGTGCCACGTTTCCCAGCCAACGATGCATCGACGGTGATCTTCGAGGAGCAGACAGGGCAATTGAATGAGAACGGCACGGCTGTTCTCCTTGCTCAGCAGCACAGTACACGATTATTTGGAATTCAAAGGGCCTCCTTTCACAAAGAACTCTAATCTCGCTACCCACGAAGACTCCTCAAGAGCCGAGAACCAAGGCTGATATGGGGCCGAACCTACACCTACACCTCCACCACAAAACGGCACGGGTGTTGGGCTTCGAACCAGCTTTATGAGTACCACATTCAGCGGCGTACGTCAATGCAAACAGCGCGATCACGGTCTACGGGCGAATTCGCTAACTCCTTACCTGCCTACAGGTTACCTTGATGACACTACGCAGAACGGAAACGGCTCGAAGTGCCAGTCGTGCGACCAGTTTATCATGGACACGCCGGCCAGGCGGCAGTACTCTGATGACGGCTGCAGAACTGCATAGCCCTGGACAGCACGCATCCGCAGTTTGTAAAAGATTGTCTGGAGGACGGTCCCATGCAAACGGCCTACCTGCCAGGGGCAATGAGCACGATCAGCTGGGTGATCCTCGTTGTAGTCGCGGTAATCGTGGTGGTCGGCCTGGCACTGATCGCCACCTACAATAGGCTCGTCGCAGCCCGCAACCGGCTCGCCAACGCCTACAGCCAGATCGACGTGCAGCTCAAGCGGCGATACGATCTGATCCCTAACCTCGTCGAGACGGTCAGGGGTTACGCAGCCCATGAGAAGGAAACCCTCGAACGGGTCATCCAAGCAAGGAGACAGGCTATCGCCGCAACCGGGGTGGCTGAGCAGGCTGCTGCCGAAAACCTGCTTACCGGCGCCCTCAGACAGCTCTTTGCCCTGTCCGAGTCATACCCGAACCTCAAAGCAAACCAGCATTTTACGCAACTTCAGAATGAGCTTGCCGGCACCGAGAATCAGATCAGCTTCGCCCGCCAGTTCTACAACAATACAGTCGAGTATTTCAACACCGCGGTACAGCGTTTCCCCACCGTGTTGATCGCAGGCCTCCTTGGTTTCAGCGCGGCCGAGTTCTTCGAGATGGAGGACGCCGCCGAACGTCAGCCGGTAAAGGTCAAGTTCTGATCTTGACGTGCACTCGACCCTACCTATCTGCGGATCACCTCCAACCATGAAGAATGAGGCCGTAGCATGGCAGGCGGGTCAGGCGTACAGCTACTCTTCGAGTGGGGAGATATAATCTCCTGGAAAGCCTTGACGCTCGTAGGCATACCAGTCGCGGGGCGCAATAGAAACATCTGAAGCAGGCCTCTCTTTGAGGCCAGCCTTGCCGAGCAGTGCAGTCTCGCAGCAATCGCTTCCCGCCAAGCCCGCGTTCCAACCTGCGGAGGCCGTCGTAAAAACGGAGAACATCGTGTTCGCGAGGCGGATTCATAAATGATTCTTCAGCCACTGAAGTTGTCGACCGATACCCAAGCCCTTTAAGGGTACGTGGACTTGGCAGCCATAGGCTTCAAGCAAGGGAACGAGATATTCACGGTATCTCTGACCCGCGAGAATAATGATATCGTTGCCGGGGTTGATGCGGGATTGGAGTACGTTCCAGACGCGCTTCGACCATTCACGACGTTCTGCCGCGGACTTCGCATTAAGCGTCTCTTCGTATGGCTCAATGACCTGATCGGGATCAACGAGTCCATACTTCGCTGACAGGATGGCCCATGTGTCACATCTGTTCCTGACATAGTCGCGCGACTTCGAAAACAGAGCTGAGTCATACAGGTCCTCAGCGCGAGATGCGATTGGATGCTTCTTGCTGACGCAGGATATGAGGCCGATGCAGGTCATTTGCAGGTTACCTCTCTTGATATTCCAGTGTAGTCCCAACCGCATCCCCGACCGCCAGGCCTATCAAGCGGCCACGATGTCTGTCAGGTTGGTCCACAACAGAATTCCTTCTGAGAGGGGGTCACTCAAACGAGCTTCGGGCAGATAACATCCATTGGGCATTCCGTACACTCGGGCCCGGTAGCATGACACCAGTTACGGCCAATATGCCATGCCGGGGCATCAAGTTTGCCTGGGTATTCGGGGTGCAGCCGTCTGGCAGCCTCCACTACTGCTCTCTCGGACGCTTTTCGATCGCAGAAGCCCATGCGCTGAAATACCCTTTGAACATGCACGTCCGGCTTCACGTCCATCGCTGCATAATCGGCGGCTTCAATCTGGATCGCGCCCAGGCTGGCCAGAAGGTTGACGACCATCGAGGCTATCCCAGGACCAACTCCATAAATCGCCTCCATACGACGCTTAATCATCTGAACACGCTGCCCATACCATAAATTTCTTGCATCGCCGCCATACTGGGTTACAACACACTGAGCTGCATCAATAATGGTCTTACAGGCAGCGGTGAGGTAGCGGGGCCTGCCGTTGATCTGCTGAAGCACATCGAGCAGCTCGGCTTCGGTCATATTTGCGATACGAGCAGGATCAAGATGTCCGAGAACCGAGCGTATCTTGGCCGGCAGTCGCCAAGCCTGCTCAGCTGCCATCCCCCGGTCCAAAGAAGCAGCAAGCAAGAAGCCAAAGGGGTCGTTCTCGACCAGATTTCCAATCATAGAATCGTTGGTAAAAACCAATTGTTCTGTTCCGACATTTCTGCCATATTCAACAAGTCTCGCCACACGCATAGCTTCAGGGTTTGCAGTGGTTGCTTGCTGGGCTGGAGATACAACTACCCGCTGTTCGGTATCAGGCAGGGTAGTTTTTGAAGGAAAAGTCGTGAACCCGTATTCCTCCAATCGTCGACGCGCAATAGCTCGCTCCTCATCAGTGAACAAAGAGCGAAATTGCGGCAACAAGACATGGTATTCGACGGACAAGTCGAGGCGTTCATGCTCCCATAGCACCGTGAACCCCTCAGAGGGTGTGTTCGTATGCAAAAGTGTTTTGGCTGCAGCCAATCCACCCTTCTCAGCTACCATCCGCAGGAAGTAGGTCGCATGGTAATGGCATTTTTCCTTCGCCTGCCGGTAGATGCTGAGCATGGACTCGTGGAATGCTTTTTCCAAATCCATATTGTCACCCTCGGCTGATGATACCCAGATTACGGACGACCTCCGGGATTCGCTTCCCGTTGTCCAGCTCCACCTTAGCTTCGCGAAGCTTGGCCACGATCTGCTCGGCCGTGTGTATCTACTTCATAAACCTGACTTCCTTGATCTCCCAGATGGGATGTTATTCTAACTTTTTATCTGAACTCGTTATTGGAGGGCAGGTCACTGACAATATTTCCTGGGCCACCCCAGTTTCTGCACCGCGCATCAGCCCGTCAAACACGGGCTCAGATACTCTACTGACAGGTCCATTCCCAAGCCTTTTCAGCAAAGCCGCGCGGCCTCCCCCCCCTACCCGAAACCCTACCATCCACAACATGCTTTACAACAGGCACTTATGTTCGTGAGCCGGGTGGATTTGACTTGCAATCCGCCGCGCCCGAGGTAGGGTGGGCCGCCCGCGTAGGGACGACGTAAGTCCTTATGCATAAACATGTTACTGATGTTCGTGGCACGAGCCGACCCGGCTCGCAAGAAGGACGACCCGATGGAAGCCTGGTGGACCAAAACCAACGGCCCGACGGAAACCCTGCCCCGGCTGCGCGCTGTAGCCTACTACCGCCATTCGGCCGAGATCGGCCAGGAGAACTCCGTCGCGATTCAGCAGGACAACGTCCGCGCCTTCGCGGCCCGGCACGACATCGAGATCATCAACGAGTTCGCTGACCGCGGGAAAAGCGGACTCAACGCCGAGGGCCGGCCCGCCTTCAACGAGATGATGGCGTGGGTCCGGACCCGGGACGATTTCGCGCTGATCCTCGTACTCGACGTCAGCCGCTGGGGCCGTTTCCAGGACACCGACCTCTCGGCCCACTACGAATCGCTCTGCACGCAGCAGGGCAAGCAGGTCATCTATACGAACATCGGGTTCACGCGCGACGAAGACCGGCTCATCAACCAGTTGCGTAAGAGCATCGACCGCTACCAGAGCGCCGAGTACAGCCGCACGCTCAGCACGAAGGTTTTCGAGGGCGCCGCCAAGGTCGCCCAACAGGGCTACCGTCCCGGTAGTCCGCCGCCCTACGGCTTCCATCGTCTCATGCTCGACGAGAACAAGGAGCCGGACCGCATCCTGCAACCGGGCCAGCGCAAGGCGATCCAGAACGGACGCGTCGTGCTCGTCCCTGGCGACACGAACCAGGTCGCGATCGTGCAGGAGGTCTTTTTACTCTTTGTCGAGAAAGGATTCAATGAGCGCCAGATCGCC
>Ga0272443_10006527_pt1 | contig 11501 bp, 12 predicted proteins | sample SSMAcet12_FD_193581 | JGI IMG/M metagenome (GOLD analysis project Ga0272443, IMG submission 193581) | Marine sediment archaeal communities from Little Sippewissett salt marsh, Falmouth, MA, United States - SSM-Acet-12 | ecosystem: Environmental > Aquatic > Marine > Wetlands > Sediment ... | reverse complement strand
ATTTTGGCGGCGGTCGCTATTCCGCGGCTCTTTAATGTCAGCGAGGAGGCCGAGAAAGCCGCCGTGGAAAATATGGTCGCCAGCCTGGAATCGGCCAACTCCATGTATATCGGTAAACAGATTATGGATGGCGATGTTATATCCGTTCACAACCCTTTCGAAGATCTGTCCAATCAGCCGGGAAATTATATCGGTATTCAGGACAGTCCTAATGCCAGCAATCTGCCGGATGGTAAATGGTGCTGGCGTTCGTCCAACAACTGGTTGGTTTACAATCCCAGCTCACCTATTACCGGCGGCTGGACCCGGGGGAGCGAGCAATTTATTGTTTATGCTCTCCGCTCGGTGGTAAATGATGGAGATACGGTAGGAATCGAATTCTATATCAGGGACAACCAAGCCTTTACCTGGGAATAGTAAAAAAGTAAAATATTCCCTCTTCTGATGAAAACCCATGCACAATTTCCGGCGTGGGTTTTTTTATTTGGGCAATTATCGGATTTATTCCCGACCGTCGGTCGCTGTTCGTAACAAAATACCGCTTAGCAGAAATCCCTAAATGGCCTATATTATCATTCCGATGATATTATATGCTGACAATACGAATTTTGCCCGGCGAGTGCTGACGCAACCATGCGAATGGCGTCCGGTCGCTACCCGACCTGATAACTTAGCTCTTCAATTTTTAATGGAAAAGCTGTATAACAAAAAAAAACTGTACACGGCTGTGCTGTCCTCACCCCGACGCTGGCAGTATTTAATGATCGTCGATGAAGCAACCCAATCCCATTATGATATAATGGTCGAACTGGCCCAGGAAGGTCTTGAATTGCCCGCCGGTGTTTTGTGTCTGGCGGGGCATGGTAGAAATTTCCATGGTCAGCGCAATCGCTCCTGGGCCGGACTGGATGGCAATATCCATCTGGTGGTATGGCTTAAACCTGATGCGGGAAAGAAAATCAATCCCGTCGGCTTTACTATCCTGTCGGCGGTATCGGTTGTAGAAACAATTGACGATTTGCCGGGATTGAAAAACCGCGCCGGAATCAAATGGGTTAATGACATTCTGATAGACGGAGCAAAAATCTCCGGTTTTTTAACCCATACCCAGAACTTGGAGGGCCAGGTTACGGGTGCTATCCTGGGTATCGGTCTCAATGTTGAAGCAACTCCTGATGTACCGACGGATTCTTTTGTGTCCCGGACAATTTCCCTGCGGGACTTACAGCCCGATCAAAAATTATGCAATATCGCTTCAGTATTAAATGGGCTTTTGAACCGTCTCAGCGATAATTATCATCATCTGGAAACCAAAGGTTATGCTTGTCTACTTGATATTTATCGGGCCCGGAATGTAATAATGGGTCATATGGTGGAAATCCTGGAAGAGCCGCTTCAGGGGAAATCGGATAAAATACACGCTATGGGACAGGTACTTAATATAGGAGAAAATTTGGAGCTTTTTCTCGATAGTCAATCGCATCCGGTCATTCGCGGGCGTTTGCGATTTAAAAAAGACTAACATTTCTTGACACGCAATAAATTACTTTTTGTAATAATTACGTAATATTTAAGTATTGCCTATGATTCCGACTGGGCTGTTGTCGCCGCAGTGACATCCGCGGCATACCCGGGAATGAAAATAACCCCTGTGGAAGAGTCGGGATGATACACGCAGATACCATCAAAAAGTACGGGTGATGCTTACCTCGTTTCGTGCCGGATTGCAAAGCTTCTTTAGGGGTAAAGTCCGCCTCAATGATATTCTTCCGGCTATGGGCCCCAATGTGGCGGGAGTGATCGGTTCCGCCGTAGCCGCCGGTGTTTTCCTGGCGCTTTTGGGATAGATTGAATAATCTAATGCGAATATAAAAAAAGCCTCCCGAATCAGGGGGAGGCTTTTTTAATTTAAGGCAAATCGGCACTTTTCAATCAAGCCTGGCCATTGGCTTCCAGTTCGGCGATCAGTTTTTCCACTTCCAACATGGCCGGGTGCATTTCGCGTTTATATTCCCGGCGGGCGCGGATGATTCCCTGCACGGTTATGAATACCAGATATGCCAACCCGAGACCGATCATCAACCAGATTTTATCTGACGCCCCGAATTGGTCAGCCATCTCCGGCACAATAAAAATAAAAGCCAGTGCAAACGGCAGAGTATAAAAGATCACCCCCCATGCCCGCAACCAGCGGGAATATTTGTAACGCCGATGGACCTGTCTTAAAAATTCCAGATTGGTTAAGCTCATTTCATATCGTTCGGTACCGACCCGGGTAAATAGCCGTAATACCATCATCAGAACCATAGCAGTAAGACCGACGACAATCCCGATTCGCGATATACCGTTTTCCAGTTGCAGGCGGTCAATAAACAGGCCTACCAGCGAAACAACCATAACAAATACAATCAGCATCCCATATTTACGCCAGTGTTCTTTGCGGTCGACGCGGATAATCTGTTTCAGGAGATCGGGTTCGACCGGGGCATGTTTATTCTTCCACATTTTTCCCAGTTCATCAATATTCATCGGGGCCTCCCTTCAGAAGCTGTGCGAGTTTTTCCTTGATACGATATATTTTTACCCCGACATGCTTTTCTGTCAAACCGGTCACAGCGGCGATTTCTCTCCGGGGTTCTTCTTCGAGATAGAGCGATATGATAATCCGATCCGTTTCATTTAACTGCCGTATGGCGTCAAATAATATTTCAGTAGTCTGCCTTACTTCCAGTGAGTCAGCCGCTGACGGAGCTGGATCGCTATATTCGAAAGCCGTTTCATTTAGTTGAGTAAAACGGTTTTGTTCTCTTCTGTTCTTTTGTGCAAAAGTGATGGCGGTATTCATGGCAATTCGATAGATCCAGGTACTGATATGCGACCGACCCTCAAAGCTCCTGAGATTTTTCCAGACATTGAGAAAGATATTCTGCATCAGATCGCGACGATCATCTTCTGCCCGGCAAAACGTACAACACAGACGATAGACTTTGTGACAGTACTCATCGTAAACACTTTTAAATAGCTGTGATTTTCTCACTCCGTTCCATCCGATTTTTTTAATCTCAACGGCTCTCTTTGATTTATCTGAGATTTTAGACAATTATAAAAGCGATTTATTACAGAATACCTAAATTCTTCCGGAATATTCTTCAAAACCTTTGATTGACAAATGGCTGGATAATTTATTTCTTTACTGGAGATTATCATACCTGCTCCTCGACTAATTTAGTTTTTTCGCAATTTTATATCCTCTATAAACGGCAGGGATACCATGTCGAAAAAAATACTCGAAAACATTGAATGGTTCCATGATGATGAAGCGGTTGCGCGCGGCGAGTTGGGTCTTTTTCATTCCTATATGTCCAGCCTTGCCACGGTTATCAATTATCGCGAAGGAACCGTCGATCCGACCGCTCTCATGGGAGCCAGCGGATTCGCTTTTCGCATAATTATTAATGAGACCCTGTGTCCCAGCGCTTTCAGCGTTTTTGACTGGGAAAATATTCTGCCGGAAGCGGTTAAACAGGCCGGGTTCAAATGCCGGCACATCAGCAGACTGTGGCATGAAGCCGATGTGGAAGAAGTAAGGCGACAGGAAGCTCACGAAGCAATCGTGAAAGGCATAGGTAAAAATACACCGGTAATCGCCTGGGATATTGACAGCACCGAATGGGGTATTATTATCGGATTCGATGACGATGAGAAACTTTATCACTGCCTCAATTTTATGGGTCAGAAAATAACTTTGCCTTATGATAAGCTGGGTAAAAACGGTATCGACATTTTATCGATTATTATTCTCGGCAATAAAAACAATCGCGATCCCCGAAAAATTTGCCATAATGCCATATCTGTCGCCGTTGATCATGCGGAGCAGAAGGAATGGATGGATCGACCCAAATATCAGGATGGTTTGCCGGCTTTCGATTTGTGGTCATCGATATTCGAGAAATGGGCCTTGATCGAAAAGGCCGGGAAGGGCGGCAATATCAGCGAAGATATTCCTTTCTTCGCCCGTCTTTATGCCGGACAATATTATTCAGCCCGGTGTTATGCCTGCGATTATTTGAAATCCATCGCCAACGGCAACAGCTACCTGCTGGAGGCATCCGCTCATTACAAAAAAGTCTCTGACAATCTGAAACCATTGTGGGAACATTTCGTGCGGCAGAAACCGGTCTCAGCCGGGGAATTGAAAATATTCGCCGAGCTTATCAAACGCGCCAAATACGAAGAGGAAAAATCACTGGCCTCTCTGGAAAAATATCTGGTCTGTTTGCCCGGATGACTGATTTCTCAATTATTACTTTACCCGTTTGCTGAGGCGCATCCAGGAAAACGAGAATATCACGACGCTGAATATCACCAGGGCCAGAATCTGGGGGTAAAGTTCGGCGATCCCCGAATCTTTCATCATAATTCCCCGCATAATGGTCATAAAAAACCTTTGCGGATTGAGCAAAGTCAAGTGCTGTACGACCTCCGGCATGTTTTCGATAGGAGTGAAAAAGCCGGAAGTCAAAAGCGAGAAAACCATAAAAAACCAGGCGAAGAACATAGCCTGTTGCTGAGTGCTGGTAACGGTGGAGATAAACATCCCGGCCCCCAGGGTAGTCAACAGATAGATAAACGCCAGAGCATATAAAAGCGTCCATGATCCCACAAAGGGTATATTGAACCAGAAAATGCCGAAAGCCAGGGCCAGTGACATCTCCACATAGCCCAGGATGGCAAAGGGTATGGTCTTGCCCAGAATCAGGGCCGGGGTTGACATGGGTGTAACCATCAGTTGTTCGAGGGTGCCCATTTCTCGCTCCCGTACGATGGCCATAGCGGTGGCCATGGAAGTCAACATGGTTAGCAGGGTAACAACAATTCCGGGAATCATGAAATAGACCGATTCCATATCGGGATTGTACAGAATCTTGCGGCGCATCTCCACGGAAGGTTTATAACCGCTTTCGCGCAGAGCGAACTGCTGTGTTACCAGCCCGGAATAACCCATAGCGATGCCGGCCGAATTTGCATTGGTCCCGTCGAATACCATCGCCACTTCAGCACGCTTGCCGTTTTCTATGTTCTCCGAGAAATCTTCGGGGATAATCAGAGCGGCCCGGTAACGATTGGTGGTGAATCCCTGTTCGAGATCCATCAACTCGATATCATCGGGTTTTTCCGGAATAAAATAATCTCCGGCGGCAAAAGAACGAACATAATCGCGCGACAGGCGGCTTTGATCATAATCATAAACGGCCGTATCGATTTCTTTTACGTCGATATTAATGGCATAGCCCAAGATCAGAAGCTGAATCAACGGCATCAAGAATATCAGCCGCAACATATTGTGGTCGCGCAGGACCTGAATGAATTCTTTTTTTACCAGCGCCAGAACCGTTCGCATTTTCCATTAACCGATTTTGAGTTTAAACTTCTTGATCGCGATACCGAGGAGCACCATCGTTAATAAAACCAAAGCCGCGGCCTGCGGCCAGAGAACGGCAATGCCCGAACCTTTGAGCATAATCCCGCGAATTATCAAAATAAAATACCGCGCCGGGATGATGTAGCTGATACCCTGCAATATCAGCGGCATGTTTTTTATTTCAAAAATAAATCCCGACAACATCACAGATGGTAGCATGGTCACAACCAGAGCCGCCATCATAGCCAACTGCTGGGTTCGAACCAGAGCTGAAATTAATATTCCCAGGGACAACGCCGCTATAACATAGATGACTCCAAAGAATAGCAGGAGCAGACAGCTGCCCGTCATGGGAACACCGAAATGAAAAACGGCAAAGGCCCATACCAGCAGACCGTCGAATAGCGCCAGACCGATATAAGGAATGACTTTTCCCGCAATAATCTGAATCGGTTTGACCGGCGCGGTCAAAAGTTGTTCCATTGTGCCTGTTTCTTTTTCGCGGGCAATGGTAATGGATGTCAGCAGGGCCGAGATCATCATCAGGATTACCGCGATCAAACCCGGGACAAAGAAGTGCGATGATTTCATATCGGGATTATAGCGCACCACCTGGGATAAATTTATTCCCGGCATATCATAACCGGGCGGCAGGCGATCGGCCAGATACTGCATAAGAATAACTTCGCTGTAACTAGCCGCCGCGGAAGCCGTGTTGGCATCGGCTCCATCGATCATAAGCCCCAGTGTGAAAGATTCATTATTGACCAGCGATGCCGAGAAACCATATCGCACGGTCAGCACCGCTTTGGCCTGGCCGCGCCGCAACACTTCCTCCGGTGCGAGTAAAACAGCGGCTTCATCGGCGGGTGCAAAATAACCGGAGTTGTAGAAACGATTGATGAGTTCCCGCGATTCGGACGAGCGGTCGAAATCCATAACCGCCAACTTGATGTTTTTAATATCCAGATTGATGGCATAGCCATAGAGCAGAGTCATCAAAATCGGGATCAGAACAGCTATGGTCAGAGACCGCGGATCCCGCAGAATATGCCTGATTTCCTTAAGAGCCAGAAACTTGATTTTGCGCATCACGCTCTTTTTCCCGAATCAATTTGATAAAGGTTTCCTGCAAATCTTTCTCGCCGTATTTATTAACGATATCCAGGGGCGGGCCCATCTCGATGATACGACCGCGATGCATAATCGAAATGCGACGACAGAATTCGGCCTCATCCATATAATGAGTGGTAACGAACAAAGTCGTCCCGGCATCGGCCAGTTGATAGAGCAGTTCCCAGAAACGTCGCCTGAACACGGGATCCACACCCCCGGTGGGTTCGTCCAGAAAGACGATGCGGGGCCGGTGTATAACCGCCGCCGCCAGGGCCACCCGTTGCCGCCAGCCTACCGGCAGGGGACCTGTCTGGCGGTCGATAAATTCGGACAGCGATAGTGATTCCTTCAATTCTTCAATGCGATCTTTCAATTCCCGGCGCGGCAGACGATAAATGGTCCCGTAGAATTCCAGGTTCTGTCGCCCGGTGAGATCGGCATAGAGGGAAAATTTCTGTGACATATAACCGATAGAAAGTTTGATTTTTTCATACTGGGAATTGATATCAAAGCCATTGACCCGGCCGGTTCCCTCGCTGGGTAAAAGCAGTCCACACAGCATTCTGATGGCTGTTGTTTTACCGGCTCCGTTGGCACCCAGAAAACCGAATATTTCACCGTATTCAACCGCCAGATCGATTTTGTCCACCGCGGTAAAATTGCCGAAACGGCGCGTCAGTTTTTCGGTTACCACCGCCCGGTCCATTTTACTCCTCACCCATAAGCTGAATAAAAACATCTTCCAGTTCGGCCGGAATTTCACTGACAGCGGTGCCATCAATACCCGCTTTTTCCAGATTTGTCAGCAATTCATCACGGTTCATATCAGCGGTGGTATAAACATGAAGGGCGGCTCCGAAACGGCGGCCTGTCACACCAGCGATGGCATTAACTCGCACCATAACTTCCCGACTGGGAAATATATCTATGGAATATACTTTACCCTTATATAATGAAGCCAGTTCCCGCGGAGTGCCCTGGGACAGTTCCCGACCCTTGTGCACGAAAATTGCTTTATCGGATAGTTCCACTTCGTCCATGTAAGGTGTGGCGACTATAATAGCCGCCCCGTCATCGCGCAGAGTCTTAAGGATTTCCCAGAATTGACGCCGCGATAGCGGATCAACGCCCGTGGTCGGTTCATCGAGTACCAAAACTCTGGGATCATGGATAAGATTACAGCTTAGGGCCAGTTTCTGTTTCATGCCGCCCGAAAGCATGGCCGCCCGGCGAGCGGCAAACGGTCCCAGTCCGGAGAATTCATAAAGCCGATTCTTTTTTTGTTCGAACTCATTGTGCTTCAATCCGAACAACCCGGCATAAAAACTCAGGTTTTCCTCCACGGTCAGATCGGAATAAAGCGAAAAATCCTGCGGCATATAACCGAGCAGATTTTTGACCTTATCGAATTCGAGGGTAATATTATAACCGGCAATAAAAGCCTCTCCTTCGGTAAATTCCAACAGTCCGCACAGGGAGCGAAACAGGCTGGTTTTCCCTGCGCCGTCAGGACCCACTATGGCAAAAATCTGTCCCTCTTCCACCGTCAGTGAAAATCCGTCAACGGCTGTTTGTTCACCGTACTTCTTGGTAAGATTTTTAATTTCTATAAAAGACATGGATTTATTTGTCCAGAGGAATATCTATCGCTACCGGCATTCCCACTTTGAGGGTCTGATTTTCATTGGGTATGGTAATTTTGACGGCATAAACCAGGTCGGCTCGGGCTTCTTTGGTCTGAACATTTTTCGGCGTAAATTCGGCTTCGGATGCAATCCAGGTGATGCGACCATCCAATGTTGTACCCTGATCGTCCTCGGTATTGATCACGGTCCGCTGTCCCAGTTTTAACCGGGTGAGATCACCGGCGGGGACATAGAGTTTTACCCAAACCGTATCGAGCCGCGCGATTTTAACCAGGGCTTTTCCCAGAGTAACCAGTTCGCCGTTTTCCATATATGTGGTCAGGATAGTACCTCCGGATGGAGCGAGGGGGTAACAATCCTGCAATTGTTTTTCCAGCAGATCGATCGTGGCATCGAGAGCGGCCAGATCCGCCTGCGCCGAGGAGAGGGCGACCCGGGCAGTTTCCTGTGACAGGCGGGCCTTGTCATACTGCGATTTGATTTGATCGAATTGCTGTTGTCCCATCGATCCCGATTTGATCAACTGCTTGGCACGGGTCATTTCCTTCGCGGCCAGATCAAAACTGACCTGTGCCAGTTCAATCTGTAAACGGGCTCCTTCAATGCGCGACAGGGCCGTTGTCCGATTGGCCAGCGCCTGATTAAGTTTCAGCTGGGTGGTGACAGTATCGATAACAGCCAGCGTATCACCGGCCAACACCGCATCACCCTCGTCGAAATTAAGCTGTAACAGGCGTCCGGCGGTTTCGGCAGAGACTATCACTTCGGTCGCTTCGATCAATCCCGATCCCGACGGATCGATGTTGTTACTGGAGCAACCTGCCAGAAAAGATACAACCAGAATAAAAATTATCCGGACTGTTTTCATTGGATACCTCCGAAAATATTATCCGAGCCGAGGGCATAAAGCAAATCGGTCTCAGCCAGAAAATAGCGAATCAGGGAAGAGTGATATTGTTCATCGGTAGCCGTCAGGGCGGCTTCCATTTCAAGAAGACGGTTGACCGACAGATTGCCGGCCTTTTGTTTTTCTGTAGCCAGTTCAAAGCGGCGCTTTGCAATATCAAGCTCCCGCCGGGAAATTTCTATCGCATCAGCGGTCAGTTTCAGTTTGTTACCGGCCTGTTCGGCCTGCAATAGCAATTGTTCTTCCAGGTCGTGGTGCAGCATTATGGCCGACCGGGCATGGTTGCGCGCGGATGCAACGGCGTTGTCGCGTCCCAGATCAAAGGCCCAGCTCAGAGACAGACCAACGGAAAAATAATCATCCCAGTCGGCCCCAAACATATCGCGATTGGGTTTGCCCACCGAATAACCGCCGAAAGCGCTCAGGGTAGGAAAGTAATTTCCGACGGCCAGGCGGGCGTTCTGTTCGGCGGCTTCGGTAACATACTGCAGGCGCGAAAGCTCCGGCCGGAGAATTTTTGCCGAGGTACGGTTTTCGGCCAAAGTATAATTTTTGTTCCCGGGCAGTTCCGATTTTATATGAAGATTATCTTTGAGGCCGGTCAGATTCTGCAGACTTTTTTCAGCGTTTTTCTTCAGTGTTTCCTGTTCGATTAAAGCCAGCTTGCCCGTTTCCAGGGAAAGCGATGCTTCCAGAACATCCACCGAATCGGCAATGCCGTTAACATAGAGATTGGTTACATCATCCTTGATTATCTGAAGGCGTTTCAGGGAGGTTTGAGCTATGGCGACATTGGTATTGGCCAGCATCAGGAGCAGGTATGCCTGACGGGTGCGGTAAGCTACCGCGAGGCGCTGAGCTTCCAGACCATAACCGGCCGCGCGGCTTTGTGCCAGGGCGGCATTGATACCGACTGATAATTTTCCGCCGGTAAAAAGTGGCAGGGTAACTCTGAAATCGGCCTGATAATTTTCTTGCGATCCCAGTTCTCGTACAATAGGATCGATAAAACCCAGGTCTATTTCCATACCGGTCAGATCGCTTACATAATAAGCCCGGCTTTCCAGCGAAAGGCTGGGCAGGCGCCCCGCCGCCGCACGGTGATAATTTTCATTAGCCGCAACCGAATCATAAACGGCCGACCGAACACTATAATTATAATCAAGGGCCAGCTCGATGGCTTGTTCCAGAGACAATTCGGCGCTATTGATCGGAGAACAAACAAAAAATAATGATAGTAGAATTGTCCCTGATACCTTAGCGGGCCAGCAACCCATGCAGGAAAAGATCAACCACGTGATCCGGTCTTTCACCCAAAAACTTTTCTTCATCATCTATCTCCCAGACTGTGTTAGCCACCCTTTGTGTCTGCAAATAAAAAAGGTTCATCCCGATAAACGATATCATGACATGACGGGGGTCCATCTGTCGAAAACGGCCCTCCTTTTGACCCTTAATAATATACTCAACCAGCCGCCGGGGCACTTTATAGCGTTTGAATATTTGAGAAAAGACGTTGCGCAGTCTTTCGCCTCCGTCCATTACTTCCCGTAGAACAATAAACCCGACTTCGAGTTTTTCCGAGACGACGCGCATGTATTGATTGGCGATTGCCAGAAAAAGTTTTTCCGGATCGCTTTCTTCTTTAAGTTCAAGTCGCAACCTATGAACAACTTCGGTTATCTCGCGTTCAATGACTTTCTCATATAACTTTTCCTTGGAGGAAAAGTGATAATAGATCATGGCCTTGTTGATTTTGGCATTCTGGGCGATTTTATCCACTCGCGCCCCGGCCAATCCCTTGACAGCGAACTCTTCAAGGGCGGCGTCGAGTATTTTTGTGCGAGAATTTCCATCAATTGATACTTTTTTATGCATGGTTATTAAATCTCATTTCAATTAATTAACTAAATGGTTAAACCAAACAGTTAGTCTATACTAAACGGTTGGTTAATTGTCAAGCACAATATTTTGAGAATGCGATATTTTATCTATATCATTGTAATACAATAAAATAACCCGGAAGAACACTTAGTCCTTCCGGGCGGAGAATTAAGGTGGTTACGGGAAAACTTTGTATTATAATTTTCTGGATTCTTCTTTGAGGGCCTGTTTTGTTAGTTGAGCCGCTATAAAATAGTAAATTAACAGACCTATCCCGGCCGCTAGGAGCAAGGCTCCCAGAACAACTTCGCCTTCTCTATAACCATATGGTAATAGCCACGTTATTATCAGGGCCAGGCCGCCCAGAGTGCATACCAAGCCCCACTTTAAGGATGAGGGCGCATACATTTCATGCTGGTTGTAGTTCAGATACTTGATCTTTTCATCGACTAAGCCTTTATCGATCAGCTTATTTTTCAGGCGGTATTCATAGTAAACCTTAAATACATAACCTATGGTTGGGAAA
>Ga0272443_10006526_pt1 | contig 11501 bp, 5 predicted proteins | sample SSMAcet12_FD_193581 | JGI IMG/M metagenome (GOLD analysis project Ga0272443, IMG submission 193581) | Marine sediment archaeal communities from Little Sippewissett salt marsh, Falmouth, MA, United States - SSM-Acet-12 | ecosystem: Environmental > Aquatic > Marine > Wetlands > Sediment ... | reverse complement strand
GGGTGATGAATGTATTTACCCATCCTTTTTCACACTCCTTTGTTTTTCTGAATAGGCTTTTTACACATTCTATTTTACACTCCCGTTTTTTTCTGATTTAATGTGAATTTATTCTGTTTTTTTCGTTTTTGTTTACTGATTTATTTTGAAATCTTTTTCTGGTTTATTTTGATGATTTACACGATTGTTGATAAAAAAACATCTTCAAAAAACACTGTTTATTTCCGAGTCCTAGCAAGACGAAAACCAATGTCGTTGCGAGCCCAGTGCCAGCTGTAACTGCGAGCTGCAACTCGACAACTCTCAGCACAAGAATCCCATCCCCCGCCACGTATTACATGGTGGGTACTGTTGAAGTTAATAGGATTTTCTTTTGGACTCACGGTATAATAATCACGGCTATATTTATCATAGCACCATTCCCATACATTCCCGCTCATATCATAAATACCCAATTCGTTGGATTGTTTTTGTGCTACTTCATGAGTTTTGTGATTAGAGTTATCTTTAAACCAGACATTAGTGAGAATTCTATTGCTTCCTGAATACTCATAGTCTTCCGAGCTTTTGTGTCCGCCTCTGGCTGCATATTCCCATTCCGCTTCTGTTGGTAAACGGTACCCTTCTACTTGCGTTATGTCTGTCGTTTGTTTTCCGTTTTTGTCTAAGAGTTTTCCTTCACTGTCATACGCTTTAGATAATCCTTCTTGTTCGCTTAGCCAGTTGCAGTATTCCTTGGCATCATACCAGCTGACAGAGATAACCGGTCGGTCTCCTCTTCCCCAACCTTCGACATTTCTTTTGCTTTCTCCGGTTGCTTCACAGTAGGCATCGTATTCGTTGAAGGTCACTTCGTACTTGCCTATATAATAATCATACGTCAGTTTGACGATGTGCACAGGCTTTTCGTCGCTGTTCCCTACACCGTCTCTTCGCGTGTTTCCCATTTGAAAGATCCCTGCTTTTACCAAAACTTGCTCGGGAGCCTTGGCACTGGGTTTGTATTTGTCTTCATATTTTTTCTCAATGTATGGGGAAGTACTTTTAAATTCAGTTTTGTTATCAATGATTGTTGTCTCATTTTCACTAATCTCGATTTCTGTTTCCCCTTTTCCTTCTATTTCTACCGTGTGTTTTCCTACTTTTAATTTGACCTCTTTCGGGATAATCCATCCTTTCTTTTCTCCATCTATATAATATGTCCTCCCTGTGTTTCCTTCTATCTTTAAGTAACCGGTTCCTGAATCTTCAAATTCTGGCGTTGTCACCGTTTCTTGCTTTTCAGTTAGTTTTATTTCTACTTCTTTTGTCTTTCCTTTTTCTATTTGTACTCTTTCTGTCTTTTCCTCATAGCCTTCTTTTGTCAATTTTAAGCTGTAGCTTCCAGCTTCAAGGTCTTCGATTGTTTTTGGAGTTGTCCCTTTGTAGCTACCGTTGAGGTAGATATTCGCTCCGCTGGGATTAGAGTCGACGGTTACACTTCCGGTTGTTTCCTCTTTTTCTAATGTGAGAGACAAGGTTTCTTTTTTTCCTGCTTGTATCCAAAAACCTTGTGTTTTGTCTTCATAACCCGTTTTTTTTAATGTTATGGTGTAAGAATCAGGTGTAAGGTTTTCAATTGTTTTTGGAGTTGTTCCTCTATTGATACCAGTTAGATATATTGTTGCCCCGCTAGGATTACTGTTAATGTAAACACTTCCCGTTGTTGGTTCTTTTTCCAGAGTAAACAGGATTGTTTCGATCCTACTCAGGTTTTTTATCTGTGTATCAATGGTTTTGTTTTGGCTTTTTGTAACATAGCCTTCTTTTCTCGCTTCAATCCTGTAGCTGCCTTCTTGGAGTTCGGTTGTGAGTGGGCTGATACCTTTGTATGTTCTGTTAATTTATATGTCGGCGTTGGGGGGCTCTGTTTCTATCTTTATTTGCTTGGTAAGGATTGTTTTCGTTTTGAATTGCCAGATAGTTCCTTTGGTTTGTCTCCATTCGTCTTTGGCAATGATTTGCCATGTGTATTGGGTGTTTGCTTTGAGGTTTGTGAGGGTGTAGCTGTTTTCTGCGTTTGTTGTGGCTTTTGTTTCGGTTTCTTTTTCCAAGGGTTGGCCGGTTTCTGCAATATATATCTCATAGGCTATGGCGTCACCTTCAGGGTCGGTGCAGTGCCATTTCAGTTCGGTTGTCGTTTCTTCCTGGTTTCCTGTGGGGGCTATTAATATTGGGGTATTGGGTGCTTTGTTTGCTATGAGGGTCGTTTCTATCCGTTTGGGCTCGCCTTTGCTGTCTTCTTTTATAGTGAGTTCTTTTTCCTGGTATCCGTCTTTTGTCAATTTGATGTGGTGTTCTTGTTCGATCGTTACTTCGATCATGACCGGGGTTTTTTCGTTTTGTTGCGTTCCGTTGATTTCTAGGGTTGCTCCCGGTGGGTCGGTGATGATCAGCAGTTTTCTCTTGGCAGTTTGCGCTGCTATGGTTTGTGTCACCATCATGTAATCATTGTCAAAGGTGATTTCGATTTCTTCCCGTTCTATCTTTTCTCCGTCGATGGTGATGGTGTGGGTAGCCTTTTCCAATCTTTCAATGAGGATGGTTCCGGTTTCCAATGTTCCAGCGTATTCTCCGTCTATGTAAATTTGTGCACCTTTGGCTTCCTCATTGGCGGCTGTTAGTTTGAGATAGCAGGTGCCTTGTCTTTGGGGGGGTGCTGTTGGTTGTTGTTCCGGTTTTTCTTGTTGTGAGGGCTGTTGTCGTTGGAGGTCTTTGTCTGTTTGTTCCGTTTGTTCCATCTGCGGTGTTTGGTCTTTGAGAACACTGTCTGTGAGGGCTTCCAGGACTTCCACGTCACGATCCTCATAGTAGCGTTTCAGGTATTGCCTGATTTTGGCTTCTGTGGGGGTATCTTGGTCGCTTTTTTGATTTAGGATTTGGATGTATTTTTCCGAGTTGTCCCTCTTGATGGTTTTTAATAAGGTCTGTTCCAGGATTACCAGTTTGATCCTGTCGTTTAGGATGTTTTCGTCCCGGCTGACGGTCATGTCTCTTTTTCCCAGGATGCTTATGGGCGTTTGTTCGCCTTTGGTGCTGGCACTGACTCTTTCTTCCAGATATCGGCTGATTTCTTCCGCATCGATGGTCAGGTCTTTGTTGTAGTTCGCCGCCCCCGTTTGGATCCCTTCCAGAAGATAGTAGGTGTACCAGCCGCCGTGTTCTTCTTCCAGTTCTTTGGAGGTTTGATTTTCTTTTGAGGAGAATAAAAAGTTCACGTTGGTTTCTTCGGCTATTTTTTCGAATTCCAGTGAACGGAGTTTCAGGTCTTGTAATCCCCTTTCTTTGGTGATACCTCCTGCATAGCAGGTGTCGAATATCATCAGGGTTTCGCTTGCTTTGAGTTTTTGGCTCAGTCGTTCTTGCCATTCTTGTCTGAAGTTGTAGGCGCTTCTATCTAAAAATTTTGTTTTTACGTCTTTGGGCAACAGGTAGGTGTCGGTTTTTCCATCGGCATTCATCCCTTCTTGGCTGTGCCCGCCAAAGTAGAAGATCATTTGGTCTGCTTCTCCCCCTTTTTCAATCCATTCTTCGATTTGGATGAGCAGGTCCAAGTACCCGGGGTTTGTTAATAAAATCAGGTTTTCTTTTTCAACGATGCCCAGCCGGATCAGCATTTGTGATAATTGCTCTGCATCTTTTACCGCTCCGGGCAGGTCTCCCAGGTTGTCATCATCATAGTCTCCCACACCAATAATGAGGGCGTGGGTTTTGGGGAATACACTGGTGAATGTGAGTATCATGAGTGTAATGATTATGATAAAGGTGAAGAATCGTTTCATTTTTGACACCTCTTTTGCTTTTTTTCGGGGGTTTGTGTTGCATTTTGATTACAGCATATTGACGACGGTGTTTTTTTGTAGTAATACAATAGCTGAACCATCATCGGTTCATAGGGACTTTCTGATTAATTTCCTAAAACGATGGATTTTTGTGGCTTCATTACAGGTGTTTGTAGATAATAACCATAATCATCAGTATATTTCTTTATGCCTGTTAAAATATAGTTATGAAGTTGAACCGTTTCTATTCTTCCATCGTCTTTATTATCTGCGGATCCTTGAAGCCCCTTTAAAAGATAATATGTATATAGACTATGCCCCAGTTCTTTAAAACCATCAGCTGAAAAATCATCATAATCAGAAGAAGCCAATAAAAGAAAATTAGGGATGGTTTCAGGCTGGTATACTGCCCTTGCAGAAAAACTGGTATCGAGGATAAAAATAGTGTTTTTTGTCTTTTTTGAAAATTCATTCGCCAGTTTCGTTATTTCGTTCTGACTAATTGTGTTTTTGTTCTCCTGTTCTATCATAGAATCATAAACAAATAGAGAAAACGGAGATTTTTCTTTTTTATCACTCTTAAAACCAGATCCGGAGTAGTAAAAAACAAAAACGGTCTCTTTATCCACTTCAGTTTCAATATTATCAAAAGCTGATAATATTCCTTTTTTTGTAGCTTTTTCATCGGTTAAAAGCGTAACATTCACCGCATCATATTTTTCCTTCATAACAGAAGCAAAAACTTCAGCATCATGAACCGGGGATGAAAGATTATATTTATGAAGATACTCATTTATTCCCACTGATAGCACAACTATTTTGGAAGATGTTGAGGAGTTGCTTGAAGATTCCCCTTCTCTGTTTTCAGCCAGAACAATGAGTTCTTCGGTATTGGATCGGTTGTAAACTTCCATATATTGTCCGTAATAATTTGCGTAAAACTGAGCATGATTATTAAGATAATCTTCTAACTCGCCTGCACTAAGCGTATTGTCAGCATTCATATCAGCATAACCTTCGATAGCCTTTTTTAGGTAGTATGCCGCTATACCATTGTTGATCTGGACGTTTCCCTCCCTGAACCCATCATGCGACCCTTGATTTGAGGCACTGGAAAACATCAAGAAATCAACCGCATTCTGTAAATTTTGTGTTCTTGCCATTCGCCCTTTTGTCTCATAACCCTGATTGCACGCATCCACCACAACAATTTTCTTGCCTTTGAATTTGTTGATGCTTTCTTTTAGATCTGCATGAGAAACCATGGCGTTTCGACTGTTCTGATCGGAATAATACGTAAGCAGACCTTTTTCTGTTTCAGTTGAACCACCAGCTCCATGACCGGAAAAGAAAAACAGTAAAGTATCTGAATAAGAAGAATGTTCTGTAACGAATTTTATTTCTTCCATTATGGTTTCACGGCTGATACGATCACCTGTAAGAAGAAACGTATCAAAACCGGCCTTTTTTAATACAGATTCTAAATCCTGTGCGTCTTTTTCAGCAAAACGAAGGTTCGGTAAGTAAAGGTAGTCGTTTAACCCGACAAGTAAAGCAATGTTTTTTGAAAATGCCGATACTAATAATAAACTAAATATCAGGCTTATAATAATGAGTTTGTTTTTCATTTGTTTCTCTCTCCTTTTTGTTTTTATTTCAGGTTTTTTTACCAGAAAGGGTGCTATTTTCCGCAGGTTATGATTTAAATCTATGAAAAATTCCTGAAAAACTAGAAGGATATTTTTGTTCTGACAATCCTGAAACCTTTATCATTCGAACCACTGTAAGAAGAACCACCACGACAGCGAGATGATAATCGGCTGAAACCCGCTGAAAGATCCCAACTGCCTCCACGTACAACACGTTGATTTCCGCTTTCGGGACCTATAGGATTTGTAAGTGTACCACTTGGATATTTTCCATAGAAATCATAACACCATTCTTTTACATTTCCATTCATATCATAAAGTCCTAATTCGTTTGGTTCTTTTTCTTTCACTTCATGAGTCTTGGAACTTGAGTTCCCACTGTACCACCCAACTGTACCAATATCATTATTGCCGGCATATTTTGTATCCCCGCTATCTTTGTGCCCTCCACGGGCCGCATATTCCCACTCAGCTTCAGTCGGTAATCGATACCCTTCAACCTGTGTGATGTCTGTTGTTTCATTTCCATTTCTATCTAAAAGAATGTTTCCTTCACCATAGGCTTTCATTAATCCTTCTTTTTCACTCAGCCAATTACAATAACCGATAGCATCAAACCAAGTAATATCGATAACAGGTCGATTTTCTTTTCCCCACCCTTTATCATCTTTCTTCCATCTGCCGGTTTCCTGATAATACACATCGAATTCGTTAAATAACACTTCTGTTTTTCCAATATAATAATCATAGGTTAGTTTAACGGTGTGTACAGGTTTTTCTCCTCCAGCAAGATCAAAAATCCCGGCATCGCCTCTTGTATCTCCCATTTGGAAAGTACCACCCTTGACTAAAACAAGATCAGGAACAAATTTCCCGGGTATATAACGGTTTTCTTCATTCTTTTTCTCAAGTTGCAATGATATTTGTTTTGTTTCTCCGGCATTTAACGTGATATTGACTATTTTATCTTCGTAATCGTTTTTTGTTGCTTTTACCGCATAAGTCCCAGGTTCAAGGTCTTCCAGTGTTTTCGGACAAGCCCCTTTGAACCCTTGATTGAGATAGATATAGGCACCACTTGGATTACTGTTGATAATCATTCTTCCTGTATTATTATTCTCAGATACACTTTCGGTTGTGGTTTTTTCTTTCTCCAAAGATGTGTACAGGTTTTCCTTTTCTCCCGCTTCAATCCCTATGCTTTGTGTTTTGTCATGATAACCGCTTTTTTTGAGTTTTATGCTATAGTATCCTGGCTCAAGATCTTCTATGGTCATTGGACTAAACCCTTGATATATCCCGTCGAGATAGATATAAGAACTACTTGGATTCGTACTAACGGAAACACTTCCCGTTTTTGCTTCTTCCTGAACTAAGGTGATATGCTGACTGGTTTGTTTTCCAACTTCGATTTCCACACTCTTGATTTGGTCTTTATATCCTTCTTTGCTTATTTTTAATGTGTAATACCCGGCTTCAATATTTTCTATGGTTTTCGGACTGTTCCCTTTAAAACCTCCGTTGAAATTAATATACGCACCGCTTGGATTGGTGCTGATGAAAATACTTCCGGTTGTTTCTTCTTTTTCTAAATTTACGTAAACACTTTCTCTCTCTCCCGCTTTTATCTTTATATTTTGTGTCTTATCGTTATATGTCTCTTTTAAGAGTTTTAATGCGTAATTTCCGGCTTCAAGATCTTCTATTGTTTTTGGAGTTGATCCTTTGTAACTACCGTCTAGATAAATTAAGGCGCCACTCGGATTACTGTTGATGAAGATACTTCCTTTTTTTTCTTCTATTCTCTCCATATATAGATGCATGTTTTCAGTCTTTCCGGATTCTATTTTTACATTTTGGACCTTGTCCTCATAATGATCTTTTATGAGCTTTACCAGATGATAGCCCGTTTCAAGTCCTTCAATCGTTTTTGGGGTTGTTCCTTTATATGTTCCATCAACATAGATATTTGCTGTCATTGGGTCGCTGCTGATGATTACACTTCCCGTTGTTTCTTCTTTTTCCAGCTCGATTCGGATGGTTTCGTTTCGACTTAAATCTTTGGTTTGCGTCCCTATCGTTTTCGTTGTTATTTTCTTTCGATAGCCGTCTTTTTGTACTTCTAACGTGTAAGTACCTGCTTTAAGCTCAGCCGTGTAGGGGCTGATTCCCATATATTGCCCATTAATATATATGCTTGCGTAGGCTGGATTTGTTTCAATCCTGATGAACTGACATATAGGTTGTTGTTCAAAGTATGGGCTGGTCATCGTTTTTACGTATTTAATCCCCAGGCTTGGCAGTGTGTTGTAATTTAAGAGAATTGTTCTGATTTCTTTTTCTTCTTCTGTATCTTCGCTTTCATTTTGTGCCAGGATTTTTCCGTATCGCTGGAAGTGCTCGGTTGTTAACTTTCCATCAAGGTATGCTTTCGTTAATCGGTTCAGTGTTTCTTCGCTTTTTTTCGTTTCGTCTATGGTGAGTTTAATATCCCCATTTTGAATCAAGCTGACGGGGTTCTGTTTTTGTTGTGTGCTTTGGCTTACTTTTTGTTGGACAAAGGCGCTGAGCTCGTTTAGGGTAACATAGTCGTCTCCATCCAGGTTGGCACCGCCTTTCAGGCCTTCTATCAGATGGTAGGTGTACCAGCCTCCTCGGTCTTCTCCAATTTCCTGAGACGTTTCATTCGAGCCGGAGGAGAAGAGGAAGTTGATACCTTTACTAGCAGCGATATCTTCAAAAGCGGTTTTTTCAATTCGAATACTGCTTAATCTTCTTTCTTTTGTCAACCCTCCTGCATAACAGGTGTCGAAAATCATGATGGTTTTTTTCGCTTTTATTGCTTCTCCCAGTTCTTCAAAGTTTTCTCTGAAGTTGTAGGCGGTTTCTTGGATGAAGTTTTTTCTTACATCAATCCCGCATAGATAAGTATCTTTTTTCCCTTTTGTGTTTGTTTCCACTTCGCTGTGTCCGCTAAAGTAGACAATGAGCAGGTCTGTTTCTTCCCCTTTTTTCAGAAATTCTTTCAACCCAATTTTGATATCTGTTAATACAGGATTTTTGATGTAGGTGATGTTTTGCTCTTTTGCTATTTCCAGCTCGATGATAGCTGCTTTTATCCTTTCGGCATCCTCAATGGCTGCAGGTAAGGTGATGATTCCATCATTTTTATAGTCTCCGGCTCCAAGTATGAGAACACGAGTTTCCCCATATACAACAAGACTCACCAATATAATCAGGATAATTGTAATGAGTTTAATGCGTTTATTTTGCATTCATAACACCTCGTTTTCTTTTTACCGGATTTTTTTCGTTTCGAATCGGCTAACTTTAAATTTATTGAATATAACTATAAATCACTTCTTTGTCCTTGCAATACGAAAACCAATATTATTATCTTTATCAGATGGTATAGTTCCGAAGTGACTAGTAATTCGACAATCTTCTTCTAAATTAAACCAACTACCACCGCGCACAATTTTATAGGTAGCGCTGTTAAAATTTACAGGGTTTTCTGGTGGGCTTTTTTTATAATAGTCTTTACCATACCAATCATGGCACCATTCCAGAACATTCCCGCTCATATCATACAAAACCAATTCATTAGGTTTTTTTTGTCCCACTTCTTTACTTTCCATATCCAAATTTTTCACATGAAAGGTCATCCATATCAAATAACCCCTTTTTCCAGAATTTTGTGAAAACCACCCTACTTCCTCCAGGTTATCGCTTCCGGCATACTTGAAATGATCATTCATCTGATGACCTCCCCTTGCTGCATATTCCCATTCTGCTTCAGTAGGAAGTCGATACCCTTCTACACTTGTTATTTCTGTGGTTTTATTTCCATCTTTATTCAAGAGATTCCCTGAATCATCATATGCTTTGGCTAATCCTTCTATATCACTTAACCAGTTACAGTAAGCGATTGCATCATACCAGGTAACATGGATGACAGGACGTGAGCTTCGTCCCATTTCTTTTCCTCTTACCCATTTTCCATTTTCATATTCATATCGATATGCTTCAGGTTTGCTTTTTCCAGCTGCTTCACAATAAGCATCATATTCATCAAAAGTGATTTCATATTTACCAATGTAAAAATCATATGTGAGTTTCACCGTATGAACAGGTCTGCATGCTTCCCATAAATCTCCAAATTCATCACCCATCTGAAAAGTTCCTCCTTTTACTAAAACTTGTTCAGGGGCATTAGCACTTGGTTGATATTCCGGATTCAAAGTAAAATTCAAATCCTTGGTTCCGTAATCATCTACTATAAAATGATGCGTTTGCTTCGCATACCCACTTTTTTCGAGTACTAAAGAATAAGTTCCCATTTCAAGATCTAATAACGTCTTGGGTGAAGTCCCACGATAAATACCATTGATGTAAATACCTGCACCAACTGGATTTGTCTTGATCAATATCTTCCTGATCTGTTTATCAAGAGCCAGCTTAATGGTCTCAAGTTCACGCTGATCCGAAATTTCTGAATCTATTTTTTTTATTATGGTCTTTGCGTTATAACCGTCTTTTTTTGCTTCTATCGTATGACTACCCTCAGTTAATTGTGTTTTAAGCGGACTGTTGCCAAGATATTCATTGTTGATGTAAATTGGTGCATTTGTTGGTTCAGTCTCGATTTGGATTTGGTAGATGAAGGTGTCTTTTTCAAAATAAGCCTCTGTCATCAACATGACATATTCAATCCCCAGTGTAGGCAATGAGTTGAAATTCAGCAAGATACGTCTTATTTCCTTTTCTTTTTCATCATCTTTAACAGGATCCTGCATCAAAATTTTTCCAAACACATCAAATTTTTCCATCGGTATTTTTCCTTCAAAGTATAATTCGGATATTCTTTGATAAGTTTGCATAGATGTTTGACTTCTATCTTCAACAATGAAAACATCATTAATAATAATGCTCATGGGGTTTTGGTTTCCATCTGTACTTAAACTGACTTGCTGTTTTACAAAAGCGCTCAATTCGCTCAAACTGATGTATTTATCCCCATTCAGATTGGCACTTCCCTGTAATCCCTGGAGTAAGTAATAGGTATACCAACCACCTTTATCTTCACCAATTTCAAGAGAAATCTCTTCTTCTCCGGAAGAAAAAAGAAAATTGACGCCTTTTTCTTTTGCAATAGCTTCAAATGCTACCTTTTCTACCCTAATATTGCTTAACCGTCTTGCTTGTTGGATACCACCTGCATAACACGTGTCAAATATCATCATAGTTTGTTCTGCTTTTAGATTTTTTCCGATTATTTCAAAATTTTTACGAAAGTTATAGGCGCTTTGCACCAATCGGTCTTTCCTCACATCTACACCGCATAAAAAAGTATCTCCTTGACCTTCCTCGTTTTTAATCACTTCACTATGCCCGGAATAATAGAATATCAATCGATCTTGAACTTCTCCGGTTTTAAAAAAATCTTCAATCAGAAATTTTATTTCTGTGTATACAGGGTTTTTCACATAAGTCACATTTTCTTCCTGAACAATGCCCATGTCAATAATGGTTTTTTTAAACTGACAAGCATCTTCAATAGCTCCGGGTAGTTTTATGATACTATCGTATTTATAATCACCAACTCCCATGATTAAAGCATATGTCTCACCAAATGCTGTAGAACTAAGGAATATAAGGAATAGATACAAAAGAAAAATATATGTTTTTTGTTTCATCTCCAGCTCCTTTTTTTCTTTTTCGGAAAGTTTGTTGCGGTTTGATTATAGCATATTAACGAAGAAGTTTTTTAAAGAATTTACAAAGAAAAGGGAGCGCACTCTACGCACTCCCTTTTGCTTTTCTACCGTTAATTCGCCATGAAGGTTCGAAATCCACCGTTATTAAGCAGGCCAATGGCGTAGGTTCTCATGTAACCGTTTCTTTGGACCGTTAAGACAACTGTGGAGTTATAGGGTGCTCCCAGGACAATGTTTTGCAGTTGGGTTGAGCTGGTAACGTATTGACCATAGCCGTTGGGGCGTGCAGTTAAGTTCACGATGACTTTCTGGTC
>Ga0272443_10006525_pt1 | contig 11505 bp, 22 predicted proteins | sample SSMAcet12_FD_193581 | JGI IMG/M metagenome (GOLD analysis project Ga0272443, IMG submission 193581) | Marine sediment archaeal communities from Little Sippewissett salt marsh, Falmouth, MA, United States - SSM-Acet-12 | ecosystem: Environmental > Aquatic > Marine > Wetlands > Sediment ... | reverse complement strand
GGTCATGCGTCCCATGGGGTAAGTATCTCCGGTTCACCCTCGGTTATGGCGATGGATTTCTCGAAATGGGCTGCAGGACTTCCGTCTGCGGTAACGACCGTCCAGCGATCGGACAGCGTTTTAACCTTTTCCGCACCGAGCATTATCATAGGCTCTATTGCGATGGTCATACCCTTTTTAAGGGTAATTCCGCTGCCGGGGACGCCGTAGTTTGGTATCTGCGGCGGCTCGTGGAGCCTGGCGCCTATGCCATGGCCGGCATAATCTCTTACGATGCCGAACCCGTACGGTGCAACGATCTGTTCGACCGCATGTCCAATATCCCCAACCGTATTGCCATCTCGCGCCGCGTCTATTGCACTTTCAAGGGACAGTCTGGTTACATCAAGAAGCTTACGCCACTCGTCTGCGACCTCGCCTACAGGAAATGTTCTTGCTGCGTCACCGAAGTAGCCGTTCACCTTCGTGCCGACATCAATGCTGACGATATCTCCCTCTTTCAGCAACCTGCTTTCAGAAGGAATGCCGTGTACTATCTCTTCGTTGATGGAAACGCACAGAGTGCCCGGAAAAGCCGTTGGGATCCCCGGAACCCTGTAGCCCTTGAATGCGGGTTCGCCCCCGGCGTCGCGGATCATTTCCTCGGCTTTTCTGTCCAGGGTCAACGTATCGACACCCGGGCAAACCAGCTCCTCCATCAGAATGAGAACGTCCGCTACAAGCTGGCCTGCGACCCTGAGGTGATCCAGATCTTTTTCCTTTTTAAGCGAGATCATGCTCTGACCCGGCCGCGCTTTCTATAGACGATATAACCTCTTCTCCGGACTTTCCGGCGTCTACGCGTACGAGGATACCCCGTTTTTCGTAATAATCGACAAGTGGGCGGGTCTGCTCCTTGTATACTTCAAGGCGTTTTTTTACCACATCCTCGGAGTCGTCGTCTCTCTGGTAAAGCGCTCCTCCGCATGCATCGCAGACGCCATCGACCTTCGGGGGCCTGTTGACCGCATGATAAATGGCGCCGCAGGAACGACATATCCTCCTGCCGGTCAATCGCTGTATCACGACATCGTCAGAAACGTCGAACAGGATGACCGCGTCAAGCGGTATCTGCATTTCTTTCAACAGCGCCCCCAGCGCCTCGGCCTGGGGCGCTGTCCGCGGGAATCCATCGAGTATAAACCCACTCGAACAATCAGGCTCCTGCAGTCGGCCTTTCATCATCGAGACAATGACTTCGTCGGGAACCAGCCCCCCGGAATCCATGAACTCTTTGGCCTGTTTACCCAGGTCTGTCCCCTTTTTGACGTTGTCGCGCAGAATATCTCCCGTAGAGATATGAGCGAGCGACCTTTTTTCACGAAGAACCGCCGCCTGGGTCCCTTTTCCGGCCCCCGGAGGGCCTAGGAATACACATCTCATCGTCGCTGTCCTTTCTGTGCCCTTCCCTAGAACTTCAGAAGACCAGAGGTCTTTCCCCTGTTGCGCTTGAGAATTCCCTCGTAATGCCTCATCAGAAGCTGGGCTTCGATCTGATGCACGGTGTCAAGAGCCACACCTACCACGATCAGAACGGCGGTACCCCCGAAATAAAAGGTGGTTATACCCATAAGCCTGGTCATGAGCGTAGGCAACAGAGCGACGGCGGCCAGAAAGACCGCTCCTCCCAGCGTAATGCGGGACATGATCTTTTCGATATAATCCGCTGTCGGCCTTCCGGGTCGTATACCCAGAATAAAGCCGCCGTATTTCTTCATGTTGCTTGCCGTGTCTGCGGGATCGAAAACGACAGCCGTATAGAAGTACGAAAAGAATACTATCAACACGACATACAGGGCCATGTAAAGGATCGAACCAGGGGCCAGCAGTCTCTGGACAGTACCGGCTATATCCCCGGAAAAGAACTTGACTATAGTGTATGGGAACAGAAGCACCGATGAAGCAAAGATAATGGGGATAACCCCCGCCTGGTTGACTTTCAGCGGGATAAAGGTGCTCTGGCCCCCGTACATCTTGTTACCTACCACCCTTTTTGCGTACTGAACAGGGAGACGTCTCTGTCCCTCCTGGAGAAGGACGCAACCCGCCACGACCGCTATCATGACGATGATCGCCAGTGTAAGCACCAGCATGCTCATCTCGCCCAGCTTCAGCATGGACCAGGTTCTGAGAATGGCTTCCGGTATCCTGGCCACGATCCCTGCGAAGATAAGGAGCGATATGCCATTGCCTATGCCGTGGTCGGATATTTCCTCCCCCAGCCACATAACAACCAGAGAACCGGCAGTTATCGTTATGACTACAGCGCCCATATCAAGCAACGATCCGGTGAATATGCCGAGGTTGCGGAGCCAGAAGGTCATTCCCAGCGCCTGCACCGCAGCAAAGAAGACCGTTCCCAGACGTGTATACTGGACGATCTTCTTGCGTCCCTGTTCGCCCTCTTTCTGCATTTTCTCGAGCGCCGGGAAAACCACCACAAGAAGCTGCATGACGATGCTGGCGTTGATGTACGGGGCTACGCCAAGAGCAAATACGCTGAACCTTCTGAGGGCGCCGCCTGCGAACATGTCGAGGAAACCCAGGACTCCGCCCTGTTCGAAAAGGCGGGCCATGGCCTCGGAATTTATGCCAGGCGTGGGTATATGGGCTCCCAGACGGTAGACCAGCAGTACGCCGAGCGTAAAGAGTATCTTGCGTTTGAGATCGGGAAGCCTGAAGGCATCGCGAAACGCGTCAAGCACCTAGACCACCTCGGCTTTCCCGCCTGCCGCCTGGATCTTTTTCATGGCCTCGGAACTGAAGGCGTTGGCTCTTACCGTGAGCGCTACCGTGAGTTCACCCGAGGCCAGTATCTTGACCGGTTTGCGGTGATCCGATACCAGACCGGCCTGCATCATCTCTGGCAGCCCAACCTCGGCTCCGGTCTTGTAAACCTCTTCAAGCCTGCCGACGTTGATCAACTGGTATGTTTTTGTAAACCTGGCGTTCGAAAAACCACGCTTGGGTATCCTGCGGGCCAGCGGCATCTGTCCGCCTTCGAAACCCGGTCTTACTCCACCTCCGCTACGGGATTTCTGTCCCTTGTGTCCCTTGCCGGAGGTTTTTCCCTTACCGCTTCCCGGGCCCTGCCCGAGACGCTTGGATTTACGGACGGCGCCCTTTGCGGGACGAAGATCATGCAACTCCATTGCACGCACCCCCCTATTCCTCGATCAGTTTCCAGTCGACGAGATGCGCGACCGATTCCACCATCCCGCGGATCTGGGGTGTGTCCTCGTGTTCAACTACGTGATGCAGACGGCGAAGCCCCAGGGCCCTTATAGTCCGTCCCTGTTTCGACGGTCTGCCGATTGCGCTTTTTTTCCATGTAACGCTTATTTTAGCCATAGCCGGTAATCCTCCTAGCCCTGCCATTCCTTGCCGCGAAGCTTCATAACCTCTTCGGGAGTCCGAAGTGATTTTACGGCCTGGAGTGTGGCGTAGGCCACATTGACGGGATTGGATGTTCTTCCGATAACCTTGGTCAGAACATCATTGACGCCGCCCAGTTCCATGATGGCGCGAACGACAGTCCCGGCAATGACACCCGTGCCCGGAGCCGCCGGCTTCAGCAGAACTTCAGCCGCGCCGAAACGTCCCAGTATATCGTGCGGGATCGTGCTTTTGACCTTCTTGAGGGTGACAAGATCCTTTTTGGCCTTGTCGATGCCCTTGCGAACGGCTTCCGAGATCTCCCGGGCTTTGCCGATGCCTACGCCGACAGTTCGCTCACCGTCGCCGACGACTACAAGGACGCTGAATTTGAATCGTTTTCCGCCCTTGACGACTTTGCTGACCCGGTTTATAGAAACCACGCGCTCTTGAAGTTCTGATCCCTTCTGGCTTGGGAATTTGCCCTTCATACCCGTATCCTCCTTACACCTTGAGGCCGGCTTCGCGTGCGGCTTCGGCCAGTTCCTTCACTTTGCCGTGAAACATATGTCCGCCGCGGTCGAAGACAGCTTCAGTGACGCCCTTCTCCCGGGCGCGACTTGCGATAAGGGCGCCGACAGCCTTTGCGGGTACGGCTCCTTCGGTCGCTTCCGTTTCTTTCCGTACCGCCTTTTCCAGACTGGACGCAGCCGCTATCGTGTGTCCCCTTGTATCATCGATGAGCTGGACGTACATATGGTTAAGGCTCCGGAAGACGGCAAGGCGCGGGCATTCACCGGTGCCGCTCACCTTGCGGCGAAGACGGCGATGGCGGATCTTCCTCATGTCGTTTCTTGTTCTTTTTCCGTTCATTTGCCCTTCACCTCACGCTCTAGGCCCCGGCCTTGCCGGCCTTGCGGGCAATGTGTTCTCCGGCGTACCTGATGCCCTTGCCCTTGTAGGGCTCGGGCGGCCTGAAGCCTCTGATGACCGCCGCAGCCTGTCCGACAGCCTGTTTGTCGATACCCCTGACCATGATCTTGGCGGGGCCGTCCGTGGCGATCTCGACACCGGGAGCGGGCTCGTATTCAACCGGATGAGAAAAACCGAGGTTGAGAACAAGTTTGCTTCCCTGCATCTGCGCACGCCATCCTATGCCTACAATCTCCAGCACTCGCTCGTAGCCCTGACTCACGCCAACGACATGATTATTGACGATGGCCCTTATCATTCCATGGAATGCCCTGGTTTTTTTCTCCTCGTTCCGCCTTGAGACCCTGACGACGCCATCCTCTACGGCAATATCCACTCCGGGAGCCATATCGGCCGAGAGTTCACCTCTCGGGCCCTTGACCGATATTTTTCCCTCCGAGACGGAAAGAGAAACGCCGTCGGGCAGGGTTATGGGTTTTCTACCAATACGCGACATATGTTTCCCCCCCTACCAGATATAACAGACGACTTCTCCGCCCAGTCCCTTGGAGCGGGCCGCTCTGTCGGCCATCATTCCTCCCGATGTCGACATGATGGCGGTGCCGAGCCCTTTCATAACGCTCGGCAGGTCGTCCTTACGAACGTAGATTCTCCGTCCGGGTTTGCTTATCCTGCGCAGACCCTGAATAACGCGCTCCTTCTGAGGTCCGTAATGCAGAAAGAGCCTCAGTGTTGCGTAGGGCTTCTTCTGGTCGTTGATGACCTTGAAATGCTTGATATAACCTTCGTCTTTGAGAATACGCGCTATAGCCACCTTGACCTTGCTTAGCGGCATATCAACGTTCTCCTGGTACACCATATTGGCATTCCTGATGCGCGTTAGCATATCCGCGATCGGATCAGTTACATACATCTGCCTGTCCTCCTTCACCGCATCCCGCGCTACCAGCTGGACTTGACGACTCCCGGGATCTTGCCTTCCCGGGCCAGCTTGCGGAAGCAGCACCGACACATCTGGAACTTTCTCATATAGGAATGGACACGGCCGCAGATAGGGCATCGATTATATGCCCTGACCTTGAATTTCGGTGTTCTGCGCGCCTTTATCGCCATTGCTTTTCGGGACATCGGTCTCCCTCCCTACTGCCTGAACGGCATCCCGAGCTCACGTAACAGGCTCAGGCCTTCCTCGTCGGATCCCGCTGAGGTAATGATCGAGATATTCATCCCTCGGATCCGTGATACCTTGTCGTAATCGATCTCCGGGAAGATAAGCTGTTCCCTGAGACCGAGATTGTAGTTCCCCCTGCCGTCGAACCCCCTGGGCGAAACACCCTGAAAATCCTTGATGCGCGGAAGCGCAAGTGAGATAAGGCGATCGAGAAACTCCCACATCCTGGGGCCTCTCAGGGTAACCGAGCAGCCCACAGGCATGCCTTCGCGGACCTTGAATCCCGCGACTGATCTTTTGGCTTTCTTTACCATCGGGCGCTGTCCCGTGATGGTCTGCATCTCGGATACCGCCGCATCCATATATTTGTAGTCCGTCTTGGCTTCGGAAACACCCATATTGACAACTACCTTGAGGACACGGGGCACCTCCATGGCGTTGCGGTATGCGAACTGTTTCTGCAGACGTCCCGCAATCTCGCTTTTGTATTTTTCCGACAAACGCGGTTTCATGGCTTCCGTCTCCTCCCCGCTACACCTTGTCGATGATCTCGCCGCACTTCTTGCAGACACGGACCTTGCGGCCGTCCTCAAGAAAGGCCCGGCCAACCCTTGTGGCTGCGCCGCAGGCCGTGCACACGAGCTGAACCTTGCTTGCGTAGATGGGAGCCTCCTGCTTTACGATCCCGGCCTGGGGGCTCTTCTGGGAAGGGCGGACATGCTTGGTCGCCACGTTGATACCCTCGGCGACTATCATTCCCTTTTTGGGCATCAGGCGAAGTATCTTGCCTTCCTTGCCCCTGTCCTTCCCTGAGACCACCCTGACGCGGTCACCCTTCTGAATCCTGATCTTGCTCATTACCGAAGCCCTCCTACACAACTTCCGGAGCGAGGGATACGATCCGCATAAAGCGTTTTTCCCTCAGCTCTCTGGCTACCGGGCCGAAAATTCGGGTTCCCTTTGGGTCGCCGTTGTTGTCGAGAATGACCGCGGCGTTATCGTCGAACCGGACATAGGAGCCGTCGCGGCGCCTTACTTCCTTTTTTGTTCTGACGACAACCGCCTTGACCACTTCACCCTTGCCGACGTTGCTGTTGGGAATGGCTTCCTTTACGGATGCAACAACCACATCACCAATGGAAGCCGTTCTCCTTCTGCTGCCGCCGAGCACCTGTATGCACATTACTTTCTTGGCGCCCGAGTTATCGGCGACATTCATTACCGTACGAAGCTGGATCATCGCCTAGGCCTCCTCACCCGCAGCTCCGCCGAGCACGGGAGCCCTTTCTATGACTTCCACCAGGCGCCATCTCTTGTGCCTGCTCAGGGGACGGGTTTCCTCTATCCGCACCTTGTCGCCGATACGGCAGGTCTCCTCGTCGTCATGCGCCATGAACTTTTTGCTCCGGAGAACCGGCTTGCCGTAGAGCGGGTGCTTGGCCATGCGGTCAACCTTGACGACAATAGTCCTTGACATCTTGTCGCTGACCACGATACCTACCCGCATCTTTTTCCTTTTATCTTCCATTGCCCGCTACCCCCTTACACAGGCCTTTTAAGGCCTATCTCCTTTTCCCGGACAACGGTCAGCACCCTGGCTATGGATTTCTTTACATCGCCTATGCGGTTCGTGTCGCCCAACTGACCAATTGCGTGCTGGAAACGGAGGTTGAACAGTTCTTCCTTGTGTTGTCTGTGCCTGTCATGAAGCTCTTCCAAGGACAAATCTCTCAGATCCCTGGCTTTCATTTCTATTCACCACCCATTCCATCCCGTGAAACGAGGCGGACCTTGATCGGCAGTTTGTGCGAAGCCGTTCTGAATGCCTGTTCCGCAATCTCGCGGGACACACCTGATATCTCGAACATGACACGGCCGCGTTTGACGCCGGCTACCCAGAATTCGGGATTGCCTTTCCCCTTGCCCATTCGGGTTTCAAGAGGCTTCTTCGTAAAGGGCGTATCCGGGAATATCCTGATCCAGATCTTTCCGCCCTTTTTCATTTTTCTCGAGATAGCCACACGTGCGGCTTCTATCTGCCTGGCGGTGATCCATGCACACTCCAGGGCCTGAAGACCGAACTCACCAAAGGCTACAAATTTTCCTCCCTTGGCGTATCCCTTGAGATCGCGCCGGTGAGGCTTGCGATACTTGACTCTTTTAGGCATCAACACGAGCTTCTACCTCCCCTCACCCTTCTCGCGGGTTCCGGCGGGAGCGGGGCGTGAACCCAACCCCTTGTTGATCCATACCTTGACTCCGATGATCCCGTATATAGTACGGGCTTCGGCGAATCCGTAGTCGATATCGGAGCGCAGCGTGGAAAGGGGCAGACGGCCTTCGAGATACCACTCCGTGCGGGCGATCTCCGCCCCGCCCAGACGGCCGCTGCACTGGATCTTTATACCCTCGCCGCCGGCCTTCATTGCCCGGAAAATGGACTGTTTCATCGCCCTCCGGAAACTGACCCTGCGCTCGAGCGCCGACGCAACTCCTGCGGCCACGATCTGCGCCTCGACATCGGGGTTCTTGATCTCCTGCACATTGATCATGACCTTGCCGCCTGTCATTTTCTGCAGTTCCTCACGGACATTCTGAATCTCTGATCCGCCTTTGCCTATTACGACACCAGGCCGGGCGGTCCAGATCGTAAAACGCACTACCTTGCCTATACGTTCGATCTCTATCCTCGAGATTCCCGCTCCGGACCAGCGCCGGGCGACCCATTCTCTCAACTTGATGTCCTCGTGCAGTTTTGCTGCGTAATCCCTGCCTCCGGCGTACCACTTCGATTCCCAGTCACGAATGACTCCGAGGCGGTATCCTACAGGGTGTACTTTCTGACCCACTGTCACCCCTCCTTACTGCTCGGCAACCACTACGGTTATATGGCTAGTGCGGTGCTTGTACCCGTGGGCCCTGCCCATGGATACAGGCCGAAAGCGCTTCATAGAAGTTCCCTGATCCGCGTAGGCCTTCACAACAACGAGCTTGTCGATATCCAGCCCGTAATTATGTTCGGCGTTGGCGATTGCGCTGCGAAGCACTTTTTCGATGACGCGGGCCGCCTTCTTGGGTGTGAAGCGAAGGTCGAACAAAGCCTTTTCGACTTCTTTTCCCCGGATCAGCGCGAGCACCTGCCGGCTCTTGGTCGGAGATATGCGCACCTGCCGGGCTACGGCTTTGGCTTCCATCTATTTCGCCTCCTATCGGACGCGGGAGGAACGTTCCTGACCCGCGTGCCCCCCGAATTTCCGTGTGGGTGCGAACTCCCCGAGCTTGTGCCCCACCATGTTCTCACTGATGTAAATGGGTATGTGCGTTCTCCCGTTATGAACCGCGATAGTATGCCCGATCATATCCGGCACGATCGTGGAACTGCGGGACCACGTCTTGATAACCCGCTTCTTGCCTTCGTCGTTCATGAGCTCGATCCTGCGAAGCAGCTTGTGCTCGATAAAAGGTCCTTTTTTAGTTGAACGAGGCATAGTTGTTCCCCCTCCCCGTGACTACTTGTCGTAGCGCCGACGTACTATGAACCTGTCGGACGGCTTCCGTTTTCTGGTCCTGTATCCCTTGGCCGGGGTCCCCCAGGGGGAAACCGGGTGTTTGCGGGATTTGCTTCTTCCCTCTCCGCCGCCCATGGGATGATCCACCGGGTTCATCACCATGCCGCGAACCTTGGGTCTCCTGCCGGACCAGCGGGTCTTGCCCGCCTTGCCCGTCGTTGTATTTTCGTGATCTTCGTTGCCGACCTGGCCGACTGTCGCCATGCACTCCAGCAGGGCCAGTCTCTGCTCGCCGCTGGGCAGGCGAAGAAAGGCGGTCTTGCCCTCCTTGGCCATCAGCTGCGCCGACGCACCGGCCGCTCTGGCCATTACGGCTCCGCGTCCGGGTTCAAGCTCGATATTGTGGATGAAAGTTCCCACGGGGATATCTTTCAGTTTCATGGCGTTCCCGGGGCGGATATCGGACCCTTTTCCGGCCGTCACGGTGTCACCCACACCCAGTCCCACCGGCGCAAGAATGTATCTCTTTTCGCCGTCAAGATAATGGATAAGAGCAATACGTGCAGAACGATTCGGATCGTACTCGATGGCCGCCACCTTGCCGGGCACATTCAGCTTGTCCCGTTTAAAATCGATAACGCGGTACAGCCTCTTGTGGCCGCCGCCTCTGTGGCGCATAGTAATGCGCCCCCGGTTGTTACGCCCGCCGGATTTCGTGAGTGACTCCACAAGGGCCTTTTCGGGACGGTCCTTGGTGACCTCTTCGAACGAGGACGCCGTCATGAAGCGACGACCAGCGGTATAGGGTTTGTATTTTTTTATAGCCATCTGCTTCTTCCCTCCACTAGGCGTTTGCGCCCTCGAAGAACTCGATGCGCTCGCCGGGCGCCAGAGATACTATGGCTTTTTTCCACGAGCGCGAGCGTCCGATAAAAACACCCATTCTCTTTGGTTTGGAGCGAACCGCTATCGTGTGCACCTTGTCGACCTTGACCTTGAAAAGCGCCGTTACCGCTTTCCTGATCTGTATCTTGTTGGCCTTGGGGTTCACTTCAAAGGTGTATTTGTTGTGCTCCATCAGCCTGCTGCTCTTTTCGGTAATGACAGGCTTGATGATGATGTCCTGCGGAAAAATGCTCACTTTCCGTACACCTCCTCGATCCTGCCTGCCGCCTCGGGTGTCATGATGACGAATCCGTGGTTTACAAGGTCGTATACGTTGATGCTGTCGACATGCATGACCTTTGCTCCGGGAACGTTGCCAGCCGATCTGTAGACCGAAGGCATGCTCTCGTGGATCATGATCAGAGGCTTTCTGGTCGCACTGGTCTTTTCGAGGAAATTGACCATGTCTCTTGTTTTGTGCGAATCGCTGTCAATGCCCTGCAGAATGAAAAGCCTTTCCTCGTTGACCTTCTGCGAAAGCGCGCTCCGGATCGCCAGGCCTCGCACCTGTTTATTGACCTTCTGATGGTAATCCCTCGGTTTGGGACCATGGGTCACGCCGCCTCCTACCCATATAGGAGACCTGATGCTGCCGTGTCTGGCCCGGCCGGTGTGTTTCTGTCTCCACGGCTTCTTACCGCCGCCGCGGACTTCGCCCCGCGTCTTGGTGCTGTGAGTTCCCTGCCTGCGGTTGGCCAGCTGGGCGACAACGACCTGATGCATTGCGGGCACATGTATCCTGGCCGCGAAAACGGCGTCGGAAAGGGACTGATCGCCCACTACATCGCCCTGATAGTTGAATATCTTTACGGTCGGCATGATTCGACTGCCTCCTTACTGCGCCGCGCCATCCTGCTTGCGGACGATAACCAGTCCGTTGCGGGGGCCCGGTACGGATCCCCTGATAAGCAGGAGGTTGTTTTCGGCGTCCACACCAGCCACGGAGAGGTTCTTTACCGTGACGCGCTCTCCGCCCATACGTCCAGGCATGGTCTTGCCCTTGAAGATATGACTGGGATAACTGCTGGCTCCCGCAGAGCCAGGCTGTCTATGAAACTTGGATGAACCATGACTGGCGGGCCCGCCCTTGAAATTATGTCTCTTGATAACGCCGGCGAAGCCCTTTCCCTTGCTCTGGCCGCAGACATCCACGATTTCTCCCTGACTGAAGACAGAGGCGTCGATCATCTGGCCAACTTCGTAGGATCCAGGTTCCGTGACCCGGAATTCCCGTATCCATTTCCTGGGTTCGAGACCTTTTTTCTCGAAAACCCCGATCTCGGGTTTGGTCATCCTTTGCGGTTTAACCTCACCGAATCCCAGAAGAACTGCGTCGTAGCCGTCGCTTCCGGTAGTTTTGACACCTATCACGCTGCATGGCCCCGCTTCGACCACCGTTACGGCCATCGCCGCTCCATCCTCGTCGTAAATCCGGGTCATGCCCAGTTTGCGTCCAAGAATTCCCATACTCATTGTGCGTTACACGCTCCTTTCAGCCCAGAGCTCCCCGTTACAGTTTGATCTGGATATCCA
>Ga0272443_10006523_pt1 | contig 11506 bp, 15 predicted proteins | sample SSMAcet12_FD_193581 | JGI IMG/M metagenome (GOLD analysis project Ga0272443, IMG submission 193581) | Marine sediment archaeal communities from Little Sippewissett salt marsh, Falmouth, MA, United States - SSM-Acet-12 | ecosystem: Environmental > Aquatic > Marine > Wetlands > Sediment ... | reverse complement strand
CGATCTCCCCTTCCTTGATATCCTTGATTGTACTTTCGTAGATATCGAGAAGGCGTTCGTATTCCTGCTCGGAATACTCGGTAGAATCGATTTCGGTCAGTTTCATAGAATCGACCACCTCGACTTCACGTTCTCCCGAGGCGGTTTCTTTCATGGCACGATTCGCGGCTTTTTCGGAAAGCCGTTTCATCCGTGCGGTCATGATTCGATCTTGTTTTTCTTTGGCCTGATCGAAGGCCTGATCGGTTTGTTCGACTTGGTCAGTCTTGACCATTTTGACTTTTTGAGTCGTGGTCTTTTTTGACTTTGCCGCTTTCCTTTTGGAAAGCGGAGCCGCCACTTTCTCTCCTCCATCGTTGGATTTAGATGTGGACTTATCTGCGGCTTTAGCCATGGTTAAAAGTTCCTCCTTTATACTATATTTACCCCGCGGCGTCAAAACGCCGGGGCGGGATATTCAAAGCTACGCTTCGGCCTGTTTCGCAAAACTCTTTACACTTTATGTGGGGAGATTCGGGAACGCCGAAGGAAATCTTCCTTGAGTCCTTTTATGCGGCGCATAATCTCTTCGGCGAGTTCGCGGTAGCCGAGCTTGCTGTCATCATATCGACTAATCTCCTTTTTGTCAAGCATTTCGCCGTAAATAACTGCCATTTTTTCCTTTCCGCGGAAAACCTCGGACATTTTGTCCGACCCGTGGATGTACGCAGGAACCACCGGCACCAACGCCTGACGGGCAATCAACCCGATTCCCGGTTTCGGATCGAGAAAATCGACCCCCCTGGCCCGGGTTCCCTCAGGGAATATTACGACTCCCTGGCCCCCGTTGAGAAGATTATTTATGGTTTCAATGGCCCCCTTGTCGATCGCCCCACGGCGAATCGGATGCGCGTTGGTGCTTCTGATGATGGCGCCAAAGACAGGATTCTTAAAAAGCTCCCGCTTGGCCATGAAATGGACCTGCCGCCAGATAAAACTCCCGACCAGGGGAGGATCGGCCAGCGATTTATGATTACTGGCAATAATGAACGGTCCGGTCTCGGGAATATTCCGGTGCCCGTAACGGCGCATGCGAAAAACCGTACTCGCTATCAATCTTGTCAGGCCCCAGCCAAGTCTGTAAGTTAGAATCATAACGAGGTGAGTTTGGTCTTGATCAGCTTGATTATCCGATCAACCTGTTCTTCGATTGTAAGATTGGTCGTGTTGATAACAAGGGAATCGCGCGTTTTCTTAAGAGGCGAAACCTCCCGATTGCTGTCGAATTGATCCCGGCGTTCCAAATCGGCGATCTGTTCTTCCAGCGAGGTCCCGATTCCCTTGCGGGATAATTCCAGAAGCCTCCGGCGCGCCCGTTCTTCGATTGAAGCATCGAGATAGACTTTTATATCGGCATCGGGAAAAACGACCGAGGTCGTATCCCGCCCTTCGGCTACAATATTCCCTTTTTTGCCGATTTCTTTCTGCCGCTTCACCATTTGCTTGCGCACTCCGGGGTGCGCTGAAACCTGCGATACAGCCCCGGTGACTTCGGGGGTCCGTATTTCTTCGGTTATATCGGCGCCATTGAGATATACCCGGTTGATGTCACCGTCCATTTCGAATTCGATTTTGATTTTCCTAGCGACGGTCTCAAGCAGTTTGCCGTCGTCAATCGGAAGTCCGTTCCTCAGGGCAAACCAGGTGATAGCTCGATACATGGCCCCGGTATCGAGATAGACGAAACCGAGCTGTGAGGCCAGAAGCCTCGCCGTGGTCGATTTGCCGGATCCCGCCGGGCCGTCGATGGCTATCACTTTGCCGTCGAGAGCTGTTAATTTATAGCGAATTGACATAGCTTATAAAGATACGTGAATGTCTTTAAAACGCAACGAGATTTTATCCCTCGAATTCAATCTCGAAATCAGCCTGCGGCCAATCTGCAAAAAGTCCTCGATTATTTTAAAATCGACTTATCGCCGCCCAAGGCGAATTACGTAATACTAAAAATTCAGAAGGAATGCAATGAACGAACGACCGTCATTCTATCAGGTATACATGGAATTCGCCGAAGCGATCTCGAAACGCTCGACCTGTACCCGTCTTCAGGTCGGGACAGTTATCACCTCGAAAGATTTTCGCAAAGTTCTCGCGATCGGATACAACGGCAACGCCACCGGGCTTCCCAATACCTGTGATCGCGAAGAACCGGGCAACTGCGGATGCCTCCATTCCGAGGAAAACGCCGTTATCAACTGCGACTCTCCCCGCGAAACCGAGAAGGTCGTCTTTGTTACCCATCTTCCCTGCTCGGCCTGCGCCAAGCGCTTGATTAACCTGGGAAATGTTATCCATGTTATCTATAAAAACGACTACCGCAAGCGAGACTCCCTCGAGATATTAAAAAGCGCCGGCATCAAAGTCAGCCCGTTTGAAGAATTCGAATAAGATATCAATGATAAGTAGGATTTTATTACTTATATCTTGTATCGCTTATTATTGAATTTTTTCTATTCGTTAAGGTAGATAGTCTCTTTCGACCATTTCTCATTAAAATGATTGTATAGAATTAGATTTGCCACTTCCTGCCTATTTTGAGAAGTCTTCTTGTAGTTTTTAATAAGGGCGATTAATATCAACATCCATGCCAATAGAACGATATATTGACTAGGCGATAGTATATTAGATGACAGGCAAATAGTTAATTTGGAATTATACAGAATTGTATTAATTACCATGGTACCAAGTTTTATTCGGACAATCTCACTTGGTAAATACAATATCCAAATCAAAAAACCGATTGTAGACCCAATTATGGTTGCGCCAAGAGCGTGAGTATAATCTACCAATGATGAATCGAATTCCTTGGATTCCGCCAATTCCTTATAAATAGCCTTTTTTGAATTCCAATAGTAAGCGAAAATCACCCAGACTTCTCTCTTGCTTAGATTCGGATGGTTGTTTATGTCCAGTTCTTTGCCTTTATATTTTACCTTTATTAAACGTTCATCTATAAGCCTATGAAATATTTTTGTATGGTCTATGGCGATTTTCCCCTCCAACGGGCCCCAATATAAATAAAAGTAAATGCTCGCGGATAAATATCCAATAGCTGTTGCCGCCGCAATAAACGCTGTAGCAGACAGCAAATTTCCTGTTGAATCGTAAAACTTCTCTAAAAACGCTAATGTACTATTAAAATCAGAGACCAAAAATGCAACCAGAAATTGGATAATTGCCACTAATCCTGGAATTGTAAGCCGCAGAAACTGCCTTACATCATTCATTTCTACCTCGGATAGGAATTTAGAATGACCTTGACGTGATGAGTATAGTAAAGACTGAAACCAATATCAAGAAATATTATACTGTAATTGAATTCTAATCAGCAGCCTAAAGACGAAATCCCGAAATTCTCATTCCCCTATCGTATCCGCCCGGAACCATTTCATTCGAATCCTCTCGAACTCGCCATTCGCTTTCATTTTCGAAATCGCGGCATTAAGCGTATCCAGAAGCGCCTTGTCCCCCTGGCGGACCGCGATTCCGTAATGCTCCTCGGATAAAAGCTCACCGACCGTTTTGGCCGCCCCCTGTCGATGAATATATTCCATCGTTGTCGGGTAATCGTTCAGAACGGCATCGAGCCGTCCGTTTTCCATATCGATGAAAGCCGCGCCGATATTTTCGAACGGCACCACCGTTACCCCGGATAACGATTTGGCGTATTTTTCCCCGGTAGTCCCGAGCTGGACCCCGACCATTTTCCCCGGAAGGTCCTCAATTCCTTTGATTGACGTATCTGCCTTCGGAACGGCCACAATCTGTCCCGCCAAATAGTACGGTTCGGTAAAATCGATAATCGCTTCCCGTTGCGGGGTGATGGTCATGGCCGAGAGAATACAATCGTACTTGTACCCTTTCAGCCCCGAGATTATACCGTCGAACGGAGTAATGATATATTCCGGCTCAAGATCGTTCAGCTCGCAAATCCGGTTCATGACATCGACATCGAAACCTTCGACCTTGCGTGTCTCGGTATTGACCATTTCAAATGGTGGATATGTGGCGTCCGTCCCGACCCGAAGAATGCCGGTTTCTTCCCACCCTTCTTCACTGCGATTCCCGCAACTCAGAAAGAGCGCACAAAGCAATATTATAAAAGATATTTTCCGCATAAATTTACCCGCTGTGATATCTATATAATGATAGCGGCAGGAAAATGCCAAAAGAAATTATATAAAACCGTTTTTCCGGAAGTTCAATAATACTCGATCGAGAGATGCCGGAGCTGGTCCGCGATTTCAAGATCGACCTTAATCATCGCCGTATCGTAACCGGGCGAATAGAAATATTCGTCTACTCCGGTCATTCCTATTTCCTCGAAGTACCCGGCGTAGGTCCCCCCCTCGGCTCGAAGACCGCTATTGGCGGGAACGCGCAAGATAAGCCGCGAATCTTCCCCCTTGATATGGATCCTGACTTCCGGCTGAAGATCCCCTATTTTGAGGTAGATGTCCCCCTCTTCGTTTTCGAGTGTTATCTCCTTCAAGGGGATCCGCGACATTAAAAGATTGACATCCGAATCTCTCCCCATACAATTGAGTTTCACCGGAACGAGCTCGGAAAATTCAATCGTCCAGTCGTCACGCATCCGGCCGTTATGAAAATAGATGATACTCCCCGCCGACATGCCGTGATCGATATTCAATATTCCTATGGAATCCCGTTTCTCGTAATCAATATCCGGTTTGCGAGTATATCTCTCGGCCCGAATCTCGGCCAGCATATCGGGGGTCCGGCTGACACGGATATCGTAATCGCCGTGATCGATATTGGCCTCGATCATTTTCACCGAACTATCCATTTCCCGATCCCAGCGCATCCGAGAGAAATAATTGTGCGATGGATCCCGGTCGCCGATATCGATGGCCAGGTAAAACATGAACAGGATCAGTGCAACCGGGCTGAGATAAGAGATAACCCGGGCGCCTGTTTTTTGAAATATCTTTTCAATTCCGAGAGCAATCAGCAACAGCGGCCACCATTCCAGAAGTTCCAGCCAGTAGTAATCGGAAAGCCATCCGGCATTGGTCGCCAGAATCAATATCCCGACCGCTATAAACAGCAGTCCCCAGCGAAGTTTAGCGGGACTCATTGGCGATCCCCTCGGGCCCGGCCTGATTATTTTCATCTTCGACCCGATCATTGTTGTAAGCTCTAATCAGAATCAGGGCGCCGGCCACGATCAGGATAACCGGCCAGAAATCGCTCCAGTCGAACCACCACCACATATTATGCGCGAGGAAGACCAGGCCCAAAACAATAAGGATCAGCCCCGGCCAGAGATAACCGGCATTCGATGACCCGTGATTTTCGCTTTTTGTTTCCGGATTCTGAGAATTGTCTGTTCGATTCACTGTTTCAACTCCGCTTTCGAGCGGACGTCTCGGCATGACAATCCAGCCGACAATGTATATTATCAGACCTGCTCCATGGGCAAAGATCAGCAAAAACAAGATTATCCGAACGATTGTCGGATCGATATCGAAATATTCGCCGAGCCCTCCGCAGACACCGGCAATTTTATTCTCGACATTGGAACGGTATAGCCGCTTTTTCATCTTCCCTCCTTGTCTTAAGGAATTAAGGGTGTCTGTAAGGTACTACGGAATAAAGGCAAAAAAGTTCTATTCGTCTATTTTTTGTAAAGAATCGACCATACCGTCGATCATCAGACTGTCGGAGCGGGTCAGCATGAAATTGGACAACTCATTGAGGCGGCCAATCATAGACTTTCTTTCCTCGACCTTGTCGGTCACCCGGCCCAGATCATAAAAAGCGTATATCATCATCATCGCCCGATCCCGGAGGTCCTCCGGCGAGGTCTCCTGCCGTCTTTTGGCGGCGATCTCGGCATAATGCTTCGAAATCATGTCGAAATAGTGCGGTTCAAGGGAATCAGCTTTGGCCCGAATCCCGGAAATCGCAGTAGAATCCGGCGCCCGAAGGGACGCGCCGATGTCTTCTGACAGGGCATCCATGTCGACAGCACTATCCTGTATTTCATATACCGTTTCTCCGGTCCTTCCTCCGCGAATTGCGATTTCCTTTTTTTTCTGTTCCACAAAGGGCTCTGCAAGGTCAATTGTCTCCGGACTCGGTGCGGCCACGGCCGGTTCCAAGGGCTTTTCCGCAAGCTGTTTGGAAGGTGTCCCTTTCAGGCGGTCCGCTTCCTTAAGGATTTTTTCTGGGCTTTTTTCAAATGAATCGAACATTGTCCGGGATTTTGTCTCATTCTTTTGAGCGATATTTTCTTTATCAATTTCCGCGGGAAAATAGGGAAGAGTTTCATATTTCTTTGCAGGAGCCTTTTCGGAGTTCGCTTCCGTCATGACATCGACATCCCCTTTTGATTTTTCGGGGATTTCATCCTCTTCTGCCCTTTCCAGCGGCTTGCCCATTTCCAGCGCCCGCCGTTCGTCGCCGGTGATTTTAGGAGGAACCGGGATGTTCCTGTTCCGGACTTTCATCTGCGGCGTCGTCAGGACTTCCTGTTCCGGTGCAATCTCACCGAATTCATAAATTGAAATAAAGGCGACCAGGGCAATCGAGGCGGCCACTGCGACAAGCTTGTATATCGTCCCCCTTTTGCGGGTTTGGCCTATTTCGGTAACTTTCGCTTCGAGCTCCTCCTCGGCCTCGATTTTGGCCATAATTCTTTCCCGGCTCTTCTCCCAGATTTCGCCGTCAGCCTCCAACTCGAAGCGATTCGCCATATCCTGAAGACTCAGAAGCCGGTTGTACTCTTCCTGCCAGACCGGGTTATTCTTGATGAGCTCTTCGGTTTCCCTGATTTCCTTATCCGATAATTCTTTATCGATGAAACGGCTGAGCCTCTTTCTGATATCATTTTTATCCATAATCACTTCAACTCATCTTTGAGCAGTTCCAGCAATTTTTCACGCGCCCGGTAAAGGCGCGAATCGACCGTCCCGGGCGATATATTCAATTCCCCGGCAATCTCTTCGTAACTCAACTTATCGTACATCCTCAATACAAATACGGCGCGGAACTGTTCCGGCAATGCCAGCAGGGCGGCCGCGAACTTTTTATCGGTCTCCTTGGCAATCAAATTATCCAGCGGATTTCCGGACTCGTCCGGGATATTTCCCGCAAGCGGTTCGATCTCATCAAGGCTTTGCTCGCGGCTGTTCCGCTTGATATAGTTCAGGGCCAGATTCCTCGCGATTGTTGCGATCCAGGGATAAAACGGGCGTCCCGATTCAAAATTCTCGAGCGCTCCCCAGGCCTTTACGAAAGCGTCCTGGACAATATCCATGGCCGAATCCCGTCGCCCGGTCAGTATCAAAACCGTCCGCATTAACCGCCTCTGGTGTATCATTATCAGCTTCCCGAAAGCCTCCTTATTCCCCTCCTGAGCCGCTTCAATCAGCTCCCGCTCTTTCAGGTGTTCCTCTTTGTATACATGCGGGGCGCCTTTTTCTTCCGATAAATCCCGGGGCATTTTTAGCTTCCCATCGCCGCAATTTGGATGATCAGTTTTTCGACTATGGCTCGTTCCGGCTTGATATTACTGCGCAAATCCCGGTCGGCACGGGCGATCAGTTCGATTATTTTTTCAAGCTGTTCGTTACCGAAGAAATTAATCTGCTCACGGTATTTCCAGGCCATGAACTGGCGCCCCGATCCGAGCGGCTTATTATTCTTTATCAGATAGAGATCGACAAAATGCTCCCCCATGAAATACATCAGCCCCGGCCAGGATTCCCCGGCCCGAACCAGGAAATCGATCACACTCAGGGCCCGGTCGATTTCCCTCCGTGCAACATAATCGGTAAGTTCATAAATCTTGAAACCCTGGTAATCCGAAGAGACCGCCGCCACCTCGGCCGGAGTGATTTTGCCGTTTTCTCCGACATAATCGATCAGCTTGGAGGCCTCTAAAATGATTCCCCCCAGATCCCCGGCCGCGAGAGTGGCCAGCATCTCAAGCGCCTCATTGTCGATCGTAATATTATTCTTCGCAAACATCGCCTTCAGGCGCTTTTCGGCGCTGGTGCGGGATAGCCTTGCGAATTCCACCGCGGCGGTATTATCCATTAAATAACTGTAGAACTTGGTCTTTTTGCCGGGGGCTTTTCCGGCCGGCGAGGTCATGATAACCACCCGATGCGGATCCGGCGGAGTCATCAATTTGATTATCTTCTCGACCTGTTTCTGGCCAAGCGATTGAATATCGGTAATGGTGAAGGCCTGGTTCTCACCAAGCATCGGGAATATCGAAAGCTCCGCCACGATATCCTCGAGCTTCGATTTCGAAGCGGACAAGGTCGTATGATTGGTTTTTACCAGGGCGGGCGGAAGATACCTCCGGACCGTCTCTTTCTCCGCCTCCTTAATCCGATATTCCTCGGAGCCGAAAAAATAGTAAACCGGGCGGAATTTCCCCTTACTTAGTTCTTTTATTAATTCAGCAGGACTCACCTGATGATAATATCAGGCGAGGTATGCCGCTGTCAATGGAAAATCCCCCCGATCGAGGGATTCTCTTTGCGGGGGACCCAGCCGAGCGAAAAATTATATCTTTTCTTGTAATCAAGAGCCTTACGCAGAAGATCGCTGAATTCGTAACGGGTGGGCTTGTTTTCATTAACTTCATTGACCACGTCGAGATTATCGCCGTAAATGGTCAGGTCTTTCCCTTCGAAAAGTTTGCCGTTAAGTTCGACAAATTCCAGCAGGGTTAATAGCGAGGCGTAATCGGTATGAAGCTCCCCTCCCGAAAAAGGGGCCTTAAAGAAAATTCCGGCATCCGGAATGGAGAAACAAACCAGCCGGTCGTGGCCGTCGTTTTCGCCGCTCATCTTTAAAAATGATCCGAAATAGCATTCCATGCCCGTCATATAGGGCAAATGCCGTGCCTTTATCGAGCAACGGGAGGCATACTACTGCCATACAACAGCTTACCTTTCGGCGGAAGATGTCAGCTGTGAAACGGTTTTCAGTTTTTATTGAAGTCGTTTACAATAATGCGTAAGTGCTTTACCTGGCAACCGGTGCCGGGCAATCGATATCGACCGGGATTCCGAGCTTCGATTCCAGTTCCGCCTTTAGTTTCTGGCGGGTATCGGGATCGATCATTTCCAGGGTTTTGCGGAAATTTTCATTATTAAAAAGGGCATTGATCTCTGCCCTGAGAAGACGCCTGTCCTTATCCGAGGCGTCCTTAAGGATATTACGAAGAATATTCATGAAGTCCATCTTACCACCTCACCTTTTCGTCTGTACTCTGATTTTCCTCGACCATTTTTCCTGCGTTCAAGAGACGATCGACAAGCTTCTCCATTTCCACGAAAACCTTCGCTTGCGCCGAACGGGGGAGTTGCGAGAATTTGCCTAATAGCTTTTCAATATCCTTTTCGTGCATACGATCCCTCCGGATAATTAACCGTTATCGGGCTCGCTATAATTATCGCCATTTTGATTGAAATGTGAAGAAGCGGAGAAACTATTTTCAGGAGGATAGTCCGTTGTACAACCGAAGTGCGAAGCGGTCGGTCATCCCGGCGATGAAATCCGCGACGACGATTTCGAGCGGCTCTTTTTCAAGGCGATCCTTAAATCTGCCATACAGTTTGCCCGGGTCGGTACAATAGCTTCTGAACAGGGTTTCGATGACTTCCCGGGACCTCGCGGCATTCCCCATCATGCGCGGATGCCTATACATCTTTTCAGTTAGAAACATTTTCAAATTGTGCAATTTTTGATTCATTTCTGCGGAAAAGTCGATTGCTTTAATACGCGCCCGTCTGACCTCGTCGAGCGATTTTAGATCCGCTTCCTGAATCAGCCGATGACTGTCTGCGATCAGGTCGCTGACCTGGATATCGACCATCCGCCGTACGAAGATATGACGACGCAAATGCTCGTCACTTCCGGGATAACTTTCCCGGGACCATTTAAGAACGGTTTCGAGAATTGGAACATGATGCAGGTCCTCCCACTTTAGTATCCCCGATGACAGTCCGTCGTCGAGATCGTGGCAGTTGTACGCGATTGCATCCGCCAGGTCGACCAACAGCGCTTCGAGAGTCGGCTTCTCATCCGAGGGGAATTCCTCTGGAGCAAATGGCTCGGCTTCAGTCTCATGCTTGACAATTCCCTCACGGACTTCATAAGTCAAATTAAGTCCGGGAAATTCATCATATCGCTTTTCGAGAAGATCGACAATCCGGAGCGATTGACGATTATGATTGAACCCTCCGAATTCTTTCAACAATTCATCCATCACCCATTCTCCGGCATGTCCGAACGGGGTATGCCCCAGATCATGCACCAGCGCAATCGCTTCGGAGAGATCTTCGTTCAGGCCGAGCGCCCGCGCGATGGTTCTGCTGATCTGTGCCACTTCGATGGTATGAGTCAAACGGGTCCGGTAATGATCCCCCTCGTCGCTGAAGAATACCTGGGTCTTGAGTTCCATCCGTCGAAAAGCCGCGGAATGGATCACCCTGTCCCGGTCACGCTGGAATTCCGTGCGAAGTGGGTGTTTCTCCTGGGGATAACACCGTCCCCGGGTCTTCGAAGCTTTGGCGGCATACGGCGCAAGGACCCTGTCTTCATACTGCTCGATCATTTTTCGGGGATTAAGCAAGATTATTACTCCCGGTTGCGGCCGCCGATAAAATTGATTGAAATGTTATGGGTAAAACCGAGCGTCGTATGATAGTTTGCGGAATAAACAAAAGAAATTCCCCGGTAAACCAGTTCTGCCCCGCCCCCGTATGTCAGCGGATTATGGCTGATCCCCCAGAAAAAGGCATGATGGTCATAAAGATATATGTACTGCCCTATCCCGACATAGGTTTCATGGTCCTTTTCGAACCGGAGCCTGGCGGTCAGGGTATGAAACGATCCCCCCTCGATTTCGGCATAAATATCGAAAAGGACATTATCCCCCTCACGGCGATCGACAATTTTCGGACGGTTCAGATTATCGACCACGACCCCGAGATGATACGGCCCGTAGTTCACCCCCGCGCCAAGACCGACCGAAGCGGCCCGGAAGGGATCATAGGTCCCGCCTATTTCAAGAATTTTCCCCGATCCGATCAGTGACCCCGTAAAGTTCTTATAATTGTATGAAATGGTACTACGGAATATCTTCTCGGTATAATAATCGCTCTCTCCGAATTGAGAAAAGCCCGCGGAAAATGAAACATCACCGACCCGATACCCCGCGGCAAGAAACAACTGATCCAGCTCCGACAGTTCGAATCTCCGCTGCCACCCCGATTCAATCAGTAACTGTCCCTTTTGGACCATCCCCGAGGGGCAGGCCAGATGGCTCCCGGCCGACGGTTGTGACATCATAACCGTCCCGGCCATACCATATGAACGCCCCGCGTCGATTTCATAACCGCCGGCAAAAGGCGTCATAACGAGCCATATCAGCAGTAATTTGAAATATTGTCTCATGGTGCAATCACGATCGTTTCCTTAT
>Ga0272443_10006522_pt1 | contig 11506 bp, 19 predicted proteins | sample SSMAcet12_FD_193581 | JGI IMG/M metagenome (GOLD analysis project Ga0272443, IMG submission 193581) | Marine sediment archaeal communities from Little Sippewissett salt marsh, Falmouth, MA, United States - SSM-Acet-12 | ecosystem: Environmental > Aquatic > Marine > Wetlands > Sediment ... | reverse complement strand
ATAGACATAGACATATTCATTTCGACTTGAGTCATAATACGGCTCTGTGATGATGACACTTGCAAATGCTTGTGTCGGAACAAGAATCAGAAAAATCATAGAAAGAGATAAAACACGTTTTAACAATTAGGACACCTCACAATAAAGATAAAAAGAAAACAGTAGAGGAACGATTCCTCTCCTGTTTTCCTTCCTCTTTGATTAGCTTGCAGCTTGTTTAACAAGTTGAATGAGTTTTGGCGTGAAGAAGATTGCTAAACCGAGTAAAACGAATGGTCCAAGAACCGTCATAAGTTGAACAGCAGCAGTTAAAATTTCACCTGCAGTAAAAGGGATAGTCACACCTGAAAAATCGAGAGTCATACCTGTTTCCTCCATTTCTTATCATCCTAATTTTTTTATTTTAACTGCAAAAGCAGCTAATATCTGTAGATTTCAAAATCATCATCTTTATCTTTTTTTCTATCTTTTTTTATAGAAAATAATGTTCTAACAATAGAAATTAACCTTCCAACGTGTTTTGGCACTAGAAACAAAACAATGATTGGTGCCACATAAAACAAGAAATATTTCACTAGTTGCCAAAAATCATCTGTTCTTTTTGGAGATAAAAACGTCTCAAAAGGAGGTAAGTCCATACTTACGACCTCCTAAATGATGAAACAGCACTAACAAGTACATATAAAAGCAATCCAACCGACATGATCGCAATAGGAATCAATGCCCAAGGAGCAACTAACTTGAACATATACTCGAAAACGTTCCAATAAAATTCAAAGTCCCAAACATCTGATAATGTCTCCAAGCTAGTCCCTCCTAACGATCAATATGATTGCCGAGGCTAGTGTGAATGTTGATAAAAACAACATCACATCTGGATTACCGAGAACAAGTTTAAAGCTTTCTGAAACGATTCCCCCAACATTCATGAACGATCACGACCTTTAATGATAATACTCATGAGAAAGTCGAAAATAGGTGAAATAAGGATTGAAGCTGAAAAAATGAGAAAGTAAGATGTAAAAACTTCACTAGCTGTATAGTTCACGACTTCATACCCCATTATTTCGCCTTCTTCCCTATGAAAGCGTTCGTGATATTGAAAACGAGCAAAGCAATCAAAAGTGAAATAACCAAAACATCGCTGATCGCCATTTCATGCTTCATCACGATTTGATCGCCATTTTTCGTGTCAATGATCGTGACGTTTTCATTCGTTTGAAGCTGAATCAACTGATTTAACTTTTGATTCGTTTGTTCGCTTTCATATTCGATGTTGTTGAGAATCTGTGTGTTCTCGTCCATCCCTCTCACCTCGAATTCAATATAAGCCATTGAACCATTCAAATGAACACATCAAAAATGTTGATGTGACAGGCTTCGAGGGTTCATAGATACATTTCGCTTCAAAAGAAAAAAGCGTTTTTGAACGGTTGAAAGCAAAAAAAGCCGACCAAATTCAAAAGCTGAAATTCACTCATTTCGCTTCAAAATTTGATCGGCTGTGTGGAAGAAAAATCTATATATAAATATATTAGAATACTTCACAATTATTACAAAAAATAACGGGCTAGCTTTAGATAAAAATACTGTTTCAAAACCTAACTAGGTAAGATAAAAGCTAGCCCATATTCATTGTATCAAAATATATGCTAGATCGCTAACAACATCCCTTTTGTTTTCTCCTGTATTTTCTTCTCGAATTCATTTAATTCTGTAATTGTTACCCCTTTATTTTTTAATTCTTCTGGTACAAGGCTTTCATGAGCCTTCCAAAAGGCTATTTTCATCATTGCGACCTCTACCCTTCCAAGGCCTGCTAAAGTCCTTTCTGTGGTCGTTTTGAAAGCCTGGCGACCAACGTATTCCCTTATGTATACATATGTGCTACCATTCGTCTTAGAGAATGTGAGATACATAGTTTGTCTCCTTTCTTTTTTCAAAATCATCATCTTATTTGACGCTCATATTAGCGTTCTAAGGCGTTTTATTTATTTCTAGGGAGATAGTGGTGTATCTGTCCTTAAAACGTCTTAAATCGGCATTTCAAGCGTCTGACTAGTGGTTATTTGCCACTAGTCTTTTTTTTACCAAAAGATTTTAGTTTTTCTTCTAGCTTTCTTGCTCTTTCTTCTATGTTTTCATGATCTACTTGCAGCTGATCGCCATGAGCGACGCTCTTATTATTTGAAGTTGCTATATATTCTGGAACGTTATCCCTCCTTACAGACCGCTTTTGATCTTTCTGTTCTTTGTGGTGCTGTTTGACTGTACTGAGAACACTACTCATATATTTCAACTTCCCTTGTTCTGTTTTTGCTCTTGTTTTGTATTTAGAAAGTTGTTCGACAAATAAATTTGAAATATCATCATCATCAATTTTTTCTGACATGAAACGATCTATTAAATTAAGTGTCGATTCATCATATATAGCACTCAATTCATTTAGATGATTATGATCTCTTAGATTATTATAATCACTTAGATAATTATTATTATTAGATGGTGTCTTTTCGGACACCGTGTCTGGTGTCTTTTCGGACACCGTGTCTGGTGTCTTTTCGGACACCGTGTCTGGTGTCTTTTCGGACACCGTGTCTGGTGTCTTTTCGGACACTTCTATATTTTTGTTTCTAGATTCAATAGATTTTTTTGCCAAAGATAAACCAAAAGAACGCCTGTCTGACCATTTTCTACACTTCACAAGAGAACATATTTTTGAATCTGCATAGACAGGATATGGATACACAATAATATCTGTAACTGTTTTACCTCTGTATTTAGTCTCTTTAATGTCAATAAGACCAACTTCATATAAAGGCTTAAATATCTTATAGATTTTTTTCCCTTTGTATGAATACCCTAGTTCTTCCGATATGCTGGACATACTTCTTTTAACGTGGTTATCGTATTTTCTTTTCTCTGAACGATCTACCATCGTTATTAACTGTTGCCACTTTACAAAAGCAATATCAGTTATTTTTACAACTGAACCTACTTCTATTTCATTCATGTTACTATCTTTAATTACAGGTATATTGCTATCTAAAGGTTTTGAAACCCACCTTTCTAACTGTCCATACATCATTGTGAAAGTAAGAACATCCCTGTTTTCAAATTCATTTTGACCTTGAGAAATTTTTCCGAAGTCCATTTTATATCCTCCTGTTTTACCTGTTGCAAAAGGAGACAAACTAACGTATATTTGAATTAGGTTTTTTACGTTGGTCTGTTGCACCTTGCAGCAGGCTTTTATTTTTTATTTTTTAACGAACATAAGTTCGGTAAAATTATTCAAATAAAGGGCGTATACCAATATAAAGGTAACACGCCCTTAAACTTCTTTACACCGCTTTCATATTTACATAAATGTAGTATATGATAAAATATGAAAGCGTTGCATTGGAGATCAATCTCCGTTTAAGGTACTGTGTTTACCTTATTCCCTTCTATTGTGTTGGTAGCACAATAGTGGGATTGCAACGCTTTTTGTTTGCTGATTTAAAAATACACTTTTAGACAAAATGAGTCAATAGTTACTATTATGGTTATAATTTCTGATTCTTTTATCCTGTTTTTAACTTGAAATAAATTTCTGTTTGTGCAGGTAAAAAGGGGTTATATAGATTAACGCCTTCTATCTTTTCTATTGTTCTGCTAAAATCAACATTAACCCCATTAACTTCTATTTCATCGCATTTTTTAGTTACTGAAAGGTGTAAATTTACTGTTTTCCGTATAGATTCATTCAACCTTTTTATATCAATAGCTGATAAAAAAATGATATTATCCAAATGCAATGATTGATATAACAAAAATTCAATTTGTTTAAATGAATAGACAGAAACAGACTCCATTTCATCTATACAAAATACATTATAATCATCATAACTACTGAATTTATAATCGTTGACATTTATACTGTTTTTCAGTTCATAATTACTATATAAATTTGCTTTTAATCCCTTAGACAGTTCGCTTGATATTTTTGACATAGCAAGCGTTTTACCTTCTCCGATCCCACCGGTCACCAGTATAACTCTTCTTTTTGTTTCGATTCTGTTTAAAATTTTATTAATCATTTATAACGGCCTTTCCATTCTTATAGAATTTTGTTTTATATTCAATTCCCATGTCTCGAAGTTCCTTTTCAAAACGTGACACTAAATGAATATCAGTTAATATATTAGATCGTTTCACACCGTATTCATCTACATATTTTGTTTCCCACAATTCTTTTTTCATTTATTCGTCCTCCTTGTAATCATAAATGACATTGATTTCATACCCTGCAATACCAATTAAACATCCCTATGTTCTGGATTGAGTAGATCGGCAAAGATGAAGCTGCCCTTCTTCTCGTAGTTTGCTACTAGCGACATAGTGGCAAGGTTGACGAGCGTTGATTGACTCAAGCCCGTCTCCTTTGCCATTTCTGCCAGTCTTTTTCCTTGTCTATCTGTGAAATCTATTGATTTTCTCATGAAGTTTCTCCCCTAGTTTTTGTTATAGTGAAATTATAGTAGTTTTCTTTTTCTCTCAAGAAATCAACGATTTCTAATATTGTTCCACAAATAACTTTATTTTCATCTAAATCTATCAAAAAAGGAGTGGGAGGAAATCTTTCTTCTGAAAAGACCAACTTATATTTTTTATATGCTAAAATTTCTTCGTATTCGTCAAAATCATCGTCATATTCCTCACCTACTACATCATAAAACGTGATGATTCCATCTTTTTTCATAGATAAGAAAAGCCATAGAATGTAATCTACTTTATTATCTGTCATCATTTACACCTCCATTTTTTTCGATATAGATTGTTTCGCCTAGTCCATTATCCCAACCGTTCACACACTCACCATTGTCAAGTGATTCTATAATTTCATTCATTTCATCAATACTACCTGGTGTAATTGTTGCTACAACTTTTTCTCCTATGACTACATCGAATTCGTGCAATTCATAATCAAACTCTTTTTCAACAACGGCATATTCATTTCTTTCCCAAATTTTCATTTTTAATATCCCCTTTCGCTTTGTTGATTTAATTATAACATCTAAATGAAGTTAAATCAACATCAAAAAGATAAAAAAATAACAGCATTTTTAAATGCTGCTATAACTGCCTTAATTGTCTATTCAAGTCATAATCTGCTGTTCGTAAAGATCGTTGTAATATGTGCAAATCACTTAATGTCATTTCGATCTTTTCGTTTGAATCGTTCACGAGAAGAACAATTCGTTCACCCCTGGTCATGATCTCTACTATTGAACCGTCAACCGTAATGATATGTGAAGTGTATCTTCTACCATTCAATCTATCACCACCCCAAACCTTTTTAATGCTCTCTGTTTCAATATCAACACTTCTCTGAGGTAGTGTTCTTCTAGCATGATTTGACCATTTTCTTTCGCTCTGTGTACAATGAATTTGCAATGGTTTACTTTTTGAACGATGTCCCAAACATCGTTCTCTTTTTTATTTAAACGTTCTCTGTTTATCATGATGTCACCATAAATGGTGACATTTTTTCGTAAATGTTTTCGATCATCCGGATCTCGTCTCTGTACTGTTTTTTATTGTTTTCAAGATTTTCTAAGTACCAATCGAGAAATGAATGAAGAGTACTAGATTCGTTTGCGTCAAGCTGCAAGTTGATTTGTTGTACTTTATCATCTTTGTCTTTTTCTTTTTCTGTGATCTGCTTAATCTGTTCGATGATCGACGAAAAACTTTGAAATCGTTCGTCACCTTCATTTTTTCCGTACTGTCTGCGTGCCGAACGCTTCACACTTCTTGAGACCTTCTGCAAGCTGACTGCAAGTATCGCAAACTCACGTTTTTCTAAGTTCAAGATCATGCTACTATTCCCTCCTCTTGTAAATATTCAAGAAGTTTTTTTCTTTCTGTATTCGTCATTTCGCTTTCTCTCATCATAAAAAAAGCATTTCTCCCAATCGCCACTTTTCTGTTATCTGCTAGTTTCTGCTTTCTGTACCAGTTCATGCAGCTAGAAGGAACAAGCATGAATCCTGCTGCACGACTCGCATTTTCGGCTGCTTTGACAGCGTAATAAAACGTGAAAACTTGCATTTTCTTAGCATAGACTACTGGCGGTATGTCAGGTGCATGAAATAGAAGTGTTCGAGGGTCTTTTTCAATGTATTCTGGCGGTACGATTGAAACATTAGATAGCTGCACGCTGCGTCACTTCTTTCTCAACAAATTTATCAATCTTTATTTTCTTCTCTTTTCGTACATCATCATGTATACGTTGTAATTCTTCAAAAAATTTCTGTGCTTGTTTTTCCGTTGAAGGCATTGGGAATTGCTGAACCATTTCGTATGTGTCGTATAGATTTAGCTTGAAAAATTTACGTTTGATTGCATTTGGTAGGTACAACGTGTTTCTGTATTTCCCAAATGCCCCTGCTTCTTTCATCTGATAATCATATACGTCGATCGAAACACCATGACCAACGTTTCGGACATTTAGTAGTATCTCGACGATCTGACGAATACGACTGTCTAGGTTCATGACAGAAGGCGTTGCATACATTTGGACAGACTTCATTTTACGTGTATAGAAAAGAAGTTTAGTCATGTTGATCGACTCTTTCGATCTGTATTGCCGACTGTCTGCCATGTTGTGAGCTTCATCCCAACATACTATACTTCCTTGCCTTCGTGTGACTTCATACCAATCCGTATAATGAACCATTTCGAGAGAATCTTTCAAATTGTAATTTGAAAAAAGCTGAATATCATGCCCTTTCCGTTTCACTTTCGCACGCCACCAATGTGCCAAAATTGACATGACAAGCGTTTTCCCTGCTCCAAGACCACCTTGTATTGCAATATGATGTGCCATTTATTTACCTCCTTTTTGGCTGCTCTATTGGCTTTCCTTTTTCGGTTAAAATGACAGGTTTTGGTGGTTTTGGAATCAACGCTTCAATGGTGTCAATGTATACATCTGGGCTTGCGACCATCACTTTTGCCTTTTCAGTTATCCATTTTATGATTTCTGTATATGGGTTTTCTTTGTGTAGATATTCATTCTTCCCTAGTTCATTTAGAAGCGTGATTGCCTTCACTTGATCTTGAGAAAGTTCTTGTGACTTGCTTTCCATCTCTTCAAGAACCTGTTTCACGTCTGAGATTTGAATTTGATTCGGAAACAATTCTTCCCCAATCGTACTTTGTAATTGATCTGCTGTATCTTGCATTTAGCTTAACCACCCTTCACTATTCTTGAGATAACTGCAAAATATGACGTTTCTCGTGTTAGTTCGCTATGATCGCTACGATCACAAAAGCGAAAAAGACAAGACCGAACAATGCGACCTTAGTTAAGTCTTTTTTTGCGTTGTCTTCCTGTGGCTTGAAGTTTGCGATTTTTTCTAGTACTACTGTTTTTTCAAGCTTTGCAATGTTTTCTGTCGCTGTGATAGATTTTGTCGGTGCTCTGTAAAAGAAGTTCCTACCATGTTCTCCAGTCGTAACCTCCAGGTCGGTGATCGGTATGCTGAAACGACCATCTACATTAACCTTTTCATTGTCGACGTGATCGACATAATGAATCTCACTGGTTTTATTTTCGCTGTTAAAAACAATCAGAATATCATTTGTATATTGATATGGGTCATTTTTCTTCTTTTTTCGTGCCGGAATGTTCATCATTTTTCCTCCTTATCCTATCCGTTTATTTTTCTCTTTTCTGTTCTTCATTCGTTCGTATAATACATATGCTGTGAAGCCGACTGCAGCTGCACCTGTCGTTGTCCCTGCACCGATCACCGCAAAGTAAAAAAATAACTCACTCACCACCACTTCACCCCTTCCTTAACTGCATAGTAGATTCTCATTGCTGACCTAAAAATAAAGACTGATAAAAGTATGACAATGCTTGCTAGAAGTGACTTTATGACAACCTGCCAAAGATATGGTATATCTCCAAAAATAGATAGATAACTGTTTACATTCAGTCCTTGTGCAGTCACCATGCCGACCTCGTTTAGCTTATCTCTTGCCATCTGTAGCAATGAAATAGGTGGCGTAAAGATAGAATCAATGAATGAATGTATTTTGATCTTGATTGTGTTGACATCCATTAGCTTCCACCCACCCTCACGCTTGAAATTAGTGACATTACACCTATTGCTGTCACTACCCATATCGAAAACAAAAGGATAGTCGCTACAACATTCAACTGCATGGGTTCAATTATGTTGAAAATGCGTCCTATCGTCGTTCCAATTGGCAAATTACTTGAATTGATCGGGTCAAAGAAAAGGCTCTGCATGGTTCGTGCCATGCCCTGCATGAATGAAAAAATGAGTTTCGCAACATTGAAAATGATTTGAAAAAAAAGAACAACTAACGTGACTAGCTTTTCTATGAAATAGAAAAGTCCATCTATTATCGCATAGATGATCTTGAAAAAACCTACGAATAAGTCAATGATCGACTGAAAACCATTAACTATCGTATTTATGACTGACTGAATCATTGAATTAAGTAAGTTTCCTAGCCACGTTATGCCGTCCCATATCGTCCCGAATAGGTTTGAAAATGAGTTTGTGAGAATGTTAGACATTCGATCAATCCTCTATTGCGACATTACGAACGATGACCATAATTTCGTACATCACTCTCATTGCGAAAAGTATGAAAATCAATGGCGACACATAAGGGAAAGTGACAGAAAATGTCGTTTCGATGATCGCTTTAATGAAATCTGTATTCATTATTTAGCTGCCTCCTTAACCAGTCTTATTAATTGAGGTGCATAGTGAATTGCTAGTCCTAACAGCACAAATTGCCCTAGCATTGCTAGTATCGCTGCTATCATTGTCAATAAATTGATAGCATTTACATTTCCTAGTTTGTCCGTTAAATCTGGTTTCGTTGTCGAACCTTCTGTTCCATCTTCTTTGATATGTACTATTTCATAGTCTGGCTCTCCAAACATATCAAATTCCATATCATTTTTTGGTATTGTGATTGATAGATCAGAAGCAGGAACCGTTGCATATTCTTGTCCACCGATAAGAATTTTCATTTCTCCAGTTGTAGGTGATGACCATGAAATGGTATAGTCACCTGCTTCATTTTGTGTCGATTCGCTACCTTCAATTGGTTCTGGTTCTGTTGTTTCTGTCACTGTGATACCTTCTGACTCATTCCCGTTCGTATCGACTGATTTGAATACGAGAGTATATTCCGTTTCTGGTTCTAGTCCTGTCATGGTGTATGTGCCATCTGTTGTCGTTCCGATCACTGCACCATTTTCATAGATGTTGACATGTGAAAAGTCGCTGTCAGTCGGTAGATCGAACGTGTATGAAATGCTTTCGTGACCGGCTGTTGTTTCGATGTTCGATATTTCAGAAGGTGGTAGTTCTGTTGGTTCTGGTTCTGTTGGTTCTGGTTCTGTTGTTTCTATCACTGCGACACCTTCTGACTCATTTCCGTTCGTATCGAATGTTTTGAATACGAGAGTATATTCCGTTTCTGGTTCTAGTCCTTCCATGGTGTATGTGCCATCCGTTGTCGTTCCGATCACCGAACCGTCTTTATAGACATTGACATGAGAAAAATCGGTATCTGTCGGTAGATCGAACGTGTATGAAATGCTTTCGTGATCGGCTGTTGTTTCGATGTTCGATATTTCAGAAGGTGGGCCATCTATTGGCTTCGAATAAATTTTAAACTCTTGTATATATGCACTCATGACAGTATTATTATTTTTAAATATGATTTTTTTTGCATTTAAAATATTTGTATTCACAATAGTAGTGTCATTATCTGCAATTTCATCCGATTGTTCATATATCTTATTACCGTTTTCGTCATATACTGAAAACCTTGATCTATTCGCTTGATCTCTATGTTTGATTCCGTATATATCAATTTTTTCATCAAAATTTATTTCATATGTTTGATTTTTCAGTATAACGATAGTTCCATCGTTTGACCAAAAAACATATAGTTCAGAAGCATATGTTGTTGAAGGATATATGATATAAATAAAAGTTAAAAATAATAATATTCTTTTCATTATTAACCTCCTCCCAACTCTTGTTTATAGTATTTTTTTGTCCCTATTTCTGTTTGGATTGGAGATGGTGCATTCAATTCCGAATCAGTCGATGGGCTATCTCCAATTGTTCCGTTTGGTGTTGGTGATTCTGTGTTGATCTGCATTTGATCGGGAGATTCTGGTTTTTCTATGTTGTAGTCTTGCTGTTGATCGGTCATATTTCCGTCGTATGATTGATCTGGTGTAGGTGGTTGATCTGGCATTTCGGAAACATTGTCAAGTGGGTTAGTGAAATCGAAGCCACCTGTTGTATCTTCTCGAAATGGAATTTCTTCTGCTTCATTCTGTATGTCTGAATAGTCGAATGTAGCTTTTTCAAGTTGTTCTGTATCTGCATTGAAATCTTGTTCATCTGTTGATAGATCTGGAACAATAGGTGCTTTTTCTGGCGTTGCTTCTGGTTGTGGTGGTGGTTCTGGTTTTGGTGCAGGTGGTCCGAGCATATTCTCCAAATCAGAAACGGTCATGATTTTTGAATCTATTGATTCCATTGTGCCTTTTATGCTGTCCCAGTATGGCGGTGATGGAATGTCAGAAAGTTTACCTGATATTGTAGATAGCTTTTCGCATATGTCACACGTTGTCCCTCCTGTATCTCCTGTCCCAGTATCACCACTTCCTGTATCTCCTGTGTCCCCCATTCCTGTATTCGTGCAACCTTCTGTGTCAGACAAGTTATTCGGCTCTGCACCATAGCTTTGAAAGCCAAACTCCCCATTATCATCAACTAAATCTGTAATCGTGAAATCATCTTTGTGTGTTAAGATGTTTTGATCGTTATATACATTCAACTTGTAATTTCCGTTTTCTGTGATGAAAAAAGGTTGGTCTTGTGTTTGATCTTCTTTCCATGTGTCGACAAAGCTATTATCCCAAAGCCTTGTACCCTGACATTGACCATTTAAATTTGATTGAGATACAGTGAAATGACCATTTTCGTTTAAAAGTGTGTCTAGAGATGAATTATCGAACCAATAGAGTTTATCCCCAACCTGTCCTTCTTCGATCGTGGAATCAATTTGTTTAATTTCATCTGGTGCATATGATTGACATGGTGGGTTGACGATATCTGTCGTGACATACTCTGCTGTCTCTAAAACGTTTCGGTTGTAGTCGAGAAATTCATACTGATACGTTCCGTTGCAAGTAATAAAAAATGCACCTGTACCATTGGTGACATCCCATTCACCTTCTGTATTTGGTGCGTCTATTGTCGGGTCATCTCCTGCCGAGTAAAAACGATAGACGATATATGCGACTTGAGTCGTGTCATAGACATAGACATATTCATTTCGACTTGAGTCATAATACGGCTCTGTGATGATGACACTTGCAAATGCTTGTGTCGGAACAAGAATCAGAAAAATCATAGAAAGAGATAAAACACGTTTTAACAAT
>Ga0272443_10006521_pt1 | contig 11508 bp, 8 predicted proteins | sample SSMAcet12_FD_193581 | JGI IMG/M metagenome (GOLD analysis project Ga0272443, IMG submission 193581) | Marine sediment archaeal communities from Little Sippewissett salt marsh, Falmouth, MA, United States - SSM-Acet-12 | ecosystem: Environmental > Aquatic > Marine > Wetlands > Sediment ... | reverse complement strand
AACATGTACGAGCATACGGTGGGCGTGCCGATGATTCTCAACGGGCCGGGCGTGCCGCGAGGCAAACGCTTCGGCGCCCAGGTATACCTGCGCGACCTGTACCCGTCGATGTGCGAGTTGACGGGCATGCCCGTTCCGGAATCGGTCGAGGGGCGGAGTTTTGTGCCGGTGCTGCGCGGCCACGCCGACGCGATTCACGACCAGACGTTCGGCTACTTCCGCGACGTGCAGCGGATGATCCGCACCGACCGTTGGAAACTCATCCACTACCCGGCGATCGGACGCCGGCAACTGTTCGATCTGGCGGCCGACCCGCTGGAGCGGTATGACCTGTCGGCCGACGCACGCCACGCGGCCGTGCTGGCCGACTTGGGAGCGAGGCTTCGGGCGGCCCAGGAGCATTGCGGCGACCCGTTGCTCGGCCATTCGTAGCGGCGCCCGGCGAACACATTTGAACAATCGGCGGCCGCCCGGCGGATTACACGTCCATGACACGACCGGCCTTCGAGGAGGCGTATGCCTTCTCGGCCAGAGACAGAATGTGGAGGGCGTGCGCTGCGTCGTTGAGGGCCGGCGGCCGGCCGCACAGAACGCAGTCCGCGAAGTGCTCGCACTCCGCCCGGTACGGGTCGACGGGGCGGTAGCGGATGCTGCGGAACCGACGGTCGGTGTCCTTGTTCTGGTCGGCGTCGTACGCGGCGTCGCCGAGGTCGAGGATGCCCTCGACCGTTCCGCCCGTGCTCTGGCCGATCGTGCCCTCCGTCAGGATGGCTCCGCGGGAGCCGTAGATTTCGAGCCGCGTCCGGCTGGCCTCGTCGGGAATGCAGAAGAAGCAGTCGATGGTCCCGTGGGCGCCGGAGGCGAACTCCAGGAGCGTCGTCGAGGCGTCCTCCGACCGGTAGTCCTGCACCAGGTTGCCGACGGCGGCCACGATCCGTCGGATGGGCCCCGCGAAGTGTTCGAGCAGACCGTAGAGGTGTGTGGCCATATCGATGAGTGCTCCGCCGCCGCCCTGCCGCGGGTCCTGCCGCCACGCCCCGGCCGCCTTCGGATACCAGCACGACAACTGGGCCCGTAGATAGACGATTTGGCCCAGCCGGCCCGCATCGAGGAGTTCCTTGATCTTGGCGTGGGCCCCGTGCAGCGGCATCATATAGCCTTCCTGGAGGATGACGCCGGCCCGGCGGCAGGCGTCCACGGCGGGCTCGGCCTCCGCCACCGTCCGGGCCAGGGGCTTCTCGCAGAGAATGGGCTTGCCGGCCTCGGCGGCCATCCGAATCTGTTCCGCGTGGCAGGCCACCGGCGACGCAATGTACACGGCCTCGACGTTGGGGTCGGCCAGCAGATCGGCTTCGCGGGTGTACGCCGCCGCAACGCCGAAGGCGTCGGCGATCTCGCCAACGCCGGCCGGGTCCATGACGGCGACCACCCGGCAGTTCCGGGCCTTCTGCATGGCGGGAATCGTCTTGCGGCTGGCGATGCCGCCGGCGCCGATGACGCCGACGTTAACCCGTCGCTTGGCCATGGCGGCCCCCTCCGTTTACCGGTCAGCTGTACGCCCGGATCACCTTGACCAGGGCGCCGGCAACCTGCTCCATGTCGGCTTCGCTGCACGTCGGAAACGCGAAGCACGTGAACGTGTGCGATTCGTGCCACACGGCGTTGGGCACCCGGACCGTGCTGTAATCCACGCTGGCAGGGTCGGCGTACTCCGCGGAGGTGAACGGAAAGCCCGATGCCCCGAAGGCGTTCTTTTCGGTGAAGGCCTTCTCGGTATGACACTGTGGCCAGAAGACCTTCCAGCAGGGCGCGCCTTCGGCGGCGGCGGCGGCCACGAACTGGCCGATGTCGCACCCCATGTTCTCGATGTCCAACGAGAAGGCGCACACGTACCAGCCGTTACGCCGGTCCTCGGTATCGATTGGCATCGAGAGGACCTGGGGCAGGGGGCCGAGGGCGTCCATGAGGATACGGGCGTTGCGGCGGCGGCGGGGCAGGTTCCACGTGTCGAGGCGCGCCAGTTCGGCCAAGCCGACGGCCGACTGCATCTCGGTCATCCGGTAGTTCCAGCCCACGCGGTTGTGGATGTACGGCAATTTCTGTTCGAGGGCAAGCAGGCCGAGGCGCGCTTTGACATCGTAGCCGTGGTCGCGGAAGCTGCGGGCCTCCCAGGCCAGGGCCTCGTCGTCGGTGGTCACCATGCCGCCCTCGCCGCCCGTCGTGAACGTCTTGTTCTGGCAGAAACTGCACGCCGCCACGTGGCCGATGGTGCCGGTCTTGCGGCCCTTGTACGAGCCGCCGAAGGCCTCGGCGTTGTCTTCGAGTACGACCAGGCCATGTTTCTCGGCGAAGGCCATGAGCGGGTCCATGTCGCAGACGTTGCCGTACAGATGCACGGGGATGATCGCCTTGGTGCGCGGCGTGACGAGCCGTTCCGCCGACTCGACGCTAAGGCAGTGGTCGTCGCGGTTAACGTCGGCAAACCGCGGCACCGCGCCGGCCTGGACGACCGCGAAACTCGTGGCGATGAACGTGTAACTGGGAACGATGACCTCGTCACCGGGGCCGATGCCCAGGGCCGACAACGCCACGTGCAGCGCCGCCGTTCCGGAGGAGGTGCTGATGGCGAACCGGCTGCCCTGCCACTCGGCGAACGCCTGCTCGAACGCCATGCCTTTCGGGCCGGTCCAGTAGTTGACCTTGCCGGACCGCAGCACGGCCTCGACGGCCTGAATGGCCGCGTCGTCGAACCGGGGCCAGCCGGGCAGGGCGTTCGTCACGGCCTTCGGGCCGCCCTCGATGGCTAGTGACTGAGGGTTGCCTGCACCGGTCATCCTGTGCCTCCTTTCGCGCGAGCGGGGTCTGTGCCCGCGGCGCCATCAGTTGGATTTCGGAACCCACCAAAGCGAACGCCAGTAGGCCCGGTCAAGGGTGTACGGGTCAATGGCGTTGGCGGCATCACGGCCGTGCGCCGCCAGGATGCCGTAGCGTTTCATCTCGCGGACGTAGTGGGCGTTCGGCCGGAAGTGCGGCATGTCGAACCGTGTGACCTCGTCGAGCACGGCCTTGGTGGCCCGGATGTCGGAGAGAATCTGCCGGTAATCCGGGTCAGACGTGTTGGCGAACACGGCTTCCGCCCCGGAGGCCTTGCGGGCGGATGGGCCGCCCGCCGGGCGCCGCCCCTTGCGGCAGACGCCCCACCCGCCGGCGTCCTTGGCCAGCGGCGCCAGCAGGATTGGGGATTTCTCCGGCTCGGTCAGGTTGTAGAACCGCTCACCGCCGGCGCCGTGGTCGCCCTGGAACGGCAACGCGCGGCGCTGCTGCTCCCACGCGGGCTTGCTGGTGGCGAAGTTCATTTTTGAGAAGAGGTTGCCATACGGCTCCTTGAAGCGAAGCGGCGGCTCCGGCTGCGTGCGATCGCCGGCGCCGGTCTTCGCGCCGGCGTGGCAGGCGCCGCACCGCTCGACGAGCACGTCCTGGCTCACCAGCAGCGGCACGAAGCCCGTGCCGAGCGCGGCATAGGTCCCGGTATACGGGGCGTTGCAATCGATCCACAGCCGGATGAGCAACGTCTCGCGCGCCGAGAGGCGAACCTTGTTGTGCCCGGCATCGATCTGCTTCATCAGCGGCGCGGTGCAACTGCCGTTCGTGAACGGGGTTTCATTCCCGAGATACCGGTGGGTTTCCACCCCCACGTAGCCGCCCATCGTCAGCGCATGGTAACTGTGCGAGAACCAGGGCCCCCGTGCGCCGACCAGCGGCAACCCGGCGGGCGGCGGGCCGGCGTCGTAGTTGTGGCACCGGATGCAGTGCCGATCCAGAATCGGTTGAATGTCGCGCGGAAAGTCCAGCACGTCCGGAACGTCGGCGATCGGCTCGATCCGGCTCGCCGGACGCCGGTGGGCGAGCGGTGGCGGTGTGCCCGCGGGGTTCGTTTCGGTGCGCGGTTCGTGGCACCCCACGCAGCCGAGCACTTCGCCCGGCATGACGGCGGTGAAACTCCTCATGCGTTTGACCGCGCGGCCGCGGCCGTCCAGGGCAACGAACAGGACCGGCCGCCCCGCCGGCACTTCCAGGTGGGCCGACCCGTCCGGCTCAACCGGCACCGTGCCGAGAATGCGTTCCATGAAGTAACTGCGCTTGTAGCTAATCTGCCCCATCCAGCCGTTGTAGTTTACCGGCTTGGGCAACGGCTCCAGGACGAGTAGCGTGCGGATGTCGCCCGGGTTGACGTCCGGCATGTTCCGGCCCCGGGCGACGTCGGTCAGAAGGAGGCGCCCCGTCGCCTCGCGCCGGTCCACCCGGCTGGGGATGACCGGTTCGCGCGGCCGCCCGCGCAGCGGTTGGGGTTCGTGCAGCCATCGCTGGCTCCAGCGGTCCGTGTCGCGGGCCGAGTCGGGGGCCGAGCAAACCACCTGCGAGGCGCCCGACGCGTCCATCAGGACGATGTCTTTCTCCCGGGCGACGAGCAGGAGGTCTGCCGAGAGCGGATACGGGTCGCGATACGGACCGCCGCGTTTGGCCGACCCCGTGACGTAACGCACCGAGGGGCGCGTGTCGGGCCCCGCGTCGGGGTCGACGATGGCCACCGCCCCCGCGTGTTCCCGTCTGCCGTGACCCGGCGAATCGATCATGACCACCTGGCGGGTGCCGGGAATCGGCCGGGCGTCGATGAACAACCCGCCCGGATGCATGTTGCCGAAGTACGTCATCTGCCCCGTGCCGTCGGGATTGATCGTCCACAGGTGGTGAAAGGCAACGTTGTTGCGGTCCACGTATTCCCACCGGGTATAGAGCACCCGGCCGTCGGGCAGCATTTGCGGGGTGTTTTCCTGTTCCATGTTCGCCGAAATCGGTTGGATGTCCTCGCCGTTCGGGCCGCACCGGAACAGCACCGCCACCGGCGTGAACCAGCACGGCACCCAGCACCGGCATCGGGCCGAGGCAAAAACAATGTTGCCCGTGGGCGTGTAGGTGGGTTCGATGTCGTCGTAAGGACCGTCGGTCAATTGCCGGAGGCCCGTCCCGTCCACGTGAATCTCGTAGAGGTGGTACGTGTGCGTGCCGCCTCGCCGGTAGGCAAACACGATGCGCCGCCCGTCATAGTGGACCTGGGGGTCGCGGACGTCGCCTTGCCTGTCCGCGAGAAGCACGGTTCGGTTGCCCGTCCGGAGGTTCAGCCGGTGCAGGAATCCGCCGCAACCGCCGTAGAGGTACCGGTCGTGCGTGGCCGAGTAGCCGAAGTTGGCGTACCAGTGGCCGTCTTTGCCCGGCGCCCGCTCCGCAAAGACGATTTCCTCGCAGCCCAGGGCAAGCGCCTTGGCCACGAGGGCGGGCTCCGCGCCCGCTGCCCGGCCGGTCGTTACCGCCGACGACACGACGGCCAGCAGAACAACGAGGCGGAGTCGGGCGTCCATCGGTCCTCGCCTTCCGATTTCCACGGACGGGCGCGCCAGAAGAGGCTCGCGAGGCGCCGCCTGCCGCAGCCCGGCCCGCGCCCGCCATCAACCTAGGTCCGAACGTGGCCCGCTGCAAGCAGAAAGGCCGGCTACGTTCAGAGCGCCGTGGCCTGGCCGCCGCGTCTGCGTGCGGCCGCCCGTGCCGGACTGGTGGGTGACCTCGAACCGGCTCTGGAAGTCCTCGCCGATGAGCGTGCCCCACAGGTCGAGTTCCGAGAGGCAGACGTAGATGCCGTTGTTGTTGTCCGTCACGGTGAGGCGGTAGTGGCGGGTGGCGCTCGTGTTGTCGAAGCCGTACTCCTTCCACGCGGCGGACCCGTCGGCGTCGAGCACCGTCGCCTGGGGCCGTACGGGTCGTACATGGTCCGCTCCACGACCGTGCCGTCGGTGGCCACCAGGGCCGCCACGTTCATGTTGGCGTCGGTGGTGACGTAGAGGGTTTCGTTCGCGTCGGGCGCGACGCTGTGCGAATGGGTGTCTCCGGCGGCACGCCGTGGCCTTCATTCCGCATTCCGATTTCCGCGTTCCGCTTTCGGCCTGACGGGCACCCGGGAAACGGCCCTCGGGGCAAAACGCCCTTGACACGGGGGCGGTTATGGCTCTTCTTGCTCGTGTATGACCCCGTCCTCCTCTATGTGCAACACCGTGCCTCCCAGAAGGCCGTGCGCCGAAGCGCGCCATCCGTGTGAAGAGGGACGCAGTCTTACCCAAATCCTCGACGTTTGAAACGCCGCGTCGTCGAGGAACTTCTGAGAAACAAGCTCTTCCTGCGTTGTAGCGTAGCGCCCCGTCTCCTGCCTGAAGTTCTGCTGAGCCGCATAGACCATCCGCAAATGCGCTTCGGCTTCCAGGTAAGCACAGTCGTGCGGGGGCCCTATCTCCAGCCAATTCACCACCCATTTGCCACACCGGCAGTGACGCACCTCAATACCCATGGCTGCCAACAGAACGACGCAGGCAACCACGGCCAGTCCTAGCACCCATCGGGATCGGCTTGTCATGTGCATTCTGTGCATTCTGGGGACACGAGACTTATCTCCGCCGACGTTTGGGTTTCGGGCCGGGCGGGCGCTTGTGCAGTGGCCGGCGCAATCGGGACTCGAGCCAATCGAGCTATGCCCCTACTTTATCACCGCCCCCGCCGCCACGTCAACCACGAATTAAGTCTTATGTCCCCCGATCTCCCACCGATCTCCCCGGGAACTCCCAAGGTCAGGAAAGCGAGGCGATCCGCTTCTCCAAGGTGACCCGAACTGGAGCTCCCTCAGGGAACAGCCGTGGGAGTTCTCGCAGGACTTCGACTTGTAGGTTCACCAGTCGTGGCAGATCCCCTTCTTGTGCAAGTTCAAGCCGCAGATGCTCAAGTCTTGTAGCTTGAATCTCTAAGCCCTCAAGAACGCCGATGTCTCTTTTCTCGATACGGGGAACACCCTCAGTCATCTCTCTAGCGTACTGGGCCACACTGCTGCTCCGGCCCAGCAGCTTCTGGATGAAGCCGGTTAGGGCCTCACCCTTCGCCCGCGTCGTGACCTTAAGCATCAGCCGACTGCGGGTCATTTCCACTAGGATGTGCAGTGTCTCGATATGCGTAGTGATCGCCTCTCTGATGTCTTCTTGCTGCGGTGTGCCGCTCTGCAGGCCACTCAGGAGAGCGACGGTCTTGTCCAATGCTGCAAGGAACTGCGGCATGTCAGATCGATTAGCGTGGCCTCTAGGTTCCATAGCCACCTGCTCCTTTTCTGAATTCCCTGAATTGCGGGGACACCCATCTATGAGCAAGTCTCTGTCAAGCCGGAAGCGGTTCTGAAGCGGAGTTGTTCCAGCCGTCTATTCGGTGTCGCCGCCTGGGACGCACCAGATTACGATATTCGCCCCGGCCCCATTCATAACCACGGCGTCCCGTAGGCGCCAGGGTGTCAACCTCGGGGTCCGGGATTTAAATCCGCTTCCGTTGACAGAACCCCCGCCTCGGCTCCCGTCTTCCCCGCCTCGGCCGCGGCATCGGTCGCGTGCGCCTGGTGCCAGGCGCGCGAGGCGCCGCCTGCCGAAGCCCGGCCCGCGCCCGCCATCAACCTAGGTCCGAACGCGGCCCGCTGCAAGCAGAAAGGCCGGACCTCATCGGGCCGTCGCGTTTTCAATCCGTAGGGCGGCGCGGACGCTAGCCGCAAGGTGGAACAGCCGGACTGACGAGGAGAACGCCATGGCGGACGGCTCCGTTTCGGTTCGTGTAACGCGTCGCGGGTTTCTGCGGTCGGCGGTGGCCGGGGCCGCAGCGGCCCCGTTCATCCTGCCGGGCTCGGCCCGGGGGGCGAATGACCGGGTAACGCTGGGCGTCATCGGCACGGGTGGGCGCGGCACGGCCGTCATGCGGTCGTTCCTGCCGCTCGACGGCCTGGCGGTCGTGGCCGTGTGCGATGCCCAGAAAGCCCGCCGCGAGAAGGCCCGCCGACTGGTGGCGACGCACGAGGCCGAGCGCGCCGGCACGGGCGGGCAAGGCGGTCCGGCGGCGGTGGCGGACTTCCGCGAGGTCCTCGGCCGCAAGGACGTCGACGCCGTCCTCCTGGCCCCGCAGGACCACTGGCACGCCCCGATGGCGGTCCGGGCGGCGGCTGCCGGCAAGGACATCTACTGCGAAAAGCCGCTCGGCTGCGCGGTGGCCGACAGCCAGGCCATCCGCGACGCCGTCCAACGGTACGGATGCGTCTTCCAGACGGGCACGCAGCAGCGGTCCAGCCGCAACTTCCGGCACGCCTCGGAACTCGCGCGGAACGGGTACCTGGGCAAGGTCCACACGGTGACGGTGGCGGCCCCGGGGCCGCACTATCAGCCCAAGTACACCGGCCCGATGACCCCGCAGCCCGTGCCGGACGGCTTCGCGTGGGACCTGTACGTGGGCCCGGCGCCGGCGCGGCCGTACAACCCCGGGCTGCACGCCTGGCCGGACTGGTACCTCATCTGGGATTATTGCGATGGGTTCATCGTGAACTGGGGCGTGCACCATCTGGACATCGCTCACTGGGGGTGCCCGGCCATTGGGCAGGAGGCGTTTACGCTGACGTGCAAGGGGGCCTTCCGCACCAAGGGTTTCACGGACAACATCAGCGACTGGCAGGCCGAGTACCGGTTCGCGAGCGGCCTGCGAATGCGGTTCTCGGATACCGGCCATCCGTACGCCCAGGGGTGCCGGTTCAGGGGCGACAAGGGGTGGGTGCACGTGAATCGGCAGGGCATCCGGGCCGAGCCGGCGTCGCTGCTCTCGGTCGCCATGAAACCGTCGGACGAGCGGCTGCACGCAAGCACGCATCACCAGGCCGATTTCCTGAAGGCTGTGCGGAGCCGGGGCCAGCCCGTGGCGCCGGTGGCGGCGGGGCACGTGGCCTCAACACTGGGGTTTCTGGCCCAAGTGGCGGCCCGGGTCGGCCGGCCGATTGCGTGGCAGTGGCAAGGGGAACGCCTGAAGGCCGACGCGGATGCCGGCCGCCTGCTCGCCCGGCCGGTTCGGAGCCCGTGGCAGCTGTAAAACGCGCGCCCAATCGGGCTCGCTATCCATCCATTTGCGGCCTGTCTTGACTCCCCGCGCCCGTCGTGTAAGATAGGTGTTTTGGACGGTCGAGGGCAGCCGGTTATACGGGCTGGGCCTCAAGGGCGGCAGGGTTCTTGTCCGGCGGGAGCCACTCGTGGGCACGCAGACGTTACTGATTGGCCTCGGGAAGGGCGGGACGGCGCTGATGCCGTACCTGATGGCCAACCCGGAGTTCGACCTGGTGGCGGTGTGCGATTCGAGCCCGGAGGCGGTGGGCCGGTTTCTGGCGGAGCGGTCGCGCATTGCGTTTTACCAGAGCGCGGTGGAGGCGATCTCGACCGTCAAGCCGCACCTGGCCATCGATGCCACGGGCGACCCGTCGCTGCCGCCGCTTCTGTACGGCGTGCGTCCGGCGGGGACGAGCGTGGTTACGGGGGAGGCGTCGCGGCTGTTGTGGGTGATGCTCCAGGCGCTGGAGGCGCGGCGGCGATGCGAGATCCGCCACGATCGGCTCCTGGGCGACATGATGGCCGGCATGCTCGTTATCCAGGATGGACGCATACGGTTCTTCAATCCTGCGTTCCTGCGAATGACCGGGTGGGACGAGCAGAACGTGCTGGGCCAGCCGTACGAAATGAGCATCAGCGAGGACCTGCGCGAGCGGGACCGCGAGTATTACCAGAAACGGATGGCGGGGGCCAAAGACCTGCCGGACGAGTACGATACGAAACTGTTCCACGCCGACGGGTCGCTGCGCGATATGCACGTGCGTGCCCGGCTGAGCGATTTCGACGGCCGGCCCGCCAGCCTCCTCATCATGACCGACGTGACGGAACTGCGGCAGTTGCAGCGCGAACGGGAACGTTTTTTCCGGTTCATGGTCCATGAACTGCGGGCCCCGCTGTCGCCGATGGTGACCGCCGTGTCGTTGCTCCGGCAGGAGAAGGTCCAGGAGAACCCGGACCAGCTGAAACGGCTCCTGCCGCTGGTGGCCCGGTCGACCGAGCGTCTGCGGCAGTTCGTGGACGACTTCCTGGAACTCTCGCGGCTCGACACCGAGGCCCTGCGCGTGACCCGCGAACCCGTGGACCTGAAGGCGACCATCGAGGAAATCGTTGAGGGTCAACGTGTCCTGGCCGAGGAAAAGGGCCTCACGCTGACCCTCGAACCCTGGGACGCCTTCGACGTCGAGGGCGACGTGTTCTCGGTCCGCACGGTCGTTCAGAACCTCGTCAACAACGCCATCAAGTACACCGACGAGGGCAAGGTGACCGTGGCCGTCGAGAAGCACGGCCAGACGTTCCACGTTAGCGTCAGCGACACCGGGGCCGGCCTGACGGCGGAGGAGCAGCGCAACCTGTTCCAGGAGTACGGCCGCATCCAGCGGATGGCCGGCGTCAAGGGCACGGGGCTGGGCCTCGCGCTGGTGCGTCGCATCCTGGAATCGTGCGGCGGGCGCATCGAGGTCCGAAGCCCCGGCAAGAACCGGGGCAGCACCTTCACGTTTACCCTGCCGCTTGTCTTCGGCGATCCCGACGCCGCATCCGAGGGGACGAAGGAACGTGCCGCCGCCAAGGACGGCTAGCGGCCGCCTGCAGAAAAGACGCAACGGAGTTCACGATGGCCAAGACCGTTTTGCTGATTGACGACGACGTGGACCTGGTAACCGCGGCGACCGCCGCCCTGGAACTGGCCGGCTACGCCGTGACCTCGGCCCATTCGGGCGTCGAGGGCCTCGCGAAGGCCCAGGCCGACACGCCCGATGCCATCGTCCTGGACGTGACCATGGAAACCGTGGGCGCGGGGTTCAAGGTGGCCCGCAGCCTCCGCGAGGACGAGTCGACTCGCCGCATCCCCCTCCTGATGCTCACGAGCATCAACCGGACCGACGTCGGCCTTCGGTACGGCGCCGACGAGGACTGGAACCCCGTGGACATGTTCCTGGACAAACCCGTCTCGGCCGAGCAGTTGGTGGCCGAGGTCGGGAAACTTCTGGCCGGGGCCGAGGCCTAGAGAACGCCGGGGCTGACGCTGCGGTACGTGTTTGGCCAGGGCATCAAGGCTGTCACCCTGAGCGAAGCGAAGGGTCTCGCCGCGCGAAAGCCAAAACCGCGACGACCACGGCGAGGTGCTTCGGCCCGCAAGCGGGCCTCAGCATGACGACCCGAAACACTTACGCGCCCCGGTCTTACGATTCTTTTCCCTTTACCCACGCCGTTGCCCGTGCGACGGCCTCCTCCGCCAGCACGGCCGTCTCCGGGCTCAGCGTTTCGCCGAACGTGGTGTCGTGGGCGCGGACGGTCAGGAGGCACGCCTTGGGCGCGCGGCCGTAAAGCGACTGGGCCAGGGCCAGCAGGTGGCCGGGCGGCATCTGGTGGTTCAGGCCGACCTCGGCGCCGGCGGCCGGGGCGAGGGGTTCCAGGACGATGGGGTCGGCGGCCGGGTCGACGTGGGCGTCGATAAACAGCGCGCGGTCGGCCCCGGCCAGCACCTCGGCCAGTTCCGGCCCGAGTTGTGTGGTCACGT
>Ga0272443_10006518_pt1 | contig 11514 bp, 11 predicted proteins | sample SSMAcet12_FD_193581 | JGI IMG/M metagenome (GOLD analysis project Ga0272443, IMG submission 193581) | Marine sediment archaeal communities from Little Sippewissett salt marsh, Falmouth, MA, United States - SSM-Acet-12 | ecosystem: Environmental > Aquatic > Marine > Wetlands > Sediment ... | reverse complement strand
GTCCAGATGACAGCAGGTAAACCGGTTGGTATGCAAACAAATTCCGATACACTTCATTCTTCTCCTCCCGGAAAAAGAATGATATAATTATCATACGTCTATACGAGCTGCGATGCCTTTTAATCGTCCTCAACATGCCAATCCTTATTACGGGATCCGACTGGTCCCAGTTTCACGGCAGCCATCAGTTGTTCTTTTCCGCCAACTCTCTGATTTATTGTGCCATCAATCATATTGGCTTTATTCATAGCATCGTTACAGGAAATAACGAATAGAAAGATTATATAAGGAGTTCAAGCAATGCAAGCAGAAATTAGTTTAGTAACAATCTGGACAGATAACATCGAAGAGATGAAAAAATTCTACAGTGAAATATTGGGATTTAAGATAAAAAATGATCTTGGTGAGTATGTTGAGTTTCATAATAAAGGAGTACGCTTCGCTATCTGTAACCGTTCAGTTATGCATGATTATTCAGATATTTTTAAGGAAAAACATGCGGGTCAAGGATTCGAGCTTGCTTTTCCTTGTGATTCAGTAGAAGCATTGGATAAAACTTATGAAAAATTATTACATAATGGTGTAAGAGGGATTCATGAGCCAAAAAACATGCCTTGGAATCAAAGAACTGCCCTTTTTTCTGATCCCGATGGTAATATCCATGAAATATTTACCGAATTGGATTAATAGCGTTTAGGATTTTAAAACATTCTATCCGTTACATCCTGTGACAGGGAATAAATGGTTATGCTTCGCATATTCCTGGACGTTATGTGATATTTGGCTCTTGACTATGTATATACTTCCTTTTCACTGCTTCAGCAGGAGCTTTTTCCTCCGCCGTTATGTTTTCCAGCGCAGCATTCCATAACAGTACAATCATGCAACGGCAGATCATGATCCGGATATACACGGGTATGTGAGATTTTATCGAAATTTACGGACAGAGTGTTGCGCACACACATAATGATTATTTAACATAGTAAATAGGACCTCCTCACCGAAGCATTCCAGTATATATATAAATTCCATCGAGTGTCTAAGCGGCAGTACCATTCTCAGCGGCTGACTGCATTGTGCCCTCAGCGGAGGAGAAAGAAATGAATATGAAAGAAAGGAATGCAGCACTAATTATTTTTATTACACTGTTTATGCTTACCTGTACAACCCTTACACTTCAGCACGGTACCTTTCAAGCTGTTCGTCACCAGGAACGCAGGTACGTCATTCTTACTGTCGATGATTTTGGAGCCTCAAAGAGTATAAACGCCGGTGTGTTTCGCGGCTTGGATGCCGGATTGATAAAGTCGGTAGCTGCTATCGTAACATTTCCGGATTCGATCGAAGAGATCAAAAGGCTTCACCAGAAATATGAAGAAGTCGAAGTTGGTCTGCATTTTTGCATTACATCGGGATATCCGGTAAGCGGAGCGGATACCGTTCCTACCCTGGTCAATGAAGAGGGAGGTTTTTTCCCCATCGATGAACTGGTCCCGAGGATAAAGGACATAGACCTGGAGGAGCTGGAAAAAGAGCTGCGCAGTCAGATCGAAATAGTACTCGATACCGGTATTCCCTTGGCCTGCCTTTCGAGCCATCATCACATCCTGAATGTTTACTCCCCCTATTTCATGATAGTACTGAAGTTAGCAGGTGAATACGACCTTCCGGTTCGAAGTACTATGCCCGTCAGTGTGGCATTCAACAGTTACTCTTATGCTGAGACAAGGAAATGGGGAAAGAGACTTGCCGTCCAGGCTATCAGCCATGATATATTCGGCTGCTGGTACCTTAAAAAGTACTGTACTGTCGAAGAGATGCAGAAGAACCAGAAGCAGATGGACGCTGAAGGAATCAAGCACACGGATTATCTGGTCGATTCATTCTACGGTTTGGCGACTCCGCAGAACCTGTTTCACATGCTTGCAAATCTTCCCGAAGGAAGCTCCGAAATCGTCTTTCATATCGGCACTTTTGAAAAGGAAACCAAAGTCCCTTCAGGCATTGAGGCGGATTACTTTTTCAGCCGTGAATGCGAGCTCTTCTGTGTGACCTCTGCGGAAATGGAGCGCTGGCTGCGACTTATGAATATCCAACCGATAAATTTCGCTGATCTATAGCACCTGCTCCCGGCCTTCGCTCCCCGAAAGACGTCTTCGGCTTCCGTATCCGGACCATTCTGGATCAGAGTCTGCGGTTTTTCATAATCTTTCTCATCGGGTAGGTCCTGCCGGTATCAGGATCATAATACGCATCATCACACTTTTTCCTGTCCAGTGCCAGAACCCTCCACATTACCCGGGCCCGTCGTCCCTTTTCGTTCAGAATATGGTAGTTGTTCTCTTCGACCTCGATAAAAAGAAAAACCACATCCTTGAACTCTATGAAATACCCTTACTTCATTTTACAACAAACCATAGCGGTGAAAAAGATAAACTAACAGCAAAACTCAAAGAAGTACTGAATTAAAGTGTGAAGCTCAACGGTGAGTTTTTTTAATGATAGATAAAATAAGGAGGAGTCATTTAGCAAAAATGTGTACAGTGATGATATTTCAGAATGGAAACTCCTCCGGAACATCCACCGAGAACGGGGACTGCTCGGTTTCACGGACCTCTCTGGCCTGGTGGCTATCCAGACCCCGCACGAAGATCGCCTTTTCGCCGTCCACAGGACAAGCGTATTCACAGCTGCCGCATCCCGAACATATGGCATTGTCGGTAAAAGGCTGGGTGAGGTCCCCCCGGAACGGGACCATTCTGACAGCCTGGGTTGGACAAACCTCGGCGCAAGCCCCGCAGGCGGTCCCCTGACTGAACACCACGCACCGGTCCTCGACAAACTCCACCCGTCCGAGCTGAAGGGCCTGTTTGTTTTTGACTGTTATCGGAGAGAGCGCTCCTGTCGGGCATACCTGAGTGCAGACATTGCATTCCCATTCGCAGTATCCGCTCCGGTAATCCATGACCGGCTGGAGAAAGCCGGATACTCCAAGGGCAAAAAAAGATGGCTGCAGAACATGGGTCGGACAGACTGAAACACAGGTATGACAGGAGATACACCGTGAGGTATACCGATACAGGGACCCGGAACCGGGGGGAATCACTGTCCGGTCGGCCTTTTTCGCGGTCCCGTATGATTGTCCCAGAACTCCCGCGCCCGCCGTCACGCCCGCCGCCGCGAGCAGCGCGCCGGCGGCAGCCACCACGGCCTTCCTTCGGTTGGGATCAGCCGGCTGTTTCTTCGATATCCGGTTTTTGCTTTTTCGATAATTACCGCCGATTTCAAGTGCTCCGAAGGGACAGGCGGACAAGCAGTCAAAACAGACTACGCACCTGTCCGAAAAAACAGTTTGCGCCTCGATATCGATACAGCCGCTTCTGCAGATGGAGGCGCATGACCCGCAGGAGGTACATTTATCCGGAACGAAACGGATACTCCACGCCGGCCGGATACTGACCGCCCTCAAAACGCATCCTGCCGGACACAGACGGTTACAGTACCATCTGCCATAGCGAACGGTCAGCAGGACCAAAGCCGCGAGGAGAATGACGGTCATAAAAACCGCTCCGGGTTCACCTTCGAAAGGAACCGGTGACAGATATATCCGGAAGCTTTTCATCGCTTCCACCAAACCGGTACTTATCAGCCTTCCCAGGGGGACGATCACATCCCGGTAGGTCCTGCCCCAAAAGGCGAAGGGTTCCAGCAATCCGAGCAGAACGGGAATACCGGCAGCCGCTAAACTAAAAGTCAGCAATGTTACGGATACATGGATGTTCCAGCCGCCGTTCCGGTACCGCATAGTCCGCCGGGCGATTCTCCGGGAGAGAAACAGGACCACATCCTGCAGGATTCCGAGGGGACAGAGGGTCGAACAGTAGACTCTGCCCAGCAGCAGTGTGAGCAGGAGAACCGGGAAAAATCCCGCTCCAATCCAGGCCCCGCCTGCTACCGCCACGTTGATAAACGAGGGCAGAAACTGGAGGGATGTCAGAGTGTCCAGTATATTTTTATAGAGCGGACCGGTAAAACTGATAGACAGATAAAACAGAATAAAGACCAGGCCCGCGATACCTGTTCGCGCCAGCCTGAGCGTTCGAAACAGACTCTTCGAATTTGCTTTCATGGCCCTGCCTTTCATCAGACGCGTATCCGGGCGATACGGAGACTATCCAGGTCCATACTGCCCAGACGCAGGCCATCAGCCTGTACGATATACCGGACCTTCTCCGGTTCGATCCCCCAGGTCTTCGCTGCGGCAGCGTCCGCCGCCACGATATCCGCCGAGAGTATCTGCATTTTTTTTACCGACAATGAGGAACGGTAGGAGGATCCTCTCGGGCCGCCGCTCATCATCACCGTATGAGCGTCCACCACATTCAGAGTCGGAGTCCTCAGGAGGCCGAATTCGGCGATGCATCGGTGCAGGTCCGTGGAATGGTAATAGGAGCGGTCCCAGACCACTCCCATCAGGTTCTTCATCGCGCTGGTAATCGTAGTGCTGCCATGGTGTTTAAGAACAGGCACGTTGATCACCACATCCGCTTCCAGGATCAATTCATGGACCAGGACTTTTTTCAACGACCCCGCCCCTGGAACGACCGCTTCCTGATAATAACCCTTTGAATTGGCGGGAACTACCTGTCCCCCGCCTGTTTTCGCGGCGCCTTCGATACCGGTGGTCGCGTAGGCGAGTTTCCAGTTGTCTATAGTGTGATCGAGGATGTATACCTTCGACGCCGCCGCGTCCCGGCAATGCTCGGCTATCCTTCTGACCAGGGAGGGGGTGGTGGTTGCGCCCCTGTCCGGTGAAACATTCCAGCTGGCGTTGGGCTTGATGACTACTGTTTGTCCTGGCCGGACGAAGCTCTTTATTCCCCCGAGGGCGGCAATTCCAGCGTCAAACATCGCCGCGGGTTCCCCGCCCATTACCGCCGCGAGATCGTATATTCCCTGCTCCCCAGCCGGTCTGTTTTCAGGACTGCCGCTCCGCAAGTTTTCCTGACTAAAAAGCCGAAATGGCCACCCCAACGCGCTTGCCGCTCCAGCGGCGAAACCAAACCGGCCCAGCGTACGCAAAAACTCACGCCTGTTCATCCGATTTCTCCTTATTCTCTGATTTTTCGGACTTTTTCGGCATCGTCACTTTTAAGGCAATTATGGTGATTTCATACAAGAGATACAGAACACCTCCCACCGCAATCTGGGTGAACATATCCGGCGGGGTCAAAAAGGCCGCGGCAATAAAGAGACCAAGCAGTACATACTTCCGTCCCGCCCTCAGCATTCCGACATCGAAGATTCCCATTTTCACCGCGGAGAAGAGCGCCAGGGGCAGAAAGAAGATAAGGCCGCACATCAGAATGAGGGAAAGCTGTACCTGGATATACGCTCCAATACTCCAGAAGGGCAGAACCTCCGGGCTGCCGAATCTCAGAAAAAAGCCGATTACATACGGCACGAGGAGAAAATACCCGAACAACACTCCTCCGGTATAGAGGAGTATCATCACCGCGGCGACGGGCACGAATATCCGGCGTTCCTTCCCATGCAGACCCGGAAAAATGAAGGATGCCGTCTGTAAAACGGCAACAGGTATACCGCAGATCACCGCGCTGAGCAGGACCATCCGCAGGTAGGTCAGAAACTTTTCCTGGGGTCGGATATAGACAAGTTCGACACCCATCTGCCTGGGGTATGTCAGCAGCTCAGCGAGTATTTTATCCCCGAATATAAAAAAGACTGCCGCAATGGCTCCGATACAAGCAGCGGTGGCTACGAATTTCCAGCGCAGGACCTCAAGGTGGTCCCAGAACGTCTCAGTCTCCGTCTTACTCCTCTTTTTTCTCCTTGCCATTCTCCTCCGTTGAATCCAGCTCCTCGGAGATGTTCTTCATTTCATGCTTGAATATTTTCAGCGATCTGGCCAGCGATCTGGCCGCTTCAGGCAATTTGCGGGCCCCGAAGAGAAGGAAAAAGAGCACCAGGATAACAATGATCTCAGTGGCACCGATGTGCATTGCAGGAACCTCCTGATCCAATTATTCTTCATCGCTATCCGGTATGCAAATCCCCCGTCACTTTTTTCCAGGAAGGGGTAAGCGATCAGCAGGCGATTTACTTCGTTAGACGACTAACATATATTATTCTCGACGAAGCCGCCAGCAGCGTCGATACCCGCACGGAGAAGCTGATTCAGGAAGGAATGACCCGCCTTCGCGAAGGCCGGACCTCCTTCGTGACCGCGCACCGTCTTTCCACAATCCGGGATGCCGACCTGATCGCCGTCATTGAAGACGGCCGTATCGAGGAACGGGGAACGCATCAGAGCCTTCTGTATGAAAACGGGATTTACGCGCGGTTTCACAGGAGCCGGTTCGAGACAAGTCTGAAATAACATTTCCTGCTCATATCGGACCTCTCAAAAAATTGTCCTGCTTGTATTGGACTGGGGTGCACCCGTTGTATTTCTTGAATATATGACTGAAGTACCGCTGGTTGACAAATCCCACCTGTTCTCCGACCCAGAAAATCTTGTTGCGCGAATCTTTCAGCATCTCTCTCGCCATCTCAATCCTGTAATGGTTGATATACTCCACCACGGTGGTGCCGGTCTGTCCCTTGAATAGATTGGATAAATAGGTGGGATGCACGAATATCTCTTCAGACAATTTGGCCAATGAGATCTTTTCCGCGTAATGCGCCCGGATATACTCTATGGCTTTAACCACATGCATCGAGTACTCTTTTCCGTTGTTTTCTCCGGCATGGCTGTCTTCCTTCACACCGGGCTCAACCCGGCCCTGATGGTCGTTTCTGAGACAGACCATCAGTTCATAGTACATCTCCGGCAATTGGCGGATATCCCGGGTGCTGCGATACTCCCCGAGAATCGCACCGGGGCAATGCCGCCGGATATCCCCTATCAGTCCGTCAATCCGGGCGGGTGTATCGGCATTATCGCACAATACGAAGGTATACACCTGGCTACTGCCCCGGTACAGACACACGCTCTGACTGCCCTCGTATTGGGCTAAAAATGCTTCCAGCCGTTTATTGCCGGCGGGCAGGATGAGATTGCATATGGAGAAATATTTATCCGCCAATCCGCATAGTGACAGATTACGCCTGATATCCTCCTCGTGTAACTGTTTTGTTTCAAAGAGGACATCGTAGATAAATCCCTTTGTAATCAAGGTAATATTGTCTTTTATAAAGGTCTCGTCTTTCAGCTGCTGCTTTTTTTGCTCGTATACAACCTGAGCCTTGTTGATAGCATGAAGCAGATCGGGGATCGCCACCGGCTTTATGATATAATCCACCGCCTTTTGCTGGATGGCTTTTTGCGCGTATTTGAATTCGGCAAACCCGCTGATGAAAATGACCTGTGTGTCATAGCCCCGCTCCCGCAGCGTGTCTACCAGAGTCAGTCCATCCATCCCGGGCATATTAATATCGGTCAGCAACAGGTCGATCCGGTCCCAGTCACAGAATTCCAGCGCTTCTTCCGGGTCGTTATAGACCTCTTCCAACTCCCATGGCTCTTGTGATTCCGCGATGATCCTGGTAAGCCCGCTGCAGATCACATCTTCGTCGTCGATGATTACGATTTTCATACCTCATCCTCCAGGGGAATGGCAATCTGAATGGTGGTTCCCGTCCCGAACTCACTCTCGATAGTCAGTCCGGCGTCTTCACCATGCATGTAGAGGATGCGCTCTTCCACATTGCGCAGACCTATATGGTTGTCGTCGGAAGGCTCATAATCATGGTTTTTTATATGCGCCGCCTGTTCCGCGGGTATACCGATGCCGTTATCGCTGATCTCAATGCGGTAGTGATGTCCCTTCCGGTATCCTTTGATAGTGAGCCTGTTGCCCCTTTTCCGCCCTCTGAATCCATGAACAATAGCGTTCTCCACCAGGGGCTGAAGGGTCAGTTTTGGCAGTTCCACCCCTTCTCCATCCTTTACGTCAATCGTGTACTTGAACAGCCGCTTGCTGTTTTCATGACGCACGAAAAGGTAATCCTCTATATTGCGTATCTCCTCGCAAAGGGGGACCCGGATGGACTCTCCTCCGATGGAGTATTTTAAAAGATTTCCCAGAGCCACGATAGACTGGCCCACTTCCTCCTCCCCCTTTTCCATCAGCCTCCAGCGCAGCATATCCAGGGTATTGTACAGAAAATGAGGATTGATCTGTGCCTGCAGGGCCTTGAACCTGGCGTTCTTCGCCATCAGTTCCTGCTCGTACTTGAGCTTGATAAGGGTGTTTGTATTCTCAACCATGCTGTCAAACACATTGGAAAGCTGGCCGATTTCATCCAGCCGGGAGGAGTTGATCTTTGCGCTGAAATCCCCCTGCCCCACCTGCTTCATCTTGGCGGCTAACGCCTTCAGTCCCTTTGTTATATAACCAGATATCCCGCTGGCCAGCAGAAAACAGGCCAGGAGGGACAGTATCAGGGTAATCAGAAGGGTCCGAACGGTCTGATGAAAAGTGTCCGTCAACTGGGATACGGCGCTCAGTGTCACCAGGTACCAGCCCATGGCATTGTTCCTCATATAGGTTACCAGGTATTCATCACCGGCACCATCCACGGTAAATGAGCCCCGTTTAAACGCGGTGTTTATCCCGCTTAAGACCATGCCGCTCAAACTTTTATCCGGCGCGTTCACCGGCAGCACTACGGTTTTACCCGGATGGACGAGATACAGAGAGACATTGTCCAGTTTCTGATTCGAGTAATCCATATTGGTGAAATAGTTCTCTTTGATCACCATGATCAGTAGTCCCTTGATCTCGTTGGTGGTATAGTCTTTGATGACCGCAGCCCCTGATATGCCCTCCAGGGAGGTTAAACGGTTGGAATCCTTGGCATATGCCTCATTAATATCATTCTCATTCAGCCATACCATACCGCCATTGTAGCGAATCGCCTTCTGAAACACCTCCGAACTTTCCAGATTGAAATCCGGGGGCAAATAATAGGTGGCACGTACACTGTAAGTATTACCCTGCATATCGATGATCGATGCGTCGATCAGTCCGGGGCGGCTGATGGATTTTTTATTCAAAAACGTCACGATGGCCCTTCTGGCAATCCCCGCTTCCAGATCGTCTGTAAGATTGAGGTTATGCTTGACCTCATCCCGTATGATGATTTCGAGGGCATCTGAATTGAAGGCATCCATACGGCTGGTGAGGTCCTGGTTGATCACGTTGATCAGCTGGTCCAGGTGTTTTTTTTCGCTCCTTATGATGATGTTCGCATTGGAAAAATATACCACCACACCGATAATCACGACCTGTACGACACTCAGTATCATAAATGCCGCCCAGACCTGATTGCGCAGCCGGCTTTTCGATTTTTGGTTTTTCAGCGATTTAAACACATGCGTACCTATAACCGTGGCAATCTATTCCTTCAATCCCGATGCGGCGGCCCCCTTGATGTAATATTTCTGCAGCGGCAGCAGAACACACGCGGGAATCAGTATGGCTACCACCGTAGCGGCAAAGATAATATTCCATAAAATGGTGAATTCCAGCGTAAACTCGCTGATCGCCACCTGTATGACCTTCATGGCGGGCTTGGTGGTGGCGAGCATCGGCCAGAGGAACGCATCCCATTGTTTGATAAAAAGCATCAGGCTCGCGCTGATGATCACGGGCTTGGAGACCGGCACGATAATCTGGAAAAAAGTACGCAGCTTCCCCGCTCCGTCAATCGTGGCCGCCTCCATGAGGCTGTCGGGGATATCCATGAAAAACTGCCGGTACAAAAACACGATCATCCCGTTGGCCGCCATAGGCAGCACCATGGCGCTGTAATGGTCGATAAGATTAAATATCTCCGCCGTCTTATAAAGCGGTACGGCGATCATCTCGAATGGTATCATAAAAGAGAACAAGTAGATCAGAAAAAGTACGTTTTTCCCTTTAAAATCAAATTTTGCAAAGGCATATCCCGCCAGCGCGTTTACAATAAATCCAAGCAACACGGTGGCTGTCGCGACGATCAATGAATTCAACACGGGCCGCCAGAAGGTATACTCGACGAAAAGCTGCGAGTAGCTGTCCCACGTTAACTGGACAGGGATAAAGGTATGCAGGCTTAACGGCGTCGCATAGTGGAATATCTCCGCATCGCTCCGGAGGGATGAACTGACAGCGAAGAACACCGGCAGCAATGTCACCGCAATGACGACCAGAACGATGATTGTGTAAAATATATTTAGAAATACCGAAAAGCGGGTTTTCGTCTGTATCACGAGACACCTCGAAACCGCTTATTTGTTCTGGGTTCATCCTTGTCACGCAAAAACCAGAACTGAATGCCGATGATAATGAATGTAATGAACATAAGCACCGTGATGATGGCGTAGGAGCGCCCGTAATTGGAAAACTTGAAGGCTGAGCGGTAGGCCTCATACATCAGCACATTTGTGGAGCCCTGGGGACCGCCGGATGTGAGCAGATAGACTGGAACAAACATGAATAGATTGATCATGGAATCCGATATCAGTACGAATATCAGAGGGTTTTTCAGTAATGGCAGCGTCAATAAAAAGAGCTCGGTAACCGCGTTGGTCCCGTCAATCCTGCCGGCCTCATAGATCCTTTCATTGATATTTTGCAAACCTGCAAGCAAAAACATCATCCAGTACGCCACCCCTTTCCAGCAGCAGATCACCATGACGACATACATAGCCTGATCAGGACTGGTCAGAAAGGGCTGTGACGGGATAGCGAACACATTCAGGATCGAATTGATGATCCCTGAGGACGGGTTGAGCATAAGATTCCAGATCGTCGAAGCCACTACCATATTGACGGCCACCGGGATATATACGATGGTGCGGGTTGCCCGCACCAGTACGTGGTTTCGGTTCAGCAACAATGCGAGCCCCACCGCCAGCACCACCTGCAGTGGGGTAATGATGATACTGAATTTCAGCGTCATCCACACTGAATTTAAAAAATCGGGGTCTTTGAAAAGCATCGTGAAATTTTCAAACCCCGCAAACTGCATCACGCCTCCGGCCACTCTCTTAAAAAAACTTCCCCACAATGCGTACAGGATGGGATATACCTTGAATAGAACAATCAATATGAATGACAGGGATAAGAGAGCATAAGGGGTGAGCTGCTTTTTGATTTTTTCTCTATTGATGCGCATACCGCGGGATCTCATATTCTCACCTTCAAGAAAGTTCATATTCAGCAATTGTCTGGAGGATATCCCCCAGACAACTGCTCTTCAATATGTGAATTGACCTCATTGGATTCGTCTATTTATATGGTACCATTTTAGCGTTGATTGACGCCACAGCCGTATCCAGGGCTTTCTGCACATCGGCGCCGTTACGTATATCTTCCATGGTGCCTCCGATTACACTCTCCCACTCCCTGTAACCCAGAGACTTGGGCCTGGGATAGGCCGTGTTCTGCGCTTCATAGGCAGCCAGCTTGAAGATGGACAAGGGGGCTTCGTTATACCGAGGGT